>Ga0208958_1000302_pt1 | contig 60556 bp, 65 predicted proteins | sample RifOxyB1_FD_184032 | JGI IMG/M metagenome (GOLD analysis project Ga0208958, IMG submission 184032) | Soil microbial communities from Rifle, Colorado - Rifle Oxygen_injection B1 (SPAdes) | ecosystem: Environmental > Terrestrial > Deep subsurface > Rock core/Sediment | place: Rifle, Colorado...
GGTGCTGCAGGCCCTTCAGTGACCTGGTCAGAGCGGCGGCGGACGCTGGTGCAAAGGTGTTGGTCTGGAGGTCGCTCGCCGTTAGGCATGTTGTCATGACCCCCGGGCCCGAGAGTGTTTGATGATCCCCAGTCCAGCGCCGATCACGACCACACGACGAAAGCAGGTTGTCGCGACGACCACTCTGCTGAACCGGCTTCGGGGTTCCGAAAGCCTTGATGAGTTCGTCTATAATTTCGGTGAGGATACGCGGGAGTTCAAACAGGTCGAGGCGGCTATCAAGCCCTTGCGCCTCGAGCTTCACGCACTGCTAAATCAACAGGACGTGCACGTCGGTATCGAGATCATCGATCCTCTGATTTTCAGGCTGATCCGCGGCGGATCTGTCGATCCGGTCGGCGATGCCGTGGCTGAACTGAACCAGCAGTCATTCCATGAACCCGGGTTCGTTCTTTACCCGCTCCACGGCTATGGCGTGATGCGGCGGTTTCGACTCGGGGCACCCGAGATCGAAGATGTCGCCTTCGCGGCGTTGGGCATCGCCGTAGTGCCGCAAACCCAGTCGATCCAAAAGACCGTCGAGTTCGTTGAGCGAGCGGCCTCGGCTCTTGGGATCTCATCGCCCATTCCGACCCACGCGCTTCTTCAGGAACACGCCAATCCGCGGCTCAAGTGGTTATCCGAGAATCCACTCATGATGATCCGCGTGCGGTCGTATGCGGTTGGGGCCTACGAGAACCAATCCGAATATATGCGCAAGCTCGGGCTCGGCGCCGCGCTCGTCATGCTGCTTTCGGTTCTGATCGATCCGCAGTCCAGCGGGCGATACAGCAGCTCGCGCTCCAGCGGGGAGACGCTGGATATCAGGCACTACCTCGTCTTCGAGAATGCCGGCGGGGGGCGTGATCTGTCGTACCGTCGCGTTCCGATGAACCTCTCTGCGACCGGGTTAGCGCAACTCTCTGACCTGAACGTGGATCTGCAGCTCGAGGCAATGGCCGCCTCCCAAGCTGTGAAGGACAGGGTAGAGGCTGCCGTGACGGCTTTGGGAGATTTCCATCGAGCCAATGTTGGGCCCGCGCGGCCCAAGACAGCTCGGACCCGTTTTGCTGCCAAGGTCAGCGATTCCGTCTATTGGTTCCGACGATCCTTTACCGGCAGTGGAACGGATCACGAGGCGATCGTCAGTTTGGCTGTCTCGTTCGAGTCACTGCTGATCGACAGCTACGCCGGAGGCGTGACGGCCCGTATTGTGGATCGGGCAGCTCACATCCTGACTGCAGAGGGGCAGCCGGACCCTGTGGTCGAGATTGTGCGGAAATTGTTCAGCGCCCGGGGGGACGTGGTTCATTCCGGCTCCACGTCATCAAAGCTTGATCTGCCCTTGGCGCGCAAAGCCTATGCGGTCTGCCTTGTGCACCTGCTTGAGCGGCTCGGGCAGGTACAGGAGAATACGACGACGGCGGTCGGAGACCTTCTCGGTGAAGTCAGACCGGTCAGACCAAAGCTGTGGGAACGGCTTGCCAAGGCTTGGCGCGCATTCAGCTATGGCTGATGAGCACGGAGCGGACCCGTCCACAGATTATGGAACATAACGAGAACTTCTAGCTTGTCTCAATCGGCTGCCGCTCATAGAGCGGACCCGGGTCGGTTGGCTGGTTGGAGCGGACCGTGATGATACAGGGTGGGCGGCGAAGGTCGCGAGAAGACATGGCTCCCGAGATCGGGCGACGCTTGGTGGTGCGGTGCGATAGTCCGCTCTGTGATCATGCGGTCTTGATGGATCTGCGTCCGGTCTTCGGCGCGCCGCGATACTGGCCGGCGAGTGGGCCGTCGTATCGGTTCCGATGCCGGTGCGGGCATCGGGTGGCGTGCGTCTCCTATACCGACAATGCGGATCAGGCCGAGGGACCGATTTCGCCGGCCGCGCTCAAGCTCTGGTTCTAGGATGCACAGACCGTTTGGGCCGCCGGCTCCGCCGCGTCTCGTGACGATGCAGGCCGCGCGGCGGCATGGGCTGCTGTTGCGCATCGCCTGCGAGCCTTGCGGCAGGACCGAGGCGATCGAGGGAGCCGCCTTGCCCGTGATCCCGCGCGCTGTCGCCGTGGGTGAGCTGTGGTTCGCTGGGCGCTTCCGGTGTGCGACCTGCCGGCGGCCGGCATCCAGGCTTGAACTGATCGAACGGGGGCAGGTGCAGAAGACGCTGGAGCGATGGGGCCTTGGCGAACCCTTCGTGGCTGAAAGGCTGCGTCGACATTGGGGACATGATCCCTACGACCGGCGTGACTGGCCCGCGTGGTTCAGGCGTGGGTGACCAGCCGTCTCCCGTGCAGCAGGCAAGCCTTGCGCGGCCTCTCAATGGCCTGATCTGACCGAAGCCCGTCCGGCTTCCGCAACCGGTCGTTCGGCTTTCTTCCCCGGCCTGCCGGCCTTCCTCGCGAGGCAAGAAAGCCGCTCTCCCGGTCCTCCGCCGCGCTGCGGGGTCTCGCTGTGCTCGTCCTGCGGGCCGTCCGGCCTCCGGTCCGCCGATCGCCATCGAGGCCGCGGCAGGCGTGGCCCGACATCAACAAGGAGAGACTTCCATGGCCACCATCGGCACCTTCACCCAGCAAGCGGACGGCAGCTACAGCGGTTCGATCAAGACCCTGACCCTCAACGTCAAGACGGCCCAACTGCGAGCCAACGAGAAGACCGACGACAAGGCCCCCGACTTCCGCATCTTCTCCGGCCAGACCGAGTTCGGCGCGGCCTGGAAGAAGACGAGCCAGCAGAACCGCGAGTACCTGTCGGTCAAGCTCGACGATCCCAGCTTCCCGGCGCCGATCTACGCCTCGCTGGTCGAGGTTGAGGGCGGACACAGCCTGATCTGGTCCCGCTAACCGAGCCGCGGCGGCGCTGCTTCAGCGCCGCCGCTGAGCTTTTGAACGGCCTCACGCCTGCGGCAACTATCTGTCGAGGCGTGCGAACTTCAGCTCTTCCGCAACTACAGCCAGGTCGATGTGCTCAACCTCGCAAGCCCCTAAGATATCATCCCAACCCCACCCTTCACCTATCGCGTGAACGCGAATGGCATGCTGTGGTCCAAAGTCGTTGGTGTCGATTTCATCGAGCCAACCGAGGCCATAATTATCGAGGGATTGGATAAGCCCTCGCAGCAACGCCTCATCAAGTCGGAGGGCAGCCAACGCATCCGACACCGCCAAGCGGACGTGGCCGTCTCGAACTTTGGCGGCGCTATGCCCCTTCATTTTGTGCGCTCGCTTTACGACCTCGCCGATGAAGCGCCGGATTTCGAGCGGTGCATTGCGGTATTTATGGATGTAGGCATTAAGCTCGGCGACGGGCTCTTGCAGTTCGGTCGTGTTAAGATTCCAACCCAGCGCTGCGTTCAGCCGTTCCAGATCGGTCACGAAAGTCGGTTCATCGACTTCAGTCCAATCCTTCATCTCAGCCAGCATCGCCCTAGCAGGATCAGAAAACCTGCGTTCGTGATCTGCTTTTATGTTTTTAAGTTTCGCGACGGGGAATGCGGCAACATCGTCCGTTTCGATGTGATGCGGGTAACAGAGCAGCATGAGATTGGGGAAGGCGCGTCGCTCCTCGTCGCTCATCGCCGGATTGAACCTTTCGCCGCCTGAAGCCGCGGCTTCGATGTGGCAGATTTGGCCGATGAAGCGCCCGTCAACGTCCATCATGAGCTTCGAGCACCCTGGGAAGGCGCATAGATTTCCCGACTTGAGGAACAGTTCGCGCAGTGTGTCTTTGACCGGCGATAGACGCTTGGCGGTGATCTGTGTGGTCGCTTGAGGCATGCGGACTCTATGCCGCGCCATGGGCTGCAAACCAAGCCAGAACGCCTAGGCTGGGGGCGCCCTTCAGGGCGGCGGGCGAGCGGCCGGCTTCGGTCGCCGAGGGGAGGGCGGGCAGCACCGCAGGCCTACGGGGCGAGGTGGGTGACGGTCTAGGGCAGGATAGGCTTTGCGCCGGCAATGTCTGACAGACCCGCTCTCCCATGGACCGCCTCACCCTCCGCGTTTCGCCCGATCTGATCCGCCGGTTCGACGCCGCCGCGGCCGATCAAGGCGGACGCTCGCGGCTTCTCCGGAGGCTCATGGACGGCGTCGCTCAGGCGGCCCTGCCAGCGCCGGAGGACGCGCCGCCGACGGCGGGGTCGGGCAAGCTGACCCTGCGTCTGGGCGAAGCGGACCTGCGTCTCCTGGAGCTAGAGGCGGCGGCGAGGGGCCTGTCGCGAACCCAGTGGAGCGTGGCGCTCATCCGTCGCCGCTTGCATGATCGGCCGCAGTTCAGCCGGCCCGAGGCTCTGGCCCTGATCGAGGTGCGCCGCGAGCTCAGGCGGATCGGCGTGAACATCAACCAGATCGCCCGTGCGCTGAACACCGCCGTGATGGACGGTGCGGTGCTGGATCTGGAACTGGCTCAACTCGGCGCCTTTCAGGCCGAAATCTCGGCCTGGGTCGAGGCGCTCGGCGAGGCCTTCGAAGGCAATCTCGCCTACTGGGCGCCGGCGTCGTGACCGATTTCCGGTCATCGCGCGGATTCGAGGAGGTGCTGCGTCCGCCCGTCGAAATCCGGCGCGCCCGGATCACGACCGCCGTGCTGCGTCCGTCTCGCGGGGACGGCGGCGATCCGTCCGTCCGATTCGCGCGGGTGGCGCGCCGCGTACCCGAGGTGATGGTGAAGATCACCGGACGGACCCGGGACGGCGCTCATCTGAAGGCGCACCTGGACTACATCAGCCGCAACGGCGCCCTCGCGCTGGAGGGGCCCGATGGAGAGCGGCTGGACGGCCGTGGGCAAGTGCGGGAGCTGGCGCGCGACTGGGCCGAGGAGTTCGCGCTTGAGCCGGGGCGCAGGCGTGACGCCTCGATCACCCTCTCGATCGTGCTGAGCATGCCGGCCGGGACTGACGCCGTCCGCCTGGAGGACGCGGCGAGGGCCTTTGCAGCCGGGACGTTCGGCGAGCGCTTTCCCTATGTCTTCACCTTGCATGATGAAGGCCGCCATCCGCACGTCCATCTGGCGGTGCGAAGATTGGGGCGGGACGGCGAGCGGTTGAATCCCCGCAAGGCGGACCTGCAGGTTTGGCGGGAAGACTTCGCGCGCGCCCTTCGCGACCGGTCGATCGAGGCCGAGGCCACGCCGCGCCGGACGCGCGGCGTGACCCGCAAGGCCGAGCGCATCTCGGTGCGCAAGATGCGCGAGCGGTTCGTGGCGGGGCAGGGGCCGCTGCCCGAAGTGCTCGCCGCCGCCTATCGGGCCGCACTCACGGCGGGCGGCGGCGAAGCGCCCTGGCTGGACGCTATCCGGACGCGTGAGTGGGCCATCCGGCGAGTCTTGGTGGCTGAGGCGATGCGTCTGTCGCGATCGGAGCGGGCAGAGGATCGCGCTCTCGCCGCTCTGGTGGAGCGGTTCGTTCGGGACCGGCCAGCGCCGATGACGCGCGATCAGGCGCTACGGAAGAGAGGCGAGGCGCAACGCGATCCCGGCCGAACTCGTGAACGATAGGCGCCGGCCTTGACGCCCCGTTGGTCGCGTTTGCGAAGTGTCAGAAGTTATCCTATATTTCTGACACTGAGGTCATCATGCAAGTTCTCGCCGATCAGATCATGGAGCGGGCTTCGATGCTGCCGGAAGGCGCGCCGATCGCCGCCAAGGCATTGCTGCATCTGGGCAGCCGCGCGGCGGTGGACCAGGCTTTGTCTCGGCTGGTTCGTCGGGGGCGACTTTTGCGCGCCGGGCGCGGCGTGTACATGCGTCCGCTCGAAAGCCGGTTCGGCGCCCGCACGCCCTCGATCGAAAAGGTTGTGCGCGCCGTGAGCGAACAGCGCGGCGAGGTCGTCGCCTCCAATGGCGCGGCGGCGGCCAACGCCCTGGGCCTGACCACCCAGGTGCCGATCCGCATGGTCTATCTGACCAACGGGAAGAGCCGCACCTTCAGCGTCGGCAAGCAGACGGTGGAGTTCCAGCACGCGCCCGCATGGCAGCTGCTGCTGGCCGATCGTCCCGCCGGCGAGGCGGTTCGCGCCCTGGCGTGGCTGGGGCCGGAGAAGGCCGGAAAGGCGCTCGAAACCCTGAAGCGCAAGCTTGGGCCTTCGGCGTTCGGGGAGTTGGTGTCCGTCGGGCCGCGTCTGCCGACCTGGCTGGCGCGGTCGGTGAGCCAGGCGGCGCATGTCTGACGTCTTCCTGCAGCTGTCCGCCGAGGAGCGGATCGAGGCGCTCGCGACCGCGGCGGCCGAGTCCGGCCGTCCTGCGCATCTGCTGGAGAAGGACGTCTGGGTGGTGTGGGCGCTTCGGGCCCTGTTCGAGGCGCCCCTGGGCGAGGCGCTGGTGTTCAAGGGCGGCACGTCCCTGTCCAAGGCCTATGACGTCATCCAGCGCTTCTCCGAAGACATCGACCTGACCTATGACATCCGTCGCCTCCTTCCGGACCTGGCCGACGCGCCCGAAGACCCCGTGCCGGCGACCCGCGCCGAGGAGCGGCGTTGGTCGCGCGACGTTCAGCGGCTGTTGCCGCTCTGGGTCGAGGGCGAGGTTCGGCCGATGCTCGAGGCGCGGCTGGCCGCCGACGGCGTCGCCGCCGAGGTGCGGATCGAGGGGGCTAAGGCCTTCGTGGACTACGCCCCGACCAGCACCGGGACGGGCTATGTTTCTCCCAGCGTGATGCTCGAGTTCGGGGCCCGCGCGACCGGTGAACCGAGCGCGCCCCGTCCGGTGGTCTGCGATGCGGCCGCTCATCTGCCGGGGGTGGCGTTCCCGACCGCCACGCCGCGGGTGATGGCCGCCGAACGAACCTTCTGGGAGAAGGCCACGGCGGCCCATGTCTATTGCGTCCAGGGCCGTCTGCGCGGGGATCGCTTCTCGCGTCACTGGCACGATCTGGCCCGTCTGGACGCCGCCGGTTTCGCGGGGACGGCGATCACCGATCGCGCGGTCGCCGAGGCGGTCGCGCGGCACAAGGCGATGTTCTTCCGCGAGACCGCCGACGGCGCGGAGATCGACTACGGTCGGGCTGTCGCCGGCGGTCTTCAGTTGAAGCCGGAAGGCGCGTCCCTGGAGGCCTTGGGCGAGGACTATCGCCGGATGGTCGAGGATGGTCTGCTGGAGGCGGACGCCGAACCGTTCGAGGCCTTGATGGAGACCTGTGCGGATCTCGCCCGGCGCGCCAACGCCGCGGCGGCGTGACGATGACCTACGCCGCCATCGAGCAGGAGGCGATCCTGCTCAAGGCCGTCTGGGACATGATCGATGACATGGTCAATTTCGAGATCTTCCAGTATCCGGTGACGTCCCGGCCGACCAATCTGGTGTTCGAGTCCGGCTCGCACAAACGGGTCTTCGCGATCCTTCTGGCGGACTTTCTGGCCCAGCCGAAACCCTCGGCCCTGCCATTCGCCTTCGCGCCGTCGGGCCAAGCTCCGCGCGAAACCGACCGGACCTATCTCTTCTATCTCGAGGCCATCGGCCGCCAGCCGCAACTCGGTCCCGACGCCTCGGGGCTGGCGGCGGCGGCCTCGGCCTTCGCCGACTGGCTGAACGCCGAATGCTACTGTCCGGCCGTCTGGCTTTCCGAACTGGATCTGTCCCTGGACCTGCGTGTCTCACGGATCTGGCTGCTCAAGGTGGTCGGGGACGCCAACAAGCACAACTTTTCACGGCTGGGCGCGCGGGTGAAACAGATCCGCAAAATGCTCGCCCGGCACGGCCATGATGTCGATGAGGGCACGGTTTATCGCACCCTTCCGGACTTCCAGCACTGGTTCTACAGGGACGTCTTCTCCTATCACGCCAGCACCATCGCGGAGTTCCTGGACCAGATCCGGCGGGCCCTGTTCGACTATCTCTCGCCGGAATACGCCCGGGCGTGGCGGCGCGGCGATCGGTTCGACGGCGACTACAGCTTTGACGTTCCGGCGGAGATCCGCGACCCCCTGGCGCTCGGCATGTACTGGGACCTGATGAACCTGAAGCGCGGCGGCCTGGCGTTTCCCGCCTTCACGGTCTCGCCCTACTTGAAGAACCAGTTCTAGACAGGGCGCCTCTAACGCTGCCGGTCGCGTCCGCGCGCCGGTTCCCGTTCCGTCGGGCGGGAGCGGCCCGCGCGCGCCCAGGCGGCCTCGAGCAGGCGCGTCTGGATCGCGGCGTCAGGAATCAGGCGCGCCACCACGATGGCCGCCTTCGCCAAACGCTCGCCGAGCGCGTCGTGGCCCCTGGAGGCTTCGGCGTCTCGCCGGGGCGACGGACGGTCGAGGCCGGCGGCCTGACGATCCCGCTCTCGCGGTCGATGGCCTTGCACCTCCATCCCCAAAGCCTGGGCCTGGATCCAGACCTCGCGCCGAAAGGCCGGATCGCCGGAAACTCGAACCCGGTCCCAGCCGCGGTGGCGCGCGATCTTGAGCATGTCGACGACAGCGTCCGGATAGGCTTGGCTGGAGACGAGCGAGCCGCCGCGGTCGCGGAACATCGGTTCGGCCGCGCGATGATCGCGGAAGAAGCGCTCCGGCCGACCGCGCAGGTCGCGCTCGACCAGATAGCGGTCGAGCACCGCCTCGGGCACATCGCCCTTGGCGGTCGAACGCCGCGACCCCGTCGGGCCCGATGCGGGGCCGAGGCGGTTGGACGGGGCGGCGTCGGGCGTCTTCATGGCTCGTGCTCCAGCCCGGCCGTATCGACGACGCGATCCAGCCAGACGCCGACGGCGCTCTCATCCGCGCCAGGCGGAGGGGGCGGCAGGCCCTCGGCGGCGAAGGCCCGGGCGATGACGTCGAAATCCATCGGATCCTCGTCCTGAACGGGGGGCAAAGAGGGCGTGGCGACCGAAGCGAGGGCCGGGGCGGGTCGCAGCCGGCGTTGGAAAATGCGTTCCCGGAAGTAGGCGATCTTCCGTCCCCGAACCGGCGGCAGGCCGGCTTTCAGCACGATCAGGGCCGTCTGCGGGAGCTGCATCAGCTCCTGGGGCAGCATCAGCGCCCGGCGCTGGTCCGACACCGTTGTGCTACGGCGGCCCTGGCTCAGTCCCGTCGGCCGGCTGCGGCTGCGGCCGTCCGTCGTATAGGCGCCCAGCCGATCACTGAGCTCCTGGGCGATCTTGAGCTCCTTGGGCGCGAAGACGATCTCCACCCCGCAGTTGGTCATCACCTCCTCGGCCACGTCCGGACCGTAGATGGCCCTCAGCTGGGACGGGCTCTGAAGCACGGCTAGCAGCCGCAGACCGTAGCCGGCGACCCAGGCGAAGGCGTGGGCCAGGACCGGCGCGGGCCCAAGACGGGCGAATTCGTCGAGCACGATCAGGGCGGGCCGGTCGGCGGGGCCGGGCAGGGCGCGGCTGTTCAGGTCGACCAACTGCTGGAAGAGCAGCGCATAGAGCGGCTGGATCCTCAGCATGTTATCCGGCGTGGCGCCCAGATAGAGGGAGAGCCGGCCGCCGCGCAGGTCGCGCAGGTCGAAATCCGAGGCGGCGGTGGCGGCGTCGACCCGGGGATTGAGCCATAGCCCCATCCGGGTGGTGATCGACTGGCGCACCGAAGCGAAGGTGTTCTCGCTGGAGCTGGTGAAGTCGGTGACCGCCGCCACGACCGGGTCCGGCAGCGGGCGACCCTCCCGGTTCCGGGCCGCGACGATCCGGGGCAATTGGGCGCGGGCGTCCCCTGCGGTCAGCTGGCGAAAGATCTCGCCCAAGGTGAAGGGCCGGTCGGGCGTGGCCGCGACATAGCCGCCGACGCCGATGAACCCGGTTCGAGAAGCCTCCGCCCAGAAGGGATCGGCCCGCTCGTGGACCGGGAACAGCATCGCCGCCATGCGCTGCAGTTCGTCCAGCACCGCGATCGGGTCCGTGCGATCGACATGACCGAGCGGATTGAACCGCGCCGTGCGGCCGTCCCGCGCCAGCGGATCGAACAGATGGACCGTCTGGCCGGCCTCGGCGCGATAGCCGGCCGTGGCGAGGAAGTTCTCGCGTTTGATGTCCAGCACCACCACGGAGTCGGGCCAGGCCAGGAGGTTGGGGATGACCACGCCGACGCCCTTGCCGGTGCGGGTGGGGGCGTAGAGCATGACGTGGTCCGGTCCATCGGCGATGAGGAAGCCGCCGTCGGCCCGGCCGAGAACGACGCCGCGGTCGGCCCGCAGACCCGCGCGTCGCTGTTCGGATCCCGAGGCCCAGCGGGCGGCGCCGTGCAGGGGCTGGCGCCGGGCGAGCAGCGCGGCCGTGACGAGGACGCCGCCGAGCAGAGCCGAGACCGAAATGCCGACAGTCAGCCAGCGCCGCACCTCCGGATCCTGGCGATAGTACCAGAACCATCCGGGCACGCGGGCGGGATCGATGGCGCCGGAGAATTGGCCCAGGCCCATCAGAGCGATGAGGGCGGCGAGAACGGCCAGCAAGACCACGGCGGCCAGACCGCCGACGGCGAAGGCCGCCGCCCTAGCTCCCGGGCTGGCGCTTGCGAACCGGGTCATGCCAGACCTCCGTCACACGGAAACGCCCGTCGACCTTCTTCATCTGGATGACGACGTCGACGAGAAGATGCAGCAGGGCGCGGATGTCCTCGCGGGGCAGGTCGCGCCCGCCCTCGGATTCACGCACCAGCAGGGTGAGTTGCTCAAAGGCGAGGGCGGCGGAATCCGCGTGCACCGTGGTGATCGAGCCCGGGTGTCCCGAGTTGACGTTGCGCAGGTAGAAGAAGGCCGTGCCGTCGCGAAGCTCCTGCAGCAGGATGCGGTCCGGCCGCATGCGCAGGGCGCTTTCCAGAAGCTGCTTCGGGCCGATCCGGGCCAGCCCCTGTCCATCCTTGGAATAGACCAGATGGACGACGTTGCGGTGCGGCACGACGAACTCGCGGGTGTCCTCGATGGTCAGCAGCCGCTCATGGTCCGGGATGAGCTCGATCAGCCCTTTGGCCAAGGTCGTCTTGCCCGACCCGGTCGCGCCGGAGATGAGGATGTTGCGTCGGGCCGTGACCGCCAGGGTCAGAAAGCCCGGCCAGTCGCCGGCCCGGCGCAGACGCATCAGTTCGGCGTCGACGTGGTCCGTGGCGTCCGTCTGAGCGTCCGCGACCGCATCGAACAGGCCGGCGTCCGCGAACGCCTTCAGCCCCAGACGCCGCCGCGACGGCTTTCTCAGGGTCAGGGAAAGGCCCCCGTCCGCCGCCACCGGCGGCAGGACGATCTGGCAGCGCACGTCGCCGGGCAGGGTGGTCGAGCAGATCGGCTGCTCGGGGCCGACGTCCTGACGGGTGTAGGCCGCGGCGGCCACCGCCAGGGTGCGCAGCCAGGCCTCGGTCAGTTCGGGCGCCTCGGTCCACTGCCAGGCCCCGTCCGCCTCGACCCCCACCTCGCCCGGTCGGTTGATGACGACCTCGGTCACGGCGGCCGGTTCGAGGAAGGGGCGCAGCGGCGCAAGGTAATGATCCAGGACCGAGGTGTCGTCCATCAGCGGGACCGCAGCCGATAGACTCCGGCGAAATCCAGGTCCTGCGCGACGAAGATCGACACTTCCGCGCCCTGGCCCTTGCGCAGCGTCGGCGGGATCTCGACCGAGCCCTGTAGGGCGACGCTGGCGGCGTCCGACGGCACGCGCGCCAGGGAGGAGGCGCCTTCGCCTTGGCCTGCGGCGGCGTAAACGCCGTCGTCGACGATGGAGAGCAGCAGCGCCCCGCCGAACCGGTCCCAGAAATGGGTGTCGACCACGCCGTCGAACCCCGACCGGCCGAGAGCGTCGGCGGCGGGCGAGGCGAGGGCGACGGCGACCCCCGTTGGCGTCACCGCCCGGGTCCAGAGCACAAACAGCCGGCGGCGGCCCTGTTGGAGACCGCCGCGGTATTCTCCCAGAACCCGGGTGCCGCGCTCCATCAACACCACGGCGCCGTTGTCGGACCAGACGTCGCGCGGCAGGACGCAGGTGACATAGCCGGGCGTGGTGCTGTCCAGGGCCGTCTGCAGGACACAGGGCACGCTGGTTCCGGCGGTGACCAGCAGATTGCGGTCGGGCAGGCGGCCAGCGCGGGTCTGGCCCACGGGCGTGAGTTGACGGAGCTGGTCGAGCGACGGCGGTTCGCCTAGAGGCGTCGGGGTCGTCGGGGTCGTCGGGGTCGTCGGGATCGGCGGCGGGCCGGGCTGGCGGCCGGCCCGGCTATAGGCGAGCACGGGCGCCCGCCGGGCGCTTTCGGCCAGGGCGCGCCGCTGTTCCGCGGGACCGGGGCCGGAACGGGGCGGTGCTTCACCCCGGGGCGCGACTTCCAGGGGCGGGATGGCATCTTCGTCGCTCAAGACCGGCGCATCCGGATCGAAGGCGGCCTCGCTGAGCAGGGGCGGCGGCTCGCGACGGGCGGGCTCGAACGGCGTCGTCTGCCGGGCGGGCTCGTCGCGACGCGACGGTTCGCTGCCCTCGGCGTCGCCGCGATCCCAACTGGCGATCAGGAAGACGCCGCAGCCGACGGCCAGAGCGGCCAGGGTTATGACCTTGCCCTGCCGTCCGCCGAACCGCCCGGCGATCGGCGAGATCCCGCGATCGCCGGGCGCGGCGGGCGGAGGCGGCGGCCCTTCAATGGGCGGCATGGGATCGGGCGCGGTCATGACCGGCCTCCGAGGGGGGCGCGGTCAACGGCCGGAGAGGCCGTGCCCGTACCCACCGCGACGCCGCGCGCGTCATAGGCGTCGTTGAACAGGCACAGGACCGACTGCCCCCGCCGCAGCCGCAGGCCGCGCGTCACGCCGTGTATGACGACGAACTCGCCGCGGACGTCATAGGGGATAAGCCGTTCCGAGCCGTCGTCGCCGACCTCGAACACGGCCGGCAGGGGTTGGACGCCGGGGAAGCGCAGCACGGTGAAACGGCCGTTGTCGCTGACCTCGCTCGGCTGCAGAGCGGCGTCGCCCTGGGCCGACCAGGCGAGATTGCGGATCCCTTCAACCACGCCGCGCTCCAGCTCCAGCCCGATGAGGCGCTGCTCCACCGCCTCGGCCTGGACGGCCAGCGCCCGGGCCGCCTCGGCTTGGTCGTCGGCCGGGTAGCGGAACCGGACCTGATAGGTGATCGCGGTCCGATCACCGGGCTCGCGGGCGACGAGCTCGAAGGCGTAGTGGCGGATCGCGCCGGCGCGCTCGGTGACGACAAGGAGGTTGGTCGCCTGATGGCGTTCGCGCGGCTTGAGGAAGAGCACCGACCCCTCGGCGGCGACCTCCCAGGCGACGCTGTCGCCGATGGCGGCGTGACGGATCGTCTCCTCGGGCGAGAAGACGATCTGGGTCGCCGTGCGGAAGGCCCCGGCGATCCGGTAGACGGCGGCCGGATCATAGGCGAGCTCGCGGATGCGCGGGTCCTGAGGCGTCTGCGCCGCGACCGGGCATGCGAGGGCGAGGCCGGCGGCCAGGCAAAGGACGGCGAGGGGACGTTTCATCGGATGACCTCCGGATCGGCGCGGTAGGAGGTCACCTGGAAGCCGAGGGGATTCCTCAGCCGGTCCGGTTCCGACATCGGCGCGCGGGTGTAGGTGAAGGCGATGGTGGCGATCCAGTCGCTCTCCACCGTCTGCTGGGCCTGGCGGACCGTTCGGTGGAAGCGGACGTTGGCGACGCCGTCGTTAATGAAGCCGATGGCGCGGATCGAGATGACGGCCTCGCCGTCGCGGCCGTAGACGTTCTGCGGGCTGTCGGGATTGGAGCCGCGGAACAGATCAGCCCAGCGCCGCTGTTCGGCCGGCGCCGACAGAATGGAGACCAGACGGAACGCGTCCTCGGCGGCCGGATCGAGGTAGCCCTCGCGCTGGCGCACATATTGGCCGAGGAAATATTTGCTGACGGCCTCGTCGTAGCGGACCGGCCCGTCCTCGGCCGAGAGGCCACGCACGACGTCGACCGCGCCAGTCGTCCGGTCCACCCGGATGACGAAGGGTTCGGTGGACTTCAGCGGCGTCAGCATCGCCACCGCGCCGGTCGCGATCACCGCCAGACCCGTGGCCGTGGCCGCTATCGACCAGGCGAGCCGGCGCGACCGGAGCGCCGAGGCCAGGCGGTCCTGGTCCCAGCGCCGCGCTTCGGTGAAGTAGCGCTTCAGCTCGGAGGAGGGGACGCCGCTCATGCGCAGCCTCCCGTTCCGGCGTCGGGGCCGGCATCGACGGCGGCCTCGGCCGATCGTGGTCCGGCCTGGGGCGCGAGCACCGAGCCGTGGGGATTGGCCGGTCGCCGGGCCGAGCCGTCGCAGGTCGGCAGGGCCGGATCGCTCTGGTGGGCGCAGCCGCCCAACAGCATCAGGCCGGCGAACAGGAGGGAGCGATAGATCATGTCAGGCGCCTCTCGGTCGGATGGAGCCGCCGCCCCTGGGCGGTTGGCGGCTGGCTTCTTGCGGACCCTGGGAGCGACTTGAGCCGCTCCCGCCCAAGGCCGCGGCGTTGGCGAAGTCGGCGAGGCCAGCGCTGGCTCCGCCCGCGATGCCGGCGGCGATGGCCGGAGTCTGCAGGAAGAAGATCGCTCCCAGCAGGCATAGGGCGATGAAGATCAGCCCGCCGATCATCGGGTCGGCCCCCTGGATCGCGCCCCACTGGTCGCGCACGAGCGACAGGACGAGCTGGAAAATGACGATGATCAGGGCGAACAGGACGAGATAGTTCACCGCCTGGCTGAGCCAGCCGAAGAAGAAGCGGCGGGTCGCGTCGAACAGGGCGCAGGCGATGAAGATCGGGCCTAAGGTGACGAGCAGGGCCAGAGCCAGCTTGGCCACCAGCACCACGCCGAAGCCGAGGGCCGCGGCCAGGGCCCCGATGATGAAGACGGCGGCCGAGACCACCCAGGGGCCCGGATTGAAGGCGGAGCCGTCGCGCGAGATGTCCTCGCCCAGCCAGGCCGCATAGGCGAAGAACTGGTCGAAGGCCGCGCCGACGCTGGGGGTGTCCGCGCCGCTGACCGCCCGGGTCAGGGCGTTGGGCAGGCCGGTGAACAGCGGCTCGGTGACGAACGTGGAATAGGCGGCCGTGGTCGCCAGCAGATAGAGGAAGGCCAGCTTCAGCGACCGGACCGCGAAGTCCATCACCGGTTCGCTGATCGCGCCCCTCAGGATGGCGACGCCGTAGAGCACGACATAGAGGACCAGAGCGATGCGCAGCGGACCCTCGACTTCGGCGATCACCGACGACAGGCGGTCGCCCAGAAAGACGTTGAGCCGTTCGTCGATGAAGTCATAGCTGGGCTCGAAGACGCGAAAGCTCATCGTCGGGATCCTCAGAAGGCCCGCTCATAGACGCGCATCCGCGCCTGCCGACGCGCTTCGGCCAGGCCCTGACGCGCCGCTTCGCATTCGCGCTCGGCTCGACCGGCGTCGCAGGCCGCCACGATCGCTTCGGCCGCGTCGGGATCGGCGGCGAAGTCTTCTGCGGTCCGCTCGGGCGACCCGCAGCCGACCAGGCCGAGGGCGACGATCAGGGCGGAGCGTCTCACCGGAACGCCCTTTCATAGACGTCCATGCGCGCCGTCCGGGCGGCTTCGGCCCGTTCGCGGGCGCGCTGCTCCTCGAGGCGCGCCTCAGCCGCCTGGGTCAGGGCGAGACCCTGCAGCCGGACCTGCTCATTCTCGATCAACGCCTGCTCGGCCGCGAGGCGGGCCTCGAGGTCGAGGACGGCGCGGGCGTTGGGTGCTGTGTCGAGGGCGGAGCGGAGCGTCTCCAGACCCTGTAGACGCCGGTCCGCGGCGCCGCCGACCGCCTCGCCGACGGCCAGATCGCGCGCGGTGCGCGCGCCGGCGCGTTCGAGGCTGTCGCGGTAGTAGGCCTCCGCCGGATCGAGGTCGCCCGCCGGCGGCGTATAGAGCCGGGTGTCGCGGCGGATGGCGTCGGCGCGGTCGGCCAGGTCGCCGAGCGCGGACAGGTCGCCGTCGGCGGCGGCGCGAAGCGCGCGCATGTCGGGCAGCGGATTGCGCACCGTCGGCAAGCCGAGTTCGCCGGCCAGGGCGTTGACGCCGGACAGGTCGTTCAGGCTGTCGAACAACTGCCGGCCCTGTTCGACCTGGGTCTGCAGCGCCCTCAGCTGGTCCAGCGTCGTGCGCGCCTCCTCGATCATCTGGGCCAGGGCCCGGGGATCGTGGACGATCTGCTGCGCCTGGACCGTCGGGGCGGCGGCGAGGACGAGGGCGGCGGCCGCCGCGGCGAAGGGAATGCGGGCTCTCACAGGAACCTCCTCTGGTGATGGAAGGGGTCGCGCCAGCGCGCGTAGTCGTCGCCCATTTCGGCGCGCAGCCGGTCGAGCAGGGCGGTGGTCTCGGACCGGCCGGACAAGACCGACAGGGCGTCGTCCATGCCGCCGAGATCCAATTCCACCACCACGCTGTCGTGGCCCTGCTTCACCAGGAAGCGATGCGACTCCGGGGTCAGCACCTCGCGTACGAGGCGGAACTCCTCGTGGGTGAGGCCGAAACCGTCGACATAGTCGCGCGCCTGGCCGTGGGCGTTGGGCAGGAAGATTTTGGTTGCGCACTGCTCGAGGATGGCGTGGGCGATCGGGGAGCGCAGGGCGTCGGCCGGCGACTGGGTGCCGAACACCATCAGGGCATTCTGCTTGCGCCAGGTCTTGAGCCCGTCCTGAGCGAGATCGGTGAAGGCCGGGTCGCCCAGCACCTTCCAGAACTCGTCGATGTCGAGGACGAGCCGACGGCCGTCGACCCGCTCGGCGATGCGGTGGAAAAGATACATCATGGCCGGGGTGCGGACCTCGTCGTGGTCGAGCACCTGGGTGATATCGAAGCCGGCGAAGCGGGCCTCCAGGCTGAGGGCGTCGTCGTCATTGTCGAGCACCCAGCCGAGGGGGCCGCCGCGCTGCCAACGCTCCAGCCGGGCCCCGACGCCGCCGGCGTCGCCCTGGCCAAGCAGGCTGCGCAGGGCGGCGATGGAACGACGCTCGCGCGGCAAGGCCTCCAGGGCGGCGACGCCGTGGTCGATGGCGCGCGCCTCGGGCACGGTCAGGGTTTCATTGGGGCGATCGACGAGGGCGAGGACGAGGCGGACAAGGAAGGCGCGGTTGGCCGGGGTCGGCTCGAGGGCCTTGAAGGGCGCGAAGCCCGTGGGCTCGCCGTTGCGCAGGGCGAGGTAGGTCCCGCCGCAGGCGCGGACGAAGATCTCGGCACCGCGGTCCTTGTCGATGAACAACTGCTGGGCGTCGAACCGCTCCAGCTGCGCCAGCATGAAGTTCTGCACCACCGTCTTGCCCGACCCGGACGGCCCGCAAATGAAGGTGTGCCCGAGATCGCCGACATGGAAGTTGAACCAGAAGGGTGAACCGGCCGTGGTGCGCAGCACCGCGACGGCGTCGCCCCAATGGTTGCCCCGGGCCTTGCCGACGGGATGGGCGTGGAACGGCGCCAAGGCCGCGAAATTGCGCGAGGTGATGGCGGCGGGCCGGGTGCGGCGGGCGAAGGCGCCGGGGAACTGCGACCAGAAGGCCGCCTCCAGTCCGAGATCCTCGCGCGCCACCACCAGACCGGAGTCCGCCAGAATGGCCCGCGCCTTGGACAGGTGATCGGCCAGGGCCGACGGGGTGTCGCCGTGGACGAGGATCGACGCCTGGTGCTCGCCCATGACGAAGCGGTTGCTGACGAGGTCGTCGAGCGCCTCGGACAGGCCGTTGATCTGGGAAGCCGCACGATCGCGCGCGGACACCATCTGGTTCTGCTTGCGCTCCATCACCGTGCGGGCGGCGGCCTTGGACAGGAAGGCGAAGGACTGGCTGGCGACGAAGCCGAAGCGGACGCTCAACAGGTCGTCCCACAGGCCCGGACGGGTCGCCGCCGGGTATTCCTTCACGGCCAGGACGCCGGCGTAGCGGGCGTCGGCGACGTCCCGAAGCTCCAGGGTCTCGCGGCCGAAGATGATCCGCACGGTATGGATCGCCGCGCCGAGGTGGCCGAAGACGATCGGAACCGGGGAGCGCCGGCCCGTCAGGACCAGACGCATGATCTCCATCGGCTCCGAGAACCACAGGCCGCCCCGCTCATAGAGGTCCAGCCGGCGCGGCGCGTAGCGGTCGAGGTATTGAACCAGGTCGCGCCCCGCCTCCTCGATCCGCTGGATGTGGGCGATCTCCACCTCGGCGTTCGCCCGGCGCGCCGCCTTCAGCCGACGGGCCAGCGCGGCGGCCCGATCGCCAGCGTCGCGACCGGGGTGCAGGACGAGGGTGACGAAGAGCTCGTTGATCCAGAGCTGTCGCCCCGCGACACGGTCGTCGTAGAGGCCGCCCAGTTCGCCGGCGAAGTCCGAGCGGAATCCCGTCGACCGATCCAGCTCGACCGGACGCCGCACCACATGGTGCCAGACCGCCAGGCGGTCGTCGGCGAGGTTGCGCCAAGCCTGGTTCAGCTTGACGTGCCAGTCATTGAGGTCGCGCGCATCGGCGGTCTCGAAACTGGCCCCGTCGATCTGGAACACCATCATCAGGGCGCCGCTGTCGAGCGCGACCACGGCGTCCGAGACATGCCGCGCATAGGGCAGGTGCGGCCGGGCGTCGGCCTCGCGCCGGAGCCGAGCGGCGCTGACGCTTCCCTCAGCCACGGGACAACTCCACCGGCCGATAGCGCCGGACCAGGGAGAGCGGCGTCACCGAGCTGCCGCCCCAGAGCGCCGCGTTGCGCGACCGGCCCTTGGTGTCGACGTAGACGAACAGCAGTCGAAAGGCGTTGTGGTCGGCTCGGCAGATCGCCCGAAACACCAGATGCAGGCCCGGGGCGACTAGAAGATAAAGCAGGCTGCCGCCGACGAGGAAGACGACGCCCGACAGGATGACGTTGACGCCCATGGCCTCCATGGGCACGCCCAGGATCATCGCCGGCCGGGTGCAGGCCAGGAACAACGGATCCTCGGTCAGGCGTTCCTCAGCCATGCGCGCCTCCCGCTGGCAGACGCGACAGGGCGAGGCCGATGGCGAGGCCGGAGGTTAGGCCGGCGACGATCTGGGCGAAACGTTTGGGCGAGATCAGCTTCAGGCCGAGCATCAGGCCGAGGGCCAGGAGCGCCGTGATCGATCCGATCGTCAGCCAGGGGGGCGGGGCGTCCATCAGGCGCCGCCGGTGATCAGGTTGACGATTTCGGCCGCGCCGAAGACGACCACGATGCCGAGCACCACGATGGCCGCCCGTCGCAGATCGAACAGGCCGAACATCCACAGGATGCCCACCACCACGACCGCCAGGACGGCCAGCAGCCGGGCGGTGTTGCCGGTGAGCATGTCGACGACGTTCTGCAGCAGACCCTCGACATTGGCCGAGGCGAAGGCCGGCTGAACCAGGATGAGGCTGGAGGCGAGGGCGATGGCGCCGGCGGCGCCGAGCCTGCGAACGGTCGCGGGGGCGGTCATCGTGAAATCTCCCTGTCCGGGGTTGCGGTGAAGGTCAGGACGAGGCTCGTCCGGGCGCGCGAGAACACATCCCAATCCGGCGGCGGCGATGGCGGCGAGGGCTGGGGTGGTGGAGCGTCAGCGAGGGGTTCGACGGGTCGCAGCACCTGCAGGCCGAGGGTGGCGGCGGCGGCCTCGACCCTAGCGACGTAACCGTTGCGGAAGCCGCGCTCGGGATGGCCGGTGTTGTAGCGGGAGAGGGCGACCCTCAGCGTCGTCTGACGATCGACTCCCTCGACGGGACGGTATCCCGCGCGCAGGACGGTCCCGGCAGCGGCGAGGTTGCGGCACGGATCGAAGGCGGCCTCGACAGAGAGGCCGAGCCATCCAAGATTGTCGCTATTGATCTGGGCCACGCCGAGATCGAGGTTCGCGCCCCGGGCCAGAAGGCTCCGCGCCACACGGGCCGCCTCGGTCGCGTCGCGCGGCGCACGGGCGGGCCGGGGACCGCGGTTGACCCCTATGGCGTTCGGATTGAAGCGGCTTTCCGCATAGGCGACGGCCGCCAGGGTTTCCGGGGCCACCTGCGGGGCGCAGGCCTGGGACAGGCTGAGGATCAGGGCGAGGTCCAACAAGGCGGGCTCCAACGTGAGCCCCAAGCAAAACCGATGAGTCCCGACGACCGCGACCCGCGACCCTCCCGCCGGGAATCTACGGTAGGAAGGTTCGCGGTTCCGGCGGCCGCTGCGCGGCCGCCAGTTGCGCCACGGCCTGTACGCGGGTCCGGACGCCGAGAATCCGGCAGGCGGCCATGAGATGCTCGTCGACTGTTCGGGGCGACAGGCCGATACGATCGCCGATCATGGCGGAGGTCAGACCCAGAGCCGCCAGGTCCAAACATTCCCGTTGGCGAGCCGAAAGACGGTCGCAGGAAGAGGAGGCGGTGATGGGATGAGGCGTGACGACTTTCATCCCCGAATCCAACCGCGCAACCTGTCCCGCGCGCCAGTCCGCGACTCTCGGACCGCAAGTCTACGACCGTGGAGGAAGGTGCTAGGGGCCGTCGCCGGTCCCATCGTCCCGGGCGGGCGCTATCAACCGTCCGCGGCGGTGTTCAAGCCAGGCCTCGGCTTCGGCGTCGCGTCGAACGGACTGATCGGCGAGGTCCTTCAGGGTTCTAGTGAAGGCGTTGATGATGGTGCGGGCGTCCAGATCGCCGATGGCGTCTCCGGCCTCTTCGTCGAACTCCTGCAGCGCCACGGCGAGGATTGTCGCCAATTTGTTGTCGGCGCACCGCAAGGCGAAGGCGGGTGACCCGAGGGCCAGGGCGGCGAGGATCCCGTGCGGATCGCTCTCGGTGACTTCGGCAAAGCGGTGAATGCGCTCGAGATTGATCCGACCGGCGCCGGACTCGAAATGCTCATAGGAGCGCAGCGCCATGTTCATGCCCTGGGCGACGTCCGCGGCCCGCATCCGCCGGTGGGACCTGATCAGACGCAGGCTGGAGGAGAGCACCGCGTTCGCCGTCTGGGTGTGTCGGGCGTCCATGTCTCCAGTTACTCCCTCGCCTTCGGCGCTACACGACTACGAAGCGAGTGCACCCCTACAGGTTGAAAAATGCCTTAGCGATGCGTCAAATGAAAGCCTAGAAAGATCAACAGCATAAAAGCTACGGATACCACGCAACTTTCTTGCGGACATCAGTATAGGAGGCGCCCATGACGCGATCACCCCGAAGCTTGCCGGTCGTCGATCTGCATTGCGGGCGGGGCCGCAGGCGGTCGTGAGGCAGCGCGATCCCTTTGGCCAGGCGCTTGCCAGCCTGCGCGCCGCGCTCGAGGATGGCCTCGCGCCCGGCCAGCATCTGTCCGTGGTCGACATCGCCGCGTCGCTCGGGCTGAGCACCAGCCCGGTGCGCGAAGCCCTGTCCCGCCTGTGCGGCGAAGGTCTCGTCGAGGATCGCCGCGGTCTGGGTTATTTCACGCGCGCCACCCCTCTGGAGGATGTTCTGGGCCTCCTGGACCTGGAGGCCGCCCATGTGCGTCTTGCGGCGCTCTGCGTGCCGGCCGCCCAGCCTCGGGACGGCTCGGACGCGGCGGTCGAGGCGTGGATCGACGACCTGGCCGACGCCTGCGACAATCAGCCCTTGGTCGAGAGTCTCGTTCGCGTGCGGCGTCGCCTGGCGCCGCTCAGACGCCTGAATGGTCCGACCAAAGCCGCCGGTCCTGTGCCGGGGAGCGACGTCGAGGCCTACTACGCGCGGTGGCGGACCGCCGCCACGGGGCTCGCATCCCGGATCCGACGGATCGATCCAGATCAGTCGAAGTATACACGAAATATAGTTTGAATCGATTTGCTTTCAGGCGCTGATGGTTCGTCGTCGACGTTTTGTCGGCCTTCAAAACAGGAGACGACCATGACCAAGAGCACCTCGCGCCTCGTGCGCCTCGGGGCTGCCCGCACCCTGACCCGCGCGGTCTCGCGCGGCGAATTCGACGAGCTGAACCCGGTGCTGAAGTACACCATTCCGCCCAGCGAATGATCGGACGGGCCGCTTCGGCGGCCCGGACGTCCGGGCCCGGCCTTGCCCCGGACGCCGCACCAAGAGGCCATCCTGACATAGGAGAGGGATCCATGAAGATCCAAACCGCGACGCGAGTCCTGCGTCTGGGGGCCGCCCGTCGGCTGACTCGGGCGATCCTGATGGGGCCGTTTACCGAGTTGAACCCGGCCCGTCACTGGACGATGCCGCCGGAATGAGCCCAGGGGGCCGTCCGTATCGGACGGCCCCGCCGGGGCCTGCCGCAGAGCGGACTAGCCGAATTTAGCCGCAACAAGGAAGGGTCTAGGAATGGCCGATGCGCTCCGCGCCGATGACGGTGACTGCGGCTGGCTCGCCGAGGGAATTCACGCGGTCCGCGTCGGTGAAGATCTGGTCCTTCTCGATCTCGCCGCAGACGCCTATCTGTGCCTGCCGGAGTGCGGCGATCTCCGGATCGAAGGACGGCGCGCTCTGGGGTCGATGGACGATCTTCTTCGTCTGGCCGCCGAGGAACTGGTGCATCCGACGTCGGCGCCGGACGACCGGGTCCCGCCGCCGGCTCTGCAGTCCGCGCGCCTTCCGCCCGCGCCGCCGATCCGGCCGACCCTGCGGGACCTCGCAACCTTCGGCGTCATCTGGCTCGACGTGGTGCGGCGCCGGCCGACGCTCCTTGACCTTAGCCGGCGATACGCCCGGCGGCGGCGGCGCCGGTCGGATCCCGACGCGCTCGCCGCGCGGGTTGAAGTGTTCCGTCAGCTGCTGCCGCTGGCGCCTTGGACCGGCGCCTGTCTTCTCCAAGCGGAACTGCTGCTGCGTTTCCTCAATGCGGCGGATCTCGACGCGGACTGGGTGTTCGGGGTTCGCACGTTCCCCTTTCTCGCCCACTGTTGGCTACAGATCGGCGAACAGTGCGTCAGCGAGGCCCCGGAGACCCTGACCGTCTACCGGCCGATCATGGTGATCTGAGATGGGAGCGGACTGCGCGATCATTCTCGTCGGCGACGACCCGGCCGCGCTCGACGCCTTGGTCGCGCCCGTTCGGCAGCGCCTGAGCCGGAACGGCTGGTCGCGCAAGTCCCACGATCCCTTCATCCAGGTGTTCGCCCCGACCAGCGGGCGGCTCGAGGTCGCCCGGGGGCTCGACGGACACGGCGTGGTGATCGGCGAGGTCTACGACGGCGAGGGGCAGGCGCTGCCGTTGCGAGCGCGAGGCGCCTTGGGATGCCGACGTCTGGACGCGGCGCGCGCCCGCATCGTCTGCTCAGACCATTGGGGGCGATACCTTCTGGTCCGGCGGGTCGAGGGGGATGTCGCCGTGTTCCGCGATCCGTCGGGCGCGCTGGATTGCGTCGTCTGGCGCAAGGCTGGGGTGACCCTGATATCGACGAGCGCCGCAGCCGTCATCGATCCCTGGTTGCCAGACGGGATCGCGCTGGACTGGGACGCGGTCGCCGCCTTGGTGGCGCGCCCCGGCGAGCACCGGCACCGGCTGGCCTTGACCGGATTGCAGGCCGTCGCCGGAGGCGAACTGCGGGTCGTCGGGGAGGGCGTCAACCGGGCGCACCAGATTTGGCGACCCGCAGAGGTGTATCGCGACCGGGCCTCGCGTCCGGAGCCGGACCTTCGAGGGACAGTGGAACGGTCCGTGCGGGCCTTGGCGGGCGACAGGCGCTGGATCGCCGAGGTCAGCGGCGGCCTGGACTCCGCCATCGTGGCCGGCGTCATGACCCTCGACCAGCGCCGCAGCGTCGCTGAATGGGTCAATCACTACGTCGATCAGCCCGAGGGCGACGAAAGGGCTTACGCCCGCGCGGTCGCAGGGCTGCACGGCTTCAGCCTGACAGAGGTGCGGCGCGACGGCCTAAGGCTCGACGCCGCCCGTCTGGCCGCCTGCGCCGAGACCTTCCGGCCGGCCGCTAACGACATCGATCCAGACTACAACGACGACATCGCCGACCGGATCGAGGCGACGGGCGGATGGGGCTCGCTGACGGGGCAGGGCGGCGACGCGGTCTTCTTTCAGATGCCCAGCCTGCTGATCGGACTGGACGAGATCTGGGAGCGGCGAGGTCGGGCGCGGTGGACGGTCCTGCATCGGCTCTCGCGCTGGCTTCGGCGCCCCCTGTGGCCGACGGCGTTGGTCAAGGACTGGCGCGAAGAGGTCCGCCATCGGGCCGGCTGGGAGCATCCCTGGCTTGACGATCTGGACGGCGTGCCACCGGCCAAGGCCTTGCAGATGTCCGCCCTGGCCTTCTGTCAGACCTTTCAGGGGCCGGCGGTTCGCAACCGTCTCGGTCCCTGCATCAATCCGCTGCTTAGCCAGCCGGTGGTGGAGGCGGGGCTGGCCCTGTCGGCGGTCGATCTGACCTGGGGCGGACGCGACCGCGCCGCCGCGCGCGCCGCCTTCGCGGACGTCCTTCCACCTTCGATCCTGGATCGTCGCTCGAAGGGCGAACTGGGCGCCTACTATGGCGGCGCGGTCGCCAGGCATCTCGACTTCCTGCGTGATTATCTGCTCGGCGGAGCCTTGGCGGAGGCGGGGTTGATCGCTCCCGGCCTCGAGGACCGCCTCACCCGCGACGCCCTGCTGTGGCGCGGCGGGCATTCCCACCTGCTCAGTCTGGCGCTAACGGAGGCCTGGGTGCGTCGCTGGCGCGAGCGGCTGGACTGGCGGATCCCCTGAGATGCCGGTCGAACCAATCCCGGACCTGGTCGTAGTAGAGCCGGATGTTGCCCGGGCTCTGAACGCCGTGGTCCTCGCCGATCAGCAGGGTCAGCGCCACAGGGCGGTTCAGACGGTGCAGAGCGCCGTAGAGCTGCTCCGACTGCCCGAGCATCAAGTCGTACTCTCCCACCACCAGAAGCGTCGGCGCGGTGATGCGGTCCGCCTGCTCAAACGGACTGTTGCGGCGATACCGGTCCGGGGCCCGCCAGTAGGCGTCGCGCATATCGGCCTGGCCGGATTCCAGCCAGCGGGCGCTGGCCGTCGCGGCGAGAGAATGCCCGCCTTCCAGCCGCAGGGTCGAGCCGACGTCTCCGATGACCGTCGAGAAATTCATCGGCCCGTTCAGCGCCACCACAGCGTCGAAGCGAGGAGACTGGGCCGCACTCATCACCGCCGACCAGGCGCCGAAGCTCCAGCCCCACAGGCCGATGCGGTCCCCATCGACCAGCCCTTCCTTCGCCGCCGCATCGACGACCGACAGGATACGCTGGGCGAGGCCATCCGCCGGTTCCGGAGTTGCGGGGAGGTCCGGGATGAGGATGGCGTAGCCCGCCGCGACCATCAGCTGGGGCGCAAGGGACAGGCTGGTAGACTCCCGCCGCATCCACCACGGCGGGGCGGGGTAGGCCTCGCCCTGATAGGGCACCACGATCACGGGCGGCGGCGCCATCGGGTTCGGCGGGGGGTAGAGCCAGCCGTTCGCGCCGCCGACGCCGGTGATCCGTCGGGGCGCCGCGACCGCGATCCGGTCGAGTTCGGGGTTCAGCCGCCAGACCACCTCCCGGCGTTGGCCGCGCTGCAGGCGAAGTACGATGGGTCCCTCCTCGGGCCCACTCCGGTCGAGGCCGATCTTTCGGCTCCAGCTGATCGCGGCCCCGGGCGTCGCCTCGACGCATCGGGACTCCGCCTCAGGATCGGCCCAGACCTGGCACAGTCGCCCGTCTGGACGCGCGACCACGGCGAAGGTCGCCTTCAGCGGACCGCTCTGCGCCCGCAATCCGAAGGGACCACGGGAGTTTACGACCGACGCGGCGGTCCCGAGATCGGCGAGCTCGCCGCTTGCGCCAAGGCGCGTGACGCGACCGCCGCTGGTGAACAGAACCGAGGAGCGACCCTCGGCGACGAGCCGGGCGTCCGGAGACAGGCCCGTGAGCGGCAGGCTGTCGGCGCCGGCGACGAACCAGCCCTCGCGGGACCCGGAGCGGCCCTTGAAGATCGGGACGCCGCCCAGCCAACCGCCCTCGGCCGTCGCCATGCCCTGGAAGTCGATCGGCGTGATGGGGTGCGCCCCGGCCGGGGTCACGTCCCGCGTCGCGCCGTCCGGGGCCACGGTCAAAAGCCGGGCCGGTTCGTCGCCGATCGTCGCCACCAGAAGGGCGTCGGAGGCGGGCGACCAAGCCAGCAGGCTCGTCGAGATGTTGCCGGTCTCAGGCGGCCGGACGGCGGCCCCGGTTGTTAGATCAACGATCTCCAGCCCCCGGGCGCGGCGCACCTCGCTCGCGGTGTCGGCGGACGGCGGCGACAGGAGGGGACCATCCAGGAGCATCGCGGCGTATCGTCCGTCCGGAGAGGCCTCGAGGTCGAGGAAGGGACCGTCGGCGATCGCCGCGGCCTCCCCGGTGACGGCGTCGATCCGCCAGAGGCGTCGCGGCGACAGGGCCTCGGGCGGTCCGTCCCCGCCCACCGTGATCGCGGCCGGAAACCCAGCCGTCGCCGCCGCCCTCAACGCCAGCAGACGCGCCTGTTCCGCGCGGGGACCGGCCAGTCTCGGAGGAAGCGCCCCGTCCGGCATGCCAAGAACAACGAGGGTGTCGTCGGTTAGCCATTCCAGGGACCGGCCCCACAGGCCGAGTTCGGGCGCCACCTCAGTCCAGACCACGCGTCCGGTCGCGAATTCGACGATCCCGAGCCGCCATTCGTCGTTCCGAAGCCGAAGCACGGCCAGACGCCGGCCGCCCGGCGAGAAGGCGCCGAGGGAATAGCCGGTGTCTTCCGCCATCGGCAGGAGCGGTCGCGGACGGCCCGGGGCATCGAGGTCGATGCGGTAGAGCCGGGCGTACCGGTTGGCGCCTTCGGCCTCCAGATCATGGCGGGGAAGATCGCCTCGGGCGCGCCGCTCCTCAAAGACGGCGACCGCGCCGGACGGATCGATGGCGACCCGTCCGAAGCTCTCGAGCCCCAGAATGACATCCACCGTGAGCGGCTCTTGCCGGGCCAACGCCGGGCACGCCGTCGCGAGCAGGCCCGCGAGGGCCAAAGCGACCGTGCGCATGGACGATCACCAGCGCTTGACGAGCTGAAGGGAGATCTGCCGGCCCAGCACATTAGTGTTGGCGGCGTCGTAACCGATCCCCGCCGGCGCATCGTAGAAGGGCGGCTCCTCATTGGTCAGATTGAGCACATTCAGGGTGAGCGAAAGACCTTCACCCCATCCGTTCTGAAGGTCGTAGCGGACCTGGCCGTCGATGGTGATCCAGTCGTCGATCCCCCGACCGTTGACCCGATCGCGTCCTCCGCTGACATGATTGAGGGCGCCGCCGAGCGTGAGCGGACCCCGGAGCCACTGGGCGCCGAAGCGGCCCCGCCAGCGCGCCGGAAAGTTCGGGGCGCCGAGCAGGTCCTCGGTTGGGGATGCAGCGGTGACCGTCCGGTCGTTGGTCAGGAGATGGGTCACCGTCGCGTCGAGCGAGATGTCGTCCGAGCCCAGGGTGAAGCGATAGCGCGTCGAAAGGTCGAGCCCTTCGACCTCCAAGGCGGAGGCGTTGACGTACCGGTTGTCGATGACGGCGCCGTAGGCGGTCGCCGGGAAAACGTTCGGATTGAAGTTGCCCGGGTGGCTGAGAAGAGACTGGACATAGGCCAGGTCGTCTGCGTTGGAGCCGGGACTCACATAGCGGATGAAGGGGGCCAGGGTCGGGTCGTTGAGCGCGTTGATCAGGTTCTCCGCGACCGGGTTCGCGATCCGGTCCTCGAAGGTTGTCCGAAACCAGCCGGCCTCGATTCGCAGCCCTTCGGCGGCCGCGGGCGTCCAGACGAAGCCCGCCGTCCACGACTCCGCAGTCTCCGGGATGAGGTCGGGGTTGCCTCCATACTGGACGATGCTGATCACATTGGAGCCGGCGCGGTCCAGGAAGACCGGGCCGAGCCGGTAGGCGCTGTTCAACTCCCTTAGCGACGGGGCGCGGAACGAGGTGCCGTAGCTGGCGCGCACGAGCAGATCGGGCGTTGGGTTGTAGAGGACGCCGACCTTGGGATTGCTGGTCTGGCCGATCCCTTCATGGTCCTCGATACGACCGGCGAGCGACAGCTCCAGTCGCTGGAGGCCAGGCCTGGCGTTGTCGGGCCCCACGAGCGGGGCGCGCAGTTCGACGAAGGCGGCCGAGACATCGCGCTCGAACGTCGTCGGGGCGGCGATGCGCGGCGCCGCGCCGGAGATGAAATTCTCGCCGGAGGTTTCGAAGCGCTCCTGGCGATAGTCGAGGCCCACCGCCAAGCGCAGGTCGCCGCCCGGTAGGGCGAAGAGGACCCCGTCGGCCTTGAGGTTGAAGGAGCCGACCGTGCTGATGTTCTCGGATCGAAGGTAGCCGGACCCGATGAAGGCCAACAGGGCCGGGCTATGGTCGGCGGGATCGCCATAGGGATTGAAATAGCCGTCGACGGCGGGGTTGAAGGGTGTCGACGGATTGTTCGGCGTGGCGCCGAGGGCCTCGTCGAGCCGGGTCGTCTGCACCCGGTTCGAGGCCGTCAGCCCGGTGGTCTCGCGGCCGCCGCTCAAATAGGCCGCGATGTTCCATCCGGCGAGTTCGCCGGTGATCCCGACGGCGCCGCCGACGCTGCGGGAGAAGCCTTCGTCACGGCCCGGTCCCAAGTTGTTGATGAAGGAATAGGCGATCTCCTGGTACGGCTCGCCCGCCACCGGCACGAAGAAGGGATTGTCCGGCGTTACGAACAGGATGCCGATGTCGGCCACCGAGTCCTGGCTATAGGTCCGGTCGGTGTAGCGAAGGTCGCCGTCCAGACTGAAGCCGCCCGGAAGGTCCTGCCGGCCCGCCACAAACAGGCTGTGTCGGCGCTGGTGCGGCAGGCTCCAGAGGCCCTCCATCTGATTGGTCAGATTGACTTCGCCCGGGCGAAAGTCTCCGGGCGTGAGACCCACGCCGTTCTGGTTGCGAGGGATGGCGTAGACCGGTTCATAGGATCCGCTGACTGGATCGAACGCCATGAGGTTGCCCGGGGCCGCGTAGGTGAAGCGCCAGTCCGAGCCGCCCAGCGGGCGGAGGTCCGCATTCGCGGTCGCGCGACGGTCGGCGGCGCGCAACTCGCCGCGGTCGTGGAATTCGTAAGCGGCGATGAGCCCGCCGCTCGACCAGTTAAAGCCGCCGCTGTGAGACAGCAGCGTCTCCTCGGCCCCGCCGTCGCTGGTGCCGCCGACGCGCAGCCGGGTTTCGGCGCCATCGAATCGGGACTTCAGGATGATGTTGACCACGCCGCCGACTGCGTCCGCGCCATAGAGGGCGGACGCGCCGTCGAGCAGCACGTCCGCCCGGGCGATGGCGCTGCTGGGAAGATTGGAGATGTCCGAGAAGTCGCCGGCGCTGCCCGTGCCCGCGATCCGCCGTCCGTTGACCAGGACGAGGGTCGCATCCGCCCCGAGACCCCGCAGGTTCACCCCGGTCGCATAGGCCGAGTTGCGGCTCGTGCGGTCCGCACCCGTCCCGGCCGACCCCTCATAGGCCGCCCCCGTGAAGTTCTGCGGCAGGGCGGCGAGCGTCTCGGCAACCGTCGCGCGCCCCTGTCGGGCGATGTCGTCCTGGGTGATGACGGTGACCGGCGACGGACTGTCCGCGCCCCGCAGATAGGTCCCCGTGACCACGATTTCCTCAAGCTGGGTGGCCTGCGGTTCGGCTTCTGCGCGGACCGGATCAACGAGCACGAAGACTGTCGGACGGCTCTGATGATAGGTCAGGCCCGTCCCGCGCAGGAGCTCTGCGAGCGCGGCCTCAGGGGTGTATTCGCCGGTTAGGGCGCGGGCCTGTCGCCCGGCCACGAGCGCGCTGGGATAGAGAATCTGAAGGCCGCTCTGCTGGGCGAACACAGGCAGGCTGCGGTCGAGCGGACCGGCGCTGATGCTGAAAGTCCGGACGGCCTCGGTCGATTGCGCGATGACCGGCGTCGCGACACCCAGCATGAGCGCGGCGAGCGCGGTTGAAGTGAACTCTTGACCCATGATTTCCCCCTCTTTTCTACCCGCGGCTTTGCGGGGCGGGGAGGAGACGTTGGGTCGCGGTGCGTCCCCTAAGTCCGGACGCAGATTATTTTCACGCCGGCCCCGAGAGGATCAGATGGCCGTCGGCCGCCGTGACAGCCTCTAGGTGATAGAGGTCACGCAGCGCGGCCACGAAGCCGTCAATATCCCCGGCGTTGAAGACGCCGCTGACGTGGATCGACGAAACGCGTTGATCGCGAAGCTCGATCGGCTTGGCGCTGTAGCGGTTCACCTCCGCCACGGCCGCGGCGATCGGCGTGTTCTCGAACGTGAGCCGGCCCACCGTCCAGCTGGTTTCGGCCGGGACATTGACCGCGACGACCCGGGGCGTCGGACCTGAGGTGGTAAGCTGCTGGCCGGGCGCCAGGGTCCATTGGGCCGTCGTCGAAGACGGCTTGTGAACGTCGACGCGCCCTTCGACCAGGACGACACGAGCCCCGGAGCCGGATCGGCGAACGTCGAACCGCGTGCCCACGGCGGTGACCTCCGTGTCGCCGGCCAAGACGAGGAAAGGCCGCGCGGCGTCGCCCTCGACCTCGAACATGGCGCGTCCGGCGGCGAGCGTGACCAGGCGACGGGCGTCGGTGAAGCGAACAGTGACCCGGGAGTCCGTGTCGAGGACGATGCGGGAGCCGTCTTCCAGCCGCACGGTGCGTTGCTCGCCGATGGCCGTAGCGTAGGCGGCCGGCCGCTGCATAGACCACCAGGTCAGGCTTCCGGCTCCGATCACAAGCGCCAGGGCGCCCGCGACGCCGAGCGGGATCAGACGGCCGGCGTCGCGCATCCGACGCCGCGGGCGCGCCCTTTCAATCCGACCCAGGGTCTCGTCGGCGAGCCCCGCCATCGCCGGGCTTTGCGCCAGCGTTCCTGCCGCGTCCCACATGGCTTCGAGACGGCTGAAAGCGCGGGCGTTCTCCGGGTCTCGCCGCCATTCGCTGAAAGCCCTGATGTCGGCGGTCGTGACCTTGCGCTGGTTCAACTTGCTGAACCAGTCGGCGGTTTCCTTACGCCTGATGTCGGCTTCAGCCTCGATCATCATCCGTTGCCTACAGGTCCAGCCGAGACGTGCAGTACTCGAGCGCCCTCGACATTCGCCATTCCACCGTTTTCACGCTGATCTCGAGCGACACGGCAATCTCGGGATAAGTCATACCGCCAAAGCGGTTCAAGACGAAGACGTCGCGGTAGAGTTGCGGCATGGACCTGATAACCTGCTCGAGAAGGACTTGGTCGAACTGCGGCGCGGCCTCGGCCTCGGCAGGTCTTTGGAGCGCTTGGCTCTGGCGGCGGCGGCCCTCTCGTCGGCTTTCATCGCGGACCAGGTTGAGGGCGATCCGAAGCAGGAACGCCTTTGGATGTCGGATGTCCGACAGGGCGTAGGGCGCCGCTCGGAGATAGGTCTCCTGAACGACATCCGCCGCAGCGTCGGCCCCGATGTGAGAGCGCAACCGGCGATCTAGCCAGACGGCGTAGCGCCGGTAGAGACGGTTGATCCCGTCCTGCGCCTCCGCCACTAGCGGCTTCGTATCGGTCACCACGGATCTCCGACCCCTCGACGAGAGGGACGGGAATCCCGGCGTGGCCGCGCGATTCTGGGCAGGCGCGCGACGCGCGCCCTTAGAAGGCGGCAACCGGCTCACGCGCAGAGCGGAAGCCGTCGATGATTGATATCGCACAGGGGATTCCAGGCCCCTGCCGACGCGAAGGTCGGCTTGGTCAGCATGAATCAAACGGAATCCCGAAGCAAGCGGGAGGGGTCGGGCGTTGGAATCCTCTGCGATCGAGGCCCGTTAATTCAGCGGACAGCGCCGCCTCCGTCAGCGACGAACCCCGGCTCCTGCTGCGCGCCTATTTCGCGGCGCCCGACGCCTCCGCTGTAGGCCCAGCCTGTCTGCGGTTCAACCGGCGAGAGGGCCGCCACACCGCAAGAAACCTGCGGGCGACCCGCAATTCATCGACGTTGCCCGCGTCCGAACTAGCCGTGTACGGAAGAAGTCGGACAACCGGTGGTGTAGTAATGGAAGCTGTCTCCGAAGATCCGGACCGTGGATCGCCCGCTGTCACCCTGAGCCCGCGCGAACAGGAATGCCTGCAATGGGTCTGTCGCGGAAAGAGCTCGTCCGACATCGGGGTCATTCTGTCCCTGTCGCCCCGCACCGTGGACAGTTATCTCGAGAAGGTCTGTTCGAAACTCCGGGTCCGCACCCGGATCGAGGCGGTCGCGTCAGGGGTGCGGCGCGGTCTGATCGACCCCGGATGAGGGAGGGGGCGGGCCAGGAACTTCTGTGATGAAGCCCGGCGTTTCACCGTCGATCGCCGCCGACACTCTCGCGTCCCCTGGCTCTCGATCGGCGGCTATCGATCCCGGAACCCGCCGCGCTTGATCCTATACCGCTTCCACGCACTTCGCGAGCAGCCTTGACCGGATGACCTTGAGGGGAAAAACACCCAGATGCCCAAGTACGCGCCCCTCGCCACATTCCTTCGCCGGCAAAAGCAGACGACTGTGACGCTGACGTTTCGGGACATCGAACGGATCGTCGGCGCCCTTCTCCCGAAAGCCGCAACCGCCGACGGCTGGTGGCGCGAGGGCCCGTCGGGGCCGTCGGCGCCTCAGCACATTGCCTTGGCAGAGGCAGGGTTCGTCGCTGAGCCGCAGGTACGCGGCGAAGTCGTGCGTTTCGTGGGGTCGCCTCAAAGTCGCGTCGTGCTGACGGATGTCGAGCCGAATCCGAAAGTGCTCGGTGATCGTACGGCTCCGGGTGACGCAGGAGACGACCGGCTTGCGTCAATGAGGGTCGGCGGGGCCCTGAAGCGCCGGCGCGTCTGACGGAGCTGCCGTCGGCGCCGGCTGGACCGGTTCCGCCGGAGCTTGATCGGACTTCATCTTGTCGCAACAACTCATGGCGGCATTGGCCGCCATCTCCGTGCAGCACTCGTCAGCTTGAGCGGCCAGGGCCGCTCCCGCGCTCAGAGCCAGGATCGCGCCGGCTGCGGCCAGCAGGTTGGAAACTCTCATTCGTTCCTTCCTAATCAACCATAAACCTGACCGAGCCAGTAGTCGTATGACCATTCAGACGCTCTGCGGCCCAAACCGCGGTATAGGTTCCTGAGGCGAGGCGCGGAAGCGCGGCGCTGGCTGTGGCTGCGGGCGGAACCAAACGACCGTTGACGACCACCGGGCCTGGCCTTCAGCGGTGAGGGTCACCGTCTTCAGCATCATGGGATGGACCATCGGGGCGTCGTTCACCCGGGTGACTTCCACCCGCTCGTAGTGTCCGAAGCGGATCGGCTCGAAACTGTATCTGAGCGGCACTAAACACTCGGACGTCTCGGACAGGAGGTGTCTCAGGTCGGGATGAAGCAGCTGCGGCTTTGTGTGATCTTGAAAAATCGAGGGGAAGATTTCCAAGGCGCGTAAGTGACAGTAGGGGCGTCCCTTCCAAGGAGTTTGAGTTGACCCGTTTCAAGATCGCATCACTCGCCGCGACCGTCGCGGCGCTTTCCCTGGTCGCCGGTCAGGCGGACGCGCACGCGCGTCTCGTGAGCGCCACGCCGGCCGCCGGCGCCGCGGTCGCGGCGCCGCGCACCATCAGTCTGACCTTCAGCGAGCGCGTGGCTCCGGCCTTCTCGGGGTTCGACCTCGTCAACGCCGCGGGCGCGACCATTCGTGTCCAGACGCGGGTGTCCGAGGACGGCAAGACGATCTCGGGCGCTCCGGCGAGGCCGTTGGCGGCCGGGGCCTATGTGGTCAACTGGCGGGTGGCGTCTCCGGACGGGCACCGGATGACGGGGTCCACCAACTTCTCGGTCCGCTGATCAGATGGAGACAACGGTCGTCCTGCTGAGGCTGGGGCAGTACATCGGCGCCGTCCTGCTGTTTGGCGTCCCCCTGTTCTTCGCGTTCAGGATGCCCATGTCGGACGCGGCCGCCGAAAGGTGGCCGCGAACGAAGCTGCTGGTCGCCGCCGTGGCGACCGTCCTGGCTGCTCTCGCCAACCTCGTGGTCCAAACCGCCGTGATGGCGGGATCGCTGACCGAGGCGCTGAAGCCGGAGTCGCTGTCCTACGTGGCATTCGGCACGGGCCTGGGCGTCGGCTTCCTGGTTCGCGCGGCGATGGCCCTTTTGGCCGCCGTTCTGCTGATCAGTCTGAAACCGGGACGCGGCGGCTGGATCGTGCTGACCGTCGTCGGCGCTGTGGTCAGCGCCAGCCTGGCCTGGACCGGTCACGGCGCGGCGACGGAAGGCGTGGGCCGCTGGCCGCATCTGATCGCCGATGTCGTTCACGCGCTCGCCGCCGGACTCTGGCTCGGCAGTCTGGTCGCGTTGTTCCTGATGCTGCGGACCCGCCACGGGCACGCGGCGGGCGCGCCGGTGACTCACGCCGCCCTGGAGGGGTTCGCCGGTCTGGGAACGCTCGCCGTCGTCCTGCTGACGATCACGGGTCTGGTGAACAGCGCCTATCTGATCGGGTTCAGCCGGCTCGGGAGCCTGTTGACGACGCCCTACGGCGTTCTTCTGATCCTGAAACTCGTCCTGTTCGCCGGCATGCTGGCCCTAGCGGCCTCGAACCGCTTTGTCCTGACCCCGCATCTCGGATCGGCGCTCGAAGACGATCACGCCCGTCCGCTCGCCTTGCGCCGCCTGCGGCGCAGCCTGGCGCTGGAGACCGTGCTGGCGGCCCTGCTGCTTCTGATCGTGGCGATCATGGGCACCCAGGCGCCCCCCGCCGCCATGATGTGAACCTCGCCGAGCTTTTGTGAAGGATCGGCCTGCAGCGCGGGAACGGGAGACTTGGCCGCGGGGGAGGTCGATCGCGACCCCGACTGCGGACGATTGAACCAGGCCTGGGTCGGTCGGTCGAAGGCGTAGCGGAAGACGGCGGCGCCGCCGAAAGCCGCGGCCAGGCCGACCGCCCAGGCGGTCCATTGCACTGACGGACTCCAACTCCGCCAATCGACGGCGTCGAGCACGCCGAACCACACGATCCGGATCACTTCGTTGGTCAGGAAGATCGCGAACGCCATCAAAGCGAGGTGCTCGACCAGCCTGGACGGGCTCCGAACCGGCAAGGCCCCGGTGGCGAAGATGATGACGGTCAGGAGGCCGAGGGTCGCCAGATTATGGGGTCCCAGAGCCTGCAGACCCGCCACAGCGACCACGGCGGAACCGCCCAGACCGGCGGCCAGACGGGGCGGGCAATAGACCTGCCGGGCGAACAGAGCCACGGCGACGCCGAGGGCGAACAGCGGAAAGGCCCGCAGGAAGCCGAGGCGCAACGGCATCTCGTAGATCGGCAACCCGAAGGCGGCGTGGGCGGACAGGTTGGCGGCGAGCAGCCCGCCCACCCCAAGAGCGAGGATCAGCCATGGGGACAGGCCGCGCGCCGCGCGAGCGAGGAAGGGCAGGCTGACGTAACAGCCCAGGAGCGCCGAGAGCGTCCAGGTCGGCGCGTTCCATCCCTCTCCGCCCGGCACCCCATAGGCCTGCACCAGAAAGAACTGGGCGGGAAACCGGGACCAGTCGAACCATTCCGGGTGGCTGGGTGTTTGGCCCAGGATCGCCGCCGTCAGCACCAGCCCCGCCAGGGCGAGGCTGACGGTCATGTGGGCCGGAACCACCCTGAGAAATCGCTGACGGTAGAAGACGGAAAGTGGAATTCGCCGGTTCGCGAGCCGCTCGCCGTAGACGCGGGCGAGAACGTAGCCGGAGTCGATGATGAAGAAGTCGGTCAGCAGATAGCCGCGGTCGAAGACCGGATGGAAGAGCGGCAAGGGGATCGGAGCGGCCTCGCGGAAGTGATAGAGGACGATCATCGCCCCCACGACGAAACGCAGAAGGTCGAGCCAGCCGCCGCGCGCGATCGGCGGCGGGCATCGGGGCTCATGGGATGCTGGATCTTCCGTCATCCGGCCATCATCCCTCACAGGTGCCAAGGAAGGCTTGCCCGACACGGTGAACGAGGCCTTGCACGCCGGTGCAGTCATGGCCGTCCAAGCGAGGCTCCCGCGAGCCCCGTCTGCGTACATTAGGCGTGGAACGGCGGTTAAGGGAGGGCAGGGATCGGGCAAGCCCGCATGTTCTTGCGCCCGTCCTCAGCGGGTCGGTCAGGACCGAGGCGAGCGGCGTCGGGGTTTTCCGAGGTAGGCCCAGGCGCCGACGCCTCCCAGGCCCGCCATTGCGACGCCGCAGAGCGCCGTCACCGCGCCATAGAGCCAGCCGCCAACCGAACTGGCGTGCAGGGGGTAGAAGGCGTTATAGACCCGAACGCCGGTCGGCAGGGCGTCGGCGTTCGAGGTCGCCACCACCCGGCTGTTGGCCGGATCGAAGAAACGGGTCGGCTCAGCGGTCGCCGGGGCCTAGGGCTCCGGCTGGGTGAGGGCGGCAGGATCGCGCGCGGCGCGACGCCCGTCGAAACGACGTCGGATCCAGTTTCTGCCGGGCTTCTCGACGAGCAGATGCAGCGCGGCCGCCATCAGGGCCGTGGCGATGAACAATCCGATCAGTTCGACCGGCGTGATGCGGAAGGTGCTGTCGACGCCGCGCAGTTCGGCCACGACGCCCTTCCAGGCCACGATCACCGGCATGTGCACCAGATAGAGGGCGAAGGACGCTTCTCCGGCGAAGACAAGGCCCGGGGCGGCGAGGGGGCCCTCGCAATCCGCCCGCGCGAGCAGGGACCAAGTCAGAATCACGGGGGCGGCGAGGGCGACGATGATGCGATCGTCCAGTGATAGCTGCATCGCGCCCAGCAGCAGGACGGTCGTGGACAGGGCGGCCGCGGCGGCCACGGGCGGGCTCCAGCGCCAGCGATGGCCCAGCCCGTAAAGCGCCATGCCGACCAGGAATTCCGGGGCGATCCGGAGAATGCCGAGCGAGTCCTCGGCTCGCGGAAGAACCTTGCCGAACGCCTGGACGTAGAAGGCGTCGAGGACGACGAACGCCGCGGCCCCGATCCCCAGCAGCACCCAGGGCCGCGTCCGCAGACGCAGGGCCAGCCAGGCGTAGGCGGGGAACAATAGGTAGGCGAACCACTCGGCAGACAACGACCAGCTCGGGCCGCTCCAGTTCACCTCTCCGTTGGTAGGAAACCACGATTGGATGAGAAACAGCGTCTGGAAGAAGCCCAGCACCCCATAGCCCTCGGCGTTGAACCGAACGCCTGCGGCGGTCGCGCCCAGGACCATTATCAAGGCGCCCGTCAGAACCGCGATGTGCAGGGGATAAAGCCGCGCCAGCCTGGCGACGATGAAACGCCGGTAATTGAAACCGCCGCTCGCGAAGGCTGGACCGTAGACGTGCGCCAGAATGAAGCCCGACAGCATGAAGAAGGCGTCCACCGCCAGCCGGCTTCGCTCGATGATCGGGCTGAAGCCCAGGGCCGGATCCCATTGGAGCTGATAGTGGAACAGCACCACCCCCAAGGCGAGGAACGCGCGCAGACTGGTCAGGGCCCTGAGATCGGCGGGATAGCCGTCTCGGGTCGGCGGTACGGATGTCATTCGCGATGGCCCCCCAAGGGCGGCGGATCAGCACCGCCGCCATATTGAGATACGCATCGGGCGGGAACATCCCTCATGCGCGACGCCAGACGGTGCCGGCCGGTCATACGGGACGTCCAAGTCTGGCTCGCGGCTCGGCATGCCCTCAGCCGGTTTGCCAGCCTGGACCGCTGCGGCTCTGGGTGAGGGCCGGCCCCCGAGACGTGAAGCGTCCATGTCCCTCAGCCGAACGAGAGGATGTCCAGGCCGACCGCCGGGCCTGGCGACCGGACGCCGAGAGTCGGTCCCCGGCTAGCGGGAAGCGCGGCCCAGAAGTTCGATCAGTTCGGTCGCCTTGGCCTTGCGGTCGGCGAGATCGTCACCCGCGATCGCGCCCATGACGCAGTGATCCATGTGGTCCTTCAAGACCTCGCTCTCGACGCACGACAGCGCCGCCCGAACGGCCTGGAGCTGGGTCAGGACGTCGATGCAGTAGCGGTCCTCCTCGACCATTCTGGAAAGGCCACGCACCTGCCCCTCTATGCGGCTCAGGCGGTTCAACACCTTCGGCTTGATATCGGTCTGCATCCTGTTCCTCGTTCCGACCGTTCGATCCTACCTCACCGTCACACCTTGCGCGATACCCCCCGTGGGGTATATTTGGCAGTGAGGTCGTCCGAGGAGCCGTCATGGCTACGTCATCCCATTCCCATCCCGCCGGTCACGGCTGCTGTTCGAACAAGACGCCTCGGGACGCCGCGCAGGCGATCGATCCGGTTTGCGGCATGACCGTCGATCCGGCGACCACGGCGCATCGGGCCACCCACGAGGGGGAGGAGTATGTCTTCTGTTCGGCGGGCTGCCGGACCAAATTCGTGGACGATCCGGATCGCTATCTCGGCGAGCGGCCCGAACCGGCTCCCGTCACGCCCGGTGCGATCTACACCTGTCCGATGCATCCCGAGGTGCGCCAGGAGGGACCTGGCTCCTGTCCGATCTGCGGCATGGCGCTGGAGCCGGAGACCGTCACCGCCGAGGCTCCGGTCAATCACGAACTGATCGACTTCACCCGTCGCCTGTGGATCGGCGCGGTTCTGACGCTGCCGGTCTTCGCGCTTGAAATGGGCGGCCATCTGACCGGGCTGGCGATGCGGATACCCGGACAGACCTCCAACTGGATCCAGTTCGCCCTGGCGACGCCGGTCGTGCTGTGGTCCGGCTGGCCGTTCTTCCAGAGGGGCTGGGCATCCATCCGCAATCGCAGCCTCAACATGTTCACCCTGATCGCCATCGGCGTTGGTGCGGCCTGGATCTACAGCGTGGTCGCGGTTCTGGCGCCGCATCTGTTCCCGGCGGCGGTCCGGCGGATGGACGGCAGCGCGCCGGTCTATTTCGAGGCGGCGGCCATCATCACCGTCCTGGTGATGGTCGGCCAGATCCTGGAGCTTCGGGCGCGCGAACAGACGTCGGGGGCCATCAGGGCCCTGCTGGACCTCGCCCCGAAGACCGCGCGGCGCGTCCGCGACGACGGCGGCGACGAGGACGTCACCCTCGATCTGGTCGCTGTGGGAGACCGGCTGCGCGTCCGTCCCGGCGAGAAGGTGGCGGTCGACGGAGAGATCCTGGACGGCCGGGTCACCCTCGACGAGTCCCTCGTCACGGGTGAATCCATGCCGGTGACCAAGGACGTCGGCGACAAGGTCGTCGCCGGGTCGCTCAACAAGACCGGCTCGTTCGTCATGCGAGCCGACAAGGTGGGCGCCGACACCCTCCTGGCGCAGATCGTCCAGATGGTGGCGCAGGCCCAACGCAGCCGCGCGCCGATCCAGCGGCTGGCCGACAAGGTGTCGGGCTGGTTCGTTCCGGCCGTGATCGGGATCGCCGTTCTCGCCGCGATCGTCTGGGGCCTGGCCGGCCCCGAACCGCGGCTGTCCTACGCCCTCGTCGCAGCGGTCTCCGTGCTGATCATCGCCTGTCCGTGCGCCCTGGGCTTGGCCACGCCGATCTCCATCATGGTCGGGGTGGGGCGCGGCGCTCACGCCGGGGTGCTCATCAAGAACGCCGAGGCGCTGGAGCGCTTCGAGAAGGTGGACACCCTGGTGCTCGACAAAACCGGCACCCTGACGGAGGGGCGCCCCTCGGTGACGGCCGTCCGGCCAGCCGATGGGTTCGACGAGGCCGAGCTTCTGAGACTTTCCGCCAGTCTTGAGCGGAGCAGCGAGCATCCGCTGGCGGACGCCGTCGTTCGGGCGGCGAGCGACCAAAATCTGGTTCTGTCCGAGGCGTCGGACTTCGACAGCCCCGTCGGGCGCGGCGTCACCGGGGTCGTCGACGGCCGCCGCGTGGCGCTCGGCAACAGCCGTTATCTGGCCGAGATCGGCGTCGACGTCGGGCCTCTGGAAGCCGGGGCCGATACGCTTCGCCAAGACGGCGCGACCGCCATCTTCGTCGCCGTGGACGGGGCTGCGGGCGGCGTGCTGGGCATCGCCGATCCAGTCAAGGCGACGACCGCCGAGGCCATCCGCGATCTGAAGGCGTCGGGGCTGCGTCTGGTGATGATGACCGGCGACAACCGCACAACGGCCGAGGCGGTGGCGCGCCAGCTCGGCATAGACGACGTTCAGGCCGAGGTTCTGCCCCAGGACAAGGCGGCGGTCGTCGAGCGGCTGAGAGCGGAGGGTCGGATCGTCGCCATGGCCGGAGACGGTGTGAACGACGCCCCGGCCCTGGCCGCCGCCGACGTGGGGGTGGCCATGGGCGCCGGCTCGGACGTCGCGATCGAGAGCGCCGGGGTCACCCTTCTCGGCGGCGATCTCCAGGGCCTCGTCCGGGCGCGCAAACTGTCCCGTGCGGTGATGAGCAACATCCGCCAGAACCTGGTCTTCGCCTTCGGTTACAACACCCTCGGCATTCCGATCGCGGCGGGACTGCTCTACCCGGTCTTCGGCCTTCTGTTGTCGCCGGCCCTGGCGGCGTTGGCGATGGCCCTGTCCTCCGTCAGTGTTATCGCCAACGCGCTGCGGCTCCGGGCCGTCCGACTCTGATGGATGTCCCCTGGCCAGAAAGCCGTCGCAGAGGAGAGCCGCGGGGGGCGCCAATACGCATTCCGGCGACCGATCCCTCGCCTGATCCAACGGCGTTCGGGAATATTTAATCACGGCGGAACCGTGGCGCCGGGGCTGGATTACGCTGGACGATGTCCGGCGTGGGCAGTCGGGGCAAGGGACCAAACTCGCACCCGCCGCAGCGTTGTCGGACGCATCGTTCGTCTGGCCGTCCGGCGATCCGCCGGCGACCCCCTCAAGCGGAGACGCCCTATGCTCATCCCGACTTTCACCCGCACGTCTCTCCTGGTCGCCGGCTGTTCCGCTCTCGTTCTGGCGGCCTGCAGCCCGTCGGCGGAACCGCCGGCGAACACGGAGGCCGAAGCCTCGGCTCAGACGCAGGAGCCGATGGCCATGGCGCAGACTCCGTTCTCCGCCGCCGAGGCCAAGATGCACGAGGCCATGATGTCCGCCATGGGCGCGGATGCGGGCGAGACATGGGCCCGCAAGATGATCCCTCACCACCAGGGCGCGCTGGACATGTCCGAGATCGTGCTGAGGGACACACAGGACGCGGATATCCGTCGCATGGCCCAGAAGACCATCGAGATGCAGCCCGGCGACATCGCCGAGCTGCGGCGCTGGCTTGAAACGAACGTGGGCGCCGCCGCCGGCGCGGCGGCTCCAGGCGGAAGCGCGGAAAATCCATACGCGACGGCCGAGGCCGAGATGAAGGACGCCATGATGGCCGCGACCGGGGCCGACACGGACCAGACCTGGGCTCGCAAGATGATCGCGCATCACCAGGGCGCCCTCGACATGGCCCAGGTGGTGTTGCGCGAAAGTCAGGACGCCGACATCCGGCGCATGGCGCAGATAACGATCGAGATGCAGACCGCCGACATCGCCGAGTTGCGCGCCTGGCTGGACTCCCATCCGGCCGGCGCTGCCTGATTGGCGATCGGAATGTGATTGAAGAGCGTTGTCGCGAAAGGACCGATCCATGGAAAAGATGAAGACGATGGACTCAAAGATGAAGACGATGGACTCGATGAAGGGGAGCTACCGTTCCTTCGGCGTCGAGCTCATCGTGGATTTCATCATCATGTACCTGGTGATGTACACGATGATCGCGTCCCTCAATCACTTCTATTTCAACCTCAACAACGTCTACATGACGCTGATGATGGTGTCGCCGATGGCCATCCTCATGCTGATCTTTATGCGATCGATGTATCCGTCGAAACGGACCAACCTTCTGATCGGCGGAGCCGCCGCCCTGGTGTTCGCGGTGAGCTTTTACGGCATGCGGACCCAGGCGGCGGTGGGCGACACCGAGTTCTTGAAATCGATGATCCCGCACCATTCCGGCGCCATCCTGATGTGTCAGCAGGCCTCGCTGACGGATCCGGAAGTGCTGGGTCTGTGCGAGGAGATCGTCAGCTCCCAGGAGAGGGAGATCGCCCAGATGAAAGCCATCCTGGCGAGGCGCTGATCCAGCGCTAGGCGACGGGAGTTTCCGGCCCGGTCGGCTCTGCGGCAGCGTGTCGCGAGGGCCGACCGGGTCGCCTGCGTAAAACCATATAGATCGTCGCCTCGCCGAGGCACGGTTCTGACTTTGAGGAGTATCTTATGAAGCTGGATCGTCGACTGCTGCTGCGCGGCGCCGTCGCGGGCGGCGGTCTCGCCGCCTTGCAGGGCCTGATGCCCGCCTGGGCGCAGACGGGCTCGCCGGGGCTGCGGTCGGACCTGCCTACCCTGACTGGGCCGAATATCGATCTGACCATCGGTCAGACGCCCTTCACCGTGAACGGGCGCACCGCGACGGCCACGACCATCAACGGCGTGCTGCCGGCGCCGGTGTTGCGGCTGCGCGAAGGCCAGAACGTCCGTCTGGCGGTGACGAACACCCTGGACGAAGACACCTCGATCCACTGGCATGGGATTCTTCTACCCTTCCAGATGGACGGGGTGCCCGGGATCAGCTTCCCAGGCATCAAGCCGCGCGAGACCTTCGTCTACGAGTTTCCGATCAGGCAGTCCGGCACCTTCTGGTATCACAGCCACTCCGGCCTGCAGGAGGCGCTCGGCCACTACGGGCCGATCGTCATCGATCCGGCCGGCGCCGATCCGGTCGCCTACGACCGCGAGCATGTGCTGGTCCTGTCGGACTGGAGTTTCATGCATCCGCACGAAATCCTCGACAAGCTGAAGAAGAGCCCCGGCTACTTCAACCGGCAGCGCACGACCCTGGCGGGCCTCTTCTCCGGCGAGGACCGCATGAGCCTGGAGGAACGGCGCATGTGGGGCCAGATGCGGATGGACCCGCGCGACATCCTCGACGTGAATGGGACGACCTACACCTATCTGATCAATGGACACGGCCCGCAGGAGAACTGGACCGGCCTGTTCCGACCCGGCGAACGGGTGCGGCTGCGCATCATCAACGCCTCGGCCATGTCGATCTTCAACGTCCGCATCCCCGGCCTGTCGATGACCGTGGTCCAGGCCGACGGCGAGAACGTGCGCCCGGTCGAGACCGATGAGTTCCAGATTTCGGTGGCGGAGACCTACGACGTCATCGTCCGGCCGACGGAAGATCGTGCCTACACAATCGTGTCCGAGGCGATCGACCGCTCAGGCATGGGCCGGGCGACCCTGGCGCCGCGTCTGGGCATGACGGCCGAGGTCCCGCCGCTTCGGGAGGTTCCTAATCTGACCATGCGCGACATGGGCATGGGCGGAATGGATCACGGTTCGATGGACGGCATGTCCGGAATGGATCATGGCGCGATGACCGGCATGGATCATGGAGCCTCGACGCAAGGCGGGGCTCCGATGGGAGACATGGGCGGCATGTCCATGAGCGGAATGAACATGCGCGACCCTGAAAACGCTCCGCCAGACATGGCGGTTGGCGTCGGCGTAGACGCCATCGCCATGGATCCGGCCAATCGCCTGGGTGAACGGCCGATGGGGCTGGAAGACGTCCCGCACCGGGTGCTGGTCTATACCGACTTGGTGTCGCTAGTCCCCAACAGGGACCAGCGCCCCCCGTCGCGCACGATGGAAATCCACCTGACCGGTAATATGGAGCGGTTCATGTGGGGCTTCGACGGCCGCAAGTTCAGTGAGTTGGTCGAGCCCATCCGTTTCGAGCGCAATGAGCGAGTGCGGGTGACCCTCGTCAACGACACCATGATGGCTCACCCAATCCACCTGCATGGCCACTTCTTTGAGTTGGTCACGGGCGGACCGGCCGGGCATCAGCCGCTCAAGCATACCGTCAACGTCGCCCCCGGCGGCAAGGTGACCTTCGATCTAACCGCCGACGCACCGGGCGACTGGGCCTTCCACTGCCACATGCTGATGCACATGCACGCGGGCATGTTCAACGTCGTCACCGTCCGCCCGATGTCAGGAGCCTCGTCATGATCCGTCGGTCCGTGGGTCTCGTCCCTCTGCTCCTCGCGGCCTCGGCCGGCCCGGTGTTCGCCCAGAGCCACGCCGGGCACGGCGCGGCGGCTAACGCCGTCCAGACCGCCGTCCAGCTGCCCGCCGGTTGCGTCCGGCGCGGCGCGCCGACGGCGGATCCGTCCCGCGTCGGAACGCCCGGGGCGCCGGTCTGCCCGACCGGCGCCGTGCCCGAGCGCGCGCCGGCGTCGGCGGATCCCCACGCCGGGCACGACATGTCGACGATGGGCCAGACCGCGCCCGCGCCGGCCATGCCGGCGGGACATGACATGTCGACCATGCAGAGCGGCCAACAGCCGGCCGCCGCCGGTCAGCCGGATCCCCACGCCGGGCACGACATGTCGACGATGCGGCAGACCGCGCCCGCGCCGGCCACGCCGGCGGGCCACGACATGTCGACCATGCAGAGCGGCCAGCGGCCGGCCGCCGCCGGTCAGCCGGATCCCCACGCCGGACATGACATGTCGACGATGGGCCAGACCGCGCCGGCGCCGGCCATGCCGGCGGGACATGACATGTCGACCATGCAGAGCGGCCAACAGCCGGCCACCGCCGCTCAGCCGGATCCCCACGCCGGGCACGACATGTCGACGATGCGGCAGACCGCGCCCGCGTCGGCCATGCCGGCGGGACATGACATGTCGACCATGGGGCAGATGCCCCCGGGTCATGACATGTCGGCCATGGCGATGCCGCCCGACGTGCCGACCAGCGCGGACAACCCGGGACGCCCTCCGGAAATGCCCCTTCCGCCCGGGGCGACCAGCGGCCCCGCTCACGCCGCCGATACCCTGTTCGATCCCGCGGAGATGGCGGCGGCCCGCGAACAGCTTCGCGTCGAGAATGGCGACGTGCGGACCACCGCGGTGATCATTGACCAGCTCGAAGCGAGTTTCGGAGACGGCGAAGAAGGCTACGCGCTGGACGCGCAGGGCTGGACCGGCGGCGACATCAACCGCTTCTGGTGGAAGTCGGAAGTCGAGGGCGACTTCGACGGCGAGGTCGAGGAAGCCGAGATCCAGGCCCTTTACAGCCGGGCGTTCCGGCCCTTCTTCGACTTCCAGACGGGTCTGCGACAGACCTACCGTCCGGAGGGCGATCGAACCGATCTGGTCGTGGGCGTTCAGGGCCTCGCGCCCTACTGGTTCGAGGTCGATGCGGCGGCCTTCCTCTCCAACAAGGGTGAACTCACGGCGAGGGCGGAGGCCGAATACGATCAGCGGATCACCAACCGCTGGATCGTGCAGCCTCGCGCTGAAGTCGTGCTGTCGGCCGAGGACATCCCCGAGCTCCGGATTGGATCCGGCCTGACGTCGCTCCAGATCGGGGCTCGGCTGCGGTACGAATTCCACAAGGAGTTCGCCCCCTATGTCGGCCTGGAATGGACCAAGAGCTTCGGGAATACGGCGGACTTCCTCGAAGCCGATGGGCGAAGCTCGGAAGACACGCGCCTCGTCGTCGGCATCCGGACGTGGTTCTAGCGAAGGTCGGCGGCGGCGGGCCTCGTCTGATCCTTGGCCCCGATAGGCGGTCGCGGATCGTCGCCGAGGCGCGGCGTCCCCGGTCTCGGCGGCTGGAAAGGACGGGGAGGTCTCGGTGAGGCCGCGGCCCCTCTCGGCCGTGGTCATCGACCTCGACGACACCCTACTCTCGGCCTACCGCCGGCCGGATCTGGCCTGGCGGAGCGTCTGCTTGACGATGCAAGCCGAGTTGGGCGGCCTCGCCCCGGATGTCGCGGCGCAGGCGCTGACGCGGGCCGGGCAGGCGTTCTGGCGCGACCCGCGGTGTCATGAGTTGGGTCGCGCCGACCCACAACACGCGCGGCGCCTCATCGCGACAGTGGCCTTCGAGACCCTGCTTCGGGAAGGCCATCCCGCACCGGCTTCCGAAACGGTCTCGAGCCTCGCCGACGCCTTCAGCCGGCGGCGGGACGAAGAGATGCGGCTCGAGGCGGGGGCTGAGGCCCTGCTGCTCGACTTGCGCGACGCGGGCTATCGCCTCGCGCTTCTCACCAACGGCGCCGGACCGTTGCAGCGCGCCAAGATCGAACGGTTCGGTCTCGAACCGTATTTCGATCACATTCAGATCGAGGGCGAAGTCGGCGTGGGAAAGCCCTTTCCCGACGCGTTCAGGCGTGCGTTCGCCGCCCTGGCCGTCGAGGCCCCCGAGGTCTGCGTGATCGGCGACAGCCTCGAATGGGACATCCGTCCGGCCAAGGCTCTGGGCTGTCGGACCGTGCTGTATGATCCGGAACGGGCCCTTGAGGCCGAACCCCGTCACGGGGACGCCGACGTGGTGGTCGGGACCTTGACGGGCCTGGCGCGTTGTCTGCCTGCGCTTCACACTCAGCGTGAATGAAGGGTTCGGCGTGCGGGATACCGCCGCGTCGCTTTTAAGCCGCCCCGATCCGAGGTGCGCCAGATCGACGATCCGATCGCGCAAGAAAAGCGCCGCGCGGCGAGCCGCGCGGCGTTCCCCACCTCGGTTTCGGCCCCTCAGGAGGCGGGAGGCCGCCTCCTCAGTGAACCATGAAACGGACAACGCCGTTCATCTGATGGCCGTCGGCGCCCTTCGCGGTCCAGGCGGCGGCGTAGGAGCCGGGCGCGAGGGCCGGAAGCGGCGCGCTGACCGTGACCGCGGGGGCGGTCTCCGCTGACACGGCCACATCGACCGCCTGGTTCGACGGTCCGCCGGTCAGACGAAGGGACGTCAGGACCATGGCGTGCGGGAAAGTCGCCGAGAAGGTGGTCGGGGCGGAGGACAGCATGGCGTTGTCCGCCGGAGTGGTCGCCACGCCATTGGCCGGCGCCTGCATGGCGGCGTGGTCCTGCGCCGACATGCCGGCATGCGACTGGCTCTGGGCCTGGGCGGCCGACAGAGGAGCCAGGGCCGCGAGGGCGGCGAGAGGGGCGAGTATTGAACGGTTCATCGAAAACTCCTGGACTTCAAGCGAACTACTGTTTGGGCGGCATGGTCATGCCGTCCATCTTCGACATGTCATGGCCGGCCATCGGATCGGCAGGCGGCGGTGTCGGCTCTGGCGCGGGCGCGGGCCGGGGGGCCGGGCGGGGCGCCGATGCCTTGGGAGGCGCGGCCGGGGTTGATGCGGCAGGGGCGGGCGTGGCGGCCTGCGGCGGCGTCGACTCGGGGGTTGCGGCCGGCACGGCTTCCATCGGAGCCATCGCTGAAGCGTCCGGCGTCGGCTCGGCGTCCACCGGTTGAGGCTCGGCGGCGGGCTGGCAGGCGCCCAGGGTGACCGCCGCGGCCGCGGCGAGGATCGGCAATCTCATGTGGCAAGCTCCTGATAAGAGGGCGACGGTCAGGTATTTCCATCGACGCCTTCATACTGGTTTACGCGGGCGAGCGCCGCAGCCCTCGCCGTCCGGCCTTCATCCGCGTCATTTCGGAGCCGGCGGGACGTCGCCCGCGCCGCCCAGGACATCGAACAGCTTGCGACGGGCGCGCGCCACGCGCGTCTCCACCGTCTTGACGGTCACGCCGAGAATTTCGGCCGCTTCCGCCTGGCTGCGCCCCTCGATCGCGGTGAGCAGCAGCGGGGCCTTGAGATGCGGCGGCAAAAGGCTGATCGCCTCGTTCAGACGGGCGAGTCGGTCGCCGGCCTCCATCCGTTCATCCGCCGGCTCGTCGCCGTTCGCCACGGCCAAGGCTTCCGGCGATGCCAGATCGACGTCGCCCCGGATCAGGCGTCGGACGAACCGGCGGCGGCTCCAGTCCCGGCATTTGTTGAGCGCTATGGTCCGGATCCAGGCTTCGAAGGGCCGGGTCGGGTCATAGCGGCGGATGTTGATCCACGCCGCCGCATAGGTCTCCTGCAACAGATCCCACGCATCCTGTTCGTCGCCGACATAGCGCCGGACGAAGCGGAACAGGGCCGTCTTGGTCTGCTGCATCAGCGCGCCGAAGGCCGCCCGATCGCCGCCGGCGGCGCGCGCTGACAGGTTCGCTGGACTCTCCACCCGGAACGCTAGCCTTCGTCGGGCGCGAGAGCCGCCACGATGCGGTCGTCGAAGACCTCGGCCTGGGCAGGGGTCAGCACCGACCGCATCTCGAAGACGTGGGCTATCGTCTCCTTCTGAAGGGCGCCCATGGCGACGTGGAAATGGTCGACCGCGGCCTGAACCGGGGGACCGTCGCCGTCGCTCTGTTCGATCGCGCGCGCCAGCTCGAGGTTGGCCGCGCGGACATCGGCTTCGAGCGCGGGCCGACGCGCTGCGAACCGGGCCTCGACCGCCTCGATGCGCGTCAACTGGTCAGGCGACAGCTTGAGATCGTGGTGCACGATGTCGTGCAGGGACGGCGGCTCGCGCCGGCTCAGCACCCAGCTGGCGCTGATCCAGGTGCCCGCGCCGCTGGCGACGGCCGCCAGCACGGCCGTCAGGACGATCGCGCGCCAGCCGCGCATCACCGCCCGGTTTCCAGTCTCACCAGAGGCGACAGGCCCGCATCGACCGTGAAGATGGCCATCTCTCCCGGCGGGCTCGGCGCGGCGGCCGCGCCGACGCCGCCCGCCGTCAGACCGGTGGCGAGGGCCACGGCGACCGCGCCGAGACGGACCTGCGTGGCCAGTCTTTCGCCGCGAAGCGTCTCGACCCGGCTCCAGACCAGCGGTTCGAGCCCGTCGAGCGACCGGCCGATGGGCGTCATCGCGGACTCGGCCAGAATGTCATCCAGTTTAAGCGACATCGAACACTCTCCTTGCGCCCCTACATCCTACTACGGCCAAGACCGTGACATCCCTCGGGCGAGGGGGCGGACCTCGCGCTGCGTAGATAGCAGAAGGGACAGGAGTGGAGAGGGTTTATGACATCACGCGGATTTTTCCCGGCATTGGGACTCGCGCTCGCCTTGTCGGTGAGCGCGCCCGCGATCGCGCACGAGGATCATGACGCCCCGGCGGTTCGCGGCCAGAGCGCCGCATCGACCGCCGAGGGGCCGCAATCGGACATGACGGCCATGCCCGGCATGGCGGCCGACATGGACCACGGGGCCATGATGGCGGACGAGGGTCCGAAACCCATGCCGCAGCGCCTGTACCGCTGGCTCGGCGCCATGCACCCGGCCGCGGTGCATTTTCCGATCGCCCTGTTCCTCGTCGCCGCCCTCCTCGAGATCGCCGCCCTGACCCTCCGGCGTCCGGTCCTGACCCAGGGCACGCGCGTCATCATCGCCTTGGCGGCCATCTCCGCGGTCGGCGCAGTGGCATTGGGCTGGTTCGCCATGGGGATGCCGGGACGGGACGACGCGACCCACGCCTCTCACAGATGGCTCGGCACTTCGATCGCCGCGCTGGGCCTCCTCAGCTGGTGGGCGAAGGAGCACTGGGTCCGCCGGCCGGGGCCCGGGCGCGAGAGAGTCTACATCGGCCTGTTGACGCTCACCGCCGTCGCCGTCGTGATCAACGGCCTCTTGGGCGGCATGCTGACCCACGGCGTGAGACATCTGATGTTCTGAAGGCCGCGCCGTCGTTCAACCTTCTCGTTTTTTCACCCACGCCCGTCCGACACACCTTTCGCGGCCGGCAAACAGGAGCCTCGCCCACGATGTTTCGTTCAACCTTCGCCGGACTGGCGGTCGCCGCTCTCCTCGCCACCGCCTCGCAGGCCCAGACCGCGGACGAACAACAGGTCCGCGCCGTGGTCACCGCCTACAAGACCGCCATCGAGCGGATGGATGTGTCGCAGACGCCGGCCCTGTTCTGGTCCGACTCCGAAATCTTCGAGAACGGCGGCGTGGAGGGATCGTTCGCCTACTATCTGGAGCACCATCTGGGTCCTGAGTTCGCCGATCTCGCTGGGTTCGACTTCCGCGACCACGACATGAAGATCGAGGTCGATGGCGATACGGCCTTCGTAAGCGAGACCTACACCTACCACATCACCTTCAAGGACGGCGCGCGAGCTCCCATAGAACGCCGCGGCGCCGCGACCAGCGTCCTGCGCAAGCGAGGTGACGAGTGGAGGTTCGACATCTATCATTCCTCGGCGCGGCCTTTCCGTCCGGCGGCCTGAGCGCGACCGCGACGGTCAGCGCCGTTTGCACATCGTTTTCTTGAGGTCTCATGGGGTCCCAGTCCATTCCACTCGCACGCCGCAGTCTCATCGCCATGGGAACGGGCGCCCTGGCGGTCGCGGCCTGCGCCCCGGTCGGTCGCGCGTCGAACGAGCTCGCCGTCTACAAGACGCCGACCTGCGCCTGTTGCACGGCCTGGGTGGATCACATGCGCGCCGCGGGCTTCGAGGCGCGGATCAGCGAGCTTCCCAGTCTCCGCTCGATCCGCAGCACCCAAGGCGTGCCCGAAGCCCTCGCGTCCTGTCACACCGCCCTGATCGGGGGCTATGTTCTGGAGGGCCATGTGCCGGCCGAGGACGTGAGACGGCTTCTGGCCGAGCGTCCCAAGGCCGTGGGCCTGGCGGTTCCGGCGATGCCCCTGGGGTCGCCGGGCATGGAGACGCCGGACGGCCAGCGCGAGCCCTATGAGACCCTGCTGATCCTCGAGGGCGGCGGCACACGCGTCTTCGCGCGTCACGGCTAGTCGGGTTCGTTCCATGAAGGTTCTCAGGCTGTCGACCCAGCTTCACAAATGGGTCGCCCTCGTGGTGGGGCTGCAGGTTCTGTTCTGGGTCGGCGGCGGTCTGGTCATGACCGTCATTCCGATCGAGACGGTGCGTAGCGAACATCGCGCGGCCGAACTCAAGCCGGCTCTGCTTGAGGTTGGAGCTCTTCCGACCCTCGCCGTCGTGGCCCGTCGCGCGGGCGTGGCCCCTGTCGAGGCGGAGCTGCGCACGACGCCGCGCGGACCCGCCTGGACTTTGAAACCGGCGGACGGAGAGCCCGTCGTCGTGTCCGCCGTCACGGGCCTTCCGTTCGGGCCGATGTCCGCTGGCGAGGCCTCGGCGTTCGCCCGGACGGGCTACAAGGGCGAGGCGAAGGTGTCCGACGCCGTGCTGCTGGCCACGGCGCCTCAGGAAACCGGCCGGACAGGACCGCTCTGGAGGGTCGATTTCGCCGACCGCGAACGGACGACCTTCTATCTGTCGCCGGCCACCGGAGAGGTCGTGACGCGCCGCTCGGGCGTCTGGCGGTTCTATGACTTCTTCTGGCGGCTCCACATCATGGACTGGAAGACCGGCGAGAACTTCAACCATCCGCTGATCATCATCACGACCTTCCTCACCCTGAGCATCGTGATCACCGGGATCATCCTGCTATGGATCCGCCTAGCGCGTGATCTGAAGGCTTTCCGGGCGTCTCGGCGGACGGGCGGTTCGAGTTGATGCGGGTTGCGGCCGGGCGCGGGCGGGTGGTCAGGTCAGGCGGTGAGAGATTTCGGTCAGGCCTCGCAGGTCGGAGCCGAAGCGCGCGATCGATCCCCGGTGCCGGTCCAACTCCCCATAGGGCAGATATCGGACGTCCAGGTCCGAGATCCGGCTGAAAGCCGGCCGCTGGAGCTGGGCCCGGACATCGCCTTCCCGGCTGTCCGGCGCCACCAGAAAGAGACCGGCGGACGTGTGGAGTTCACGCGAGAGCGCCAGATCCAGCATGCGCACCACGCCGGAATAGATGGTGGTGGAGTGCTCGACTTCGAAGGCCGCCGCCACGCGATCCGCCGCGGCGTCGAGCCAGAGGACGTCGATCAGACGGATCGACTCGGCGCCCGCGCCGTTCGCCAGCGCCGTCGGAAGTTGATCAAGACAGCCCTCGCCCAGACGCGCGCCGTCATGGAGCCGGCTCCGGTCGTTGGCGGCGATCCAGACCCGATAGCCGAGCGCGCGTCCCAGATCACGAAGCCAAGCCTGGATCTCCGTGTGCGTGCGATCCGTCTCGCGCTGCTGCGCCGTCGCCTTCTCGAACTTCACCGCTTCCGCGCGGGCCTGGGCGAGCCGTTCCTCCCACCCCTGGCGCGAAAGCGCGTCACCGTCGGGGGGCGGCGCCGGATACCGCCCGGAGCCGACATCGAACAGGAATCCCGCGAGGGCGCCCAGATCGTTCGACAGAAGGTCACGATATCGGGCGTTCAGCGCCAGGAGGCCTTCCCGCATGGCCAGATAATGTTCCCAGCTGCCGAGCTTCACCTTCGAGCCGGTGATCGCGTTGTAACCGTTGACGATGGCGGTGTTGAACGGGGGCGCATGCGTGGGGTGCAGGAAATAGATCAGGTTGGCGACGGCCGGCCCGAGGCCCTTGATCTTGAGTTGATCGATCGTGCGGATGCCGGAGAGAATCTCGTCGGCTGTGGAACAGCCGCTGCAATGATGCAGCAGGCGGCCGAAGGCGCGCTGGTTCGCCGGGTTCTCGTAGATGTCGGGGATCCTCAACTTGGGCTTCCACAGAAAGGCGTGGTCGGCGCCCTTGAAGATCTGTCGCTGCTCGGCGACGGAATGGACGATGGTCTCCAGGGACGAGCCGCGATAGGCGACACCGAAGCGGCCCGTCTCGATCTCCTCGACCACCTGGCCGATGCCCCGGCGGATCGACCGGAAATTCTTCAGCCGTTCATCCCACAGGAACCAGGTTTGGTAGGTCGCCGAGGGGTCTTCACGCCATTGCGCGATGAGGTCTCGATGTCTGTCCGGCACGCCATCCCTCAGTTCCTGGATCTTTCCATCCCAGCGTAAGCGGATATGCGCTGAAGCGCCACCGGCGCGACTCTTCTGCGGTCAGTTGTGCTCCTGAGGAGCAGCTATGCCGGCCATTCTTGACGATCGCGACCGAACTGATCGGCGCGCCGTCCGGTGCGGTCGCGTCTCGACTTGAAAGCCTGGAGGCGCCCATCTCGGGCACCATGTGCTTTAAGTCCGCGTCCTTCTGTCCGCCTCACCGTGGCCGGCCTCATCGGCTTCTAGGCGCACCCAACACTAGTATACGCTGGCCCAAGCTCACTACGATCTAGATAACGAGGAATCTTGATGTGTCCGGAGGACAGCGGGAGTGAGGCGGAGCCATGTACATCCGGACGTGATCGTCGAGCGGCGTCGTCGGCGGCCGAACGAGCCGGGTAGGGCCGTGGGGACGAAGTTTGAGTTCTAAAAACGTCGGACTTCCAGTTCAGGCTTGCTCGCCCTGAAGCGTGGAAATGATCGGACACGGTCCGCTGTCGCTCGCCGCGCAGGCGCTCGCCAGTCGGCGCAACGCCGCTCTTGCCGCCTCGAGATCGGCGATGGTTCGATCCAAGGCCTCCAGCCTCTCGGCCGCCAGCATACGGGCGCGTGTGCGATCCTCACCGGCGTCGAGCGACAACAGCTCTTTGATCTGGTCGAGGGTGAAGCCGGCCGTCTGTGCGGAGCGGATGAACCTCAGCCGGCGTACATCCTCTTCGCCGTAGCGGCGAACGCCTGACCCCGCGCCGTCGCGCGACCAGCGGTCGGGCGTCGGAAGCAGACCGCGACGTTGGTAGAAGCGAACCGTCTCTACCCCGACGCCGCCGTCTCGCGCCAGTCCGGCGATCGTTCGAACACTCATGCTTGACTCCGTATCATGGTACGGAACTTAAGACGTGCGGCTCGGATTTGAAGATCAAGGAGACTGGCATGGCCAAGACCGCTGTCATCTATCGTATGGTCATGCCTGACCACACCTGTCCCTGGGGGCTGAAGGCCCGCCATCTGCTCAGGAGCCGGGGCTACAAGGTCGAAGACCATTGGCTGACCACGCGCGAGCAGACCGACGCCTTCAAGGCGGAACATGGGGTGAAGACCACGCCCCAGGTCTTCATCGACGGGCAGCGCATCGGCGGCCACGACGATCTGCGCCGCTTTCTGGGACTGAAGGTGCGCGACCCCGAGGCGACGACCTACACGCCGGTTCTGGTCGTTTTCCTGACCACCGCCGTCATGGCCGCGATGCTGAGCCTGACGGTCTATGGCACGCCCCTGACCGTCCGCTCGGGCGAGTGGTTCATCGCGCTGTCCATGATGGCGCTGGCGATGCTGAAGCTTCAGAACATCGAGAGCTTCTCGTCCATGTTCCTGAACTACGATCTTCTGGCCAAGCGGTGGGTGCCTTACGGCAAGGTCTATCCATTCGCCGAGTTCGGAGCGGGCGCCTTGATGGTCGCTGGCGTCCTGACCTGGCTGTCCGCGCCGGTCGCCCTGTTCATCGGAGGCATCGGCGCGGCCTCGGTGATCAAGGCCGTCTATATCGACAAGCGCGAGTTGAAATGCGCTTGCGTCGGGGGTGACAGCAATGTGCCGCTCGGCTTCCTGTCCCTGACCGAGAACCTGATGATGATCGCTATGGCGGTTTGGATGCTCGTCATGGGGTACGGCCGAGCCGCGTCGGCAATGGGGATGTAAGCGCTCGCCGGGGCGCTGGCTGCGCCGCCGGCGGAAAGTCGAATCATCTAGCCCGCCGGGTCCCGGCAAACCGGGGCCCGGTCAGCGCGATCCTGTCGGGGCTCGACGACAGCCCGGCGCAGGTAGGGTGGCGCGAGATCGAAGCGGCGACTTGGCAAGGCGCGCTAGGATAGGGTAGGGGGCTATCCTATGCACATAGCGAACTCCGAGGCTTTGACCAAAAGGGTCAAGCGGATCTCCGGTCAGGTCGGCGCGATCGAGCGGGCCTTGAGCGAAGGCGACGACTGCGCCTCGCTGCTCCACCTGATCGCGGCGACGCGCGGAGCCATCAACGGCCTCCTCGACGAGGTCATCGAGGAACACCTGCGGGAACACGTCGCCAGGCCGGGCCTGTCCGACGCCGAGCGCAAGCAGGCGGCGGACGATGTGATCGAAGCCATCCGCCGCTATTCCAAGTAGGACGACCATGACGACCCCAAGCGACCTCGACGCCTTCGCCCACGACCATGTCTTCTTGGGCGCCGGGCACGACGACAACGCCCGCCGGACGATGTGGGTCGTCGTCCTCACCGCCGTGACGATGCTGGGTGAAATCGCCGCCGGCTATTGGACCGGTTCGATGGCGCTTCTGGCCGACGGCTTCCACATGGCCACCCATGCCGGCGCGCTCGGCGTCGCGGCTGCGGCCTATGCCTACGCCAAGCGTCACGCCAGCAACCGTCGTTTCACTTTCGGGACCGGCAAGGTCGGAGACCTGGCCGGCTTCGCGTCCGCCCTGGTGCTGGGCCTGGTCGCGCTCGGCATCGGCGTCGAGTCCATCCGCCGGCTGTTCGAACCGTCCTCGGTCGCCTTCACCGAGGCGACGATCATCGCCGTGGTCGGCCTGGCCGTAAATGTGGTCAGCGCCCTTCTGCTGTCAGGTGGACATGGACATGGACATGGACATGGACACGGGCACGGGCACGGGCACGGGCACGGTCATGGGCACGGTCATGGGCACGGGCATCATCATGCCCATGACCACCACGATCACGATCATGAGCACGCGCACCATGACCACGAGACCGCTCTCGGGGCGATTCGCAGTCAGGACAACAATCTGCGCTCAGCCTATGTCCACGTCCTGGCCGACGCCCTGACGTCCGTGCTCGCCATTGCTGCTCTGCTGGCCGGTCGCTTCCTAGGCTGGACCTGGCTTGATCCGATGATGGGCATCGTCGGGGCGATCGTGATCGGACGCTGGTCCTGGGAGCTTATGCGAGACACCGGAGCCATCCTGCTCGACACGACCGACGATCACGTCGCGGAGGAGGTTCGGGAGCTGGTGGAAGGCCCCGGCGACGCCCGTATCGTCGATCTGCACGTTTGGCGGATCGGGCCGGAAGCGCACGCGGCCATCGTCTCGACTGTGGGGAGCGTTCCCGCGGCAACCATCCGAGCGCGCTTGAAGCCCGTCCACGAAATCCAGCACCTCACCGTCGAGACACGGTAGGTGGTCAATCGAAGCCCGTTTGAGGCGAACAGCCAAAACTCTAGCGTCCTGCTGGGTTAGAGGGGCCAGACTTCGCTAGGGTGGTCCGCCATGCTACTGAGGGCTGGCAGATGCACGCGATAGATTCGATTGCTGATCGAGATTTTCGATTGTCAATACATCTCGAAAGATGGCGCGATCACGCGTTTTTTACATTGGGTTATTTGTCTAATGTTTTCATCGGCCTTGCGATTAGTCGGGTTGCCAGTCGGTGCCGTGTGTGGCGTGATCCGAATTGCTTATTCCAAACAGATGCTTAGGCAAGCGCGAGCAATCGAGTGGGAATAATTCAGGTCTTTCGGGAGCTTTCGATATCGCTTCCGGGACGCTCGATAAACGCCTGACGACATTGCGAATTCTGACGAGACCCTTCGGAGCCATTCGGAGGGTCTCTTTTCGTTTTGTCGGACTGGCAGACGGTGCGCCCGCCACGGCGATCCATGTCCGGGATCGGAGGAAGTTCCTGGTTGTCGACGATCTCATAATCACCTCCTCGCTCCGCTTTCCGAGCGACGGTCGGGCGGCCGAGACAACCTGGGCAAATCAGATTGAGACGACGTCCTCTCAGATTTTCTGAGGTTGAGCGAAGGCGACGGCTTGGCGACGGTGGCGGCCATGACAGACGCTCTCTCCGCGCGCGCCGACCTGTTCCTGCTCGAACCGGGGTTCGAGGATCCGGCCTTTCCCGGAGCGGTCTATTTCGACCGCTACTCGGCGCTGCTGGAGGGGGTGCTGCGCTCCTATCCCCGCCTGGAGGAGGTGATCGTCGTGCACCGCGTCGGATTCGAGCGGACGCGCGGCCTGACGCTGGCGGTGCGGGAGGGCGAGGCGCCCGGCCGCAACGCCGTCGTCTTTCGGCGCGACGACCGGCCGACGGACGGCTACGGCCTGACGGTCACCGACCGGGGGGCGACGGTCACGGCCGGCGGCTTCGGGGGGCTGTTGTACGGCGCGGTCAGCCTTCCGCGGAGACCTTAACGGGAGCCGAGTTGTCGGCACACTGACAGCGTCCCCGGCAGGCATCAGTGGGATACGTCGAGCGTAGTAGACAACAGATTTCTGATGGCGCTGTCTTTAGCTGCTACTCAGCATGAGAAGCTTGTTCCGACAGGGTCTTTTTGATTCAGGGTCGCTACGATGGGGGGGAGGCGATGAGTCAGGCAGAGACCGGACCGGTCGGACAGCGGCAGATCTATTTCCTGGCCAGCTATGTGCTGGTCTTTGTCGCCGCGTTCGTCGCGCTCACGCCTGTGCTGCAGATCATCGTGCCGCTTCACGCCGGTCGCATCGATCCAGCCGACAAGACGAGAATTCTGAGCCAGGCGATGTTCTGGGGAGCGGCGACGGCCGCGATCTCAAATGTAGCCGTCGGCGCGCTGAGTGATCGAACCCGATCGCGATTTGGACGTCGGCGGCCATGGTTGGCGGCCGGCGCTCTGCTGATGGTCGTGACCTATGTGGGAATCGCCCAATCGCGGTCGCCCTTGCAGCTCACCCTGGGGGTCATGGCCTTTCAGGTGGCGTTCAACATGATGATGGCGCCGATGCTGGCCCTGTTCGCCGAAAGAGTGGGCCTGGCGCAGCGCACGACCATGTCCGCCCTCCTGGGGGTCTGTTACCCCCTGGCGGTGGCTGTCGGCTCGGGATTGATGGCGCTGGGGCCTGCGACGGAAAACGGACGGCTCATTCTGCTGTCCCTGATCCTGTTGGCGGTCGTGCTGCCCTTCGTCCTGTTGTTTCCGGAACCGGTCGGCGCCCCCTACCTCCGCGCGCCGGGGCGTGACCGCCCGGAGTTCAGGGGTTTTCTGGCCCCCTTCAAATCACGGAACTTTTCGCTGGTCTGGGGCGGGCGGCTTTCGCTGTCGACGGGGTACGCGCTGGTCAGCGCCTACCTCCTCTATTTCGTCGCCGAGGCGTTTCGCGCCGAGGACCGCAGCGCCGAGTTGTCTCACTCCATTCTCACCTCCGTCGCTCTGGGCGGCGTATTTGTCGTCGCCGGCGTCGTGGCCGTCCTCGGTGGCCGTTTGAAATCAAGAAAGTCCGCCGCCCTGGCGGGGGCGGTCTTGCTGTGCGGCGCGACGGGGGGCGCAGCCCTTTCCGAGCAGTGGGGCTTCGCGGTCGCATGTTTCTTGATCTACGGCATCGGCCAGGGGGCTTATGGGGCGGTGGAGATGGGTCTGATGGCGGATGCTCTCCCCGACCGGCAGGGGCAGGGCAAGGACATGGGGCTTATCAATCTGACGGTCGCTCTTCCTCAGGCCCTGGCGCCGGTCATTGCGGTGGTGGTTCAACAGAGCGGCGGGGAGACGCGCGCCCTGTTCCTGGGCGCGGCGCTCTGTTTCGGCGCCGGCGCCGTTCTGATTTCGGCCCTTAAGCCCCTGCGGAGGCTTGAAGAGGGATCCGGAAGCAAGATGGTCTGAGGCCTGCGGCCCATGCTTGCGGAGAGCATGCGGCGCGGATTAGGAGGGTTTGCTGGACCGACGCCTCGCCCAGCGGCGGCTGTCGGCAGGTCGGGGGAAACAATGTCGGGTGCGACGATCTATGATGTGGCGGCCGCCTCTGGCGCGTCCATCAAGTCGGTATCGAGGGTGCTGAACGGCGAGGCCAATGTCAGCACCGCCTTGCGCGAGCGCGTGCTGGCGGCTGTCGAGAGCCTGGGATACAGGCGCAACATGTCCGCGCGCGGCTTGGCCGGAGCGACCTCGTCGATCATCGCCGCCCTGGTGGACGCTCAACTGACCATCGAACACTGGCGCAGCGGTCGAGGAAACGACTACCTCAGCCGGCTGGAGATGGGCGTTTTGATGGAGGTTCGGCGAGCCGACCACCATCTGATGGTCGAGCTGATCGACCATGCGTCACCCAATCTTCGGCGCGATCTGTCGGCGCTCTTGGCCTCCGTTCGTCCTCGGGGCGTCATCCTCACGCCTCCCAATTCGGATCATCCCATCGTTCTCGAGACGCTGGAGGAGGCGGGGGTCGCCTATGCGCGGATCGGTCCCGAGCGCAACCTGAGCCAGGGCGTCTGCGTGGCCATGGATGAGCGGCAGGCCGCCTTCGACATGACCAAGCACCTGATTGAGCTGGGTCACCGTCGCATCGGCTTCGTGACAGGGCCGATCGCCTACGCCGCCAGTCAAAGGCGTCTCGAAGGATTTAGAAACGCCATGGCCGATCATGGTCTGCCGATTATGGAAGGAAGCGTCGCTCAGGGCGACTTCACCTTCCAGTCCGGCCTGGCGGCGATCGCCGGTTTTCTGGACCGGAATCTGCCGCTGACGGCCGTTTTCGCAAGCAACGACGATACGGCCTTGGGTGTGCTTCAAGGCGCTGCGGCGCGCGGGTTGCGCACGCCGCAGGATCTCTCGATCGCCGGTTTTGACGATACGCCCGGGGCCATGTTCGCCACGCCCTCGCTGACGACCATCCGCCAGCCCGTGACCGAAATGGCCGCCCTGGCCGCCCGGGGTCTCATCCCTGGCTATCAGGACAAGGATGCGCCTGCCTCCGTTTCGCCGGGGGGGTGCCTGCTGGCGCCCTATGCCCTGGTCGTGCGGAATTCAACGGGGGCCGTCACGCCCTGACCAACGCTGATTGACAGCGCTGTCAATTCACCTAGGCTACAATCGTGTAGGGACGGGCATGGAGAGGAGGGGACGAATGTCCTCAAGGCGACGACACTCGTCGGGCCCTCAGCTCAGCCTGCCTTATCTGCGGCATCGCGTCTTGAATGACGGATCGCCTTGTCTTCCGTGGAGTCCGCCATGCGCAATGCCGTTTCCTTCCTCACCCTCGTCCTGGCGGTTCCCATGCTGGCCGGCGTCCCGCTCCCGACTGAGGCCCGAACGCCGACCCAAGCCTCTGAAGAGGTGGTGCGAAACGCTCAGGCTCACCCAGAGCTGTGGCCCCGCGCCGCTTCTCCGGCGGCGATGACGGACGCCGCGACCGAGGCCTTCGTCACCGAGCTGATGGCGAAGATGACCCTGGAGGAGAAGGTCGGTCAGACGATCCAGGCCGACATAGCCTCGATCAAGCCGGAGGACCTGCTGACCTATCCGCTGGGGTCGATCCTCGCGGGCGGCAACTCCTCCCCGGGCGGAGACGAGCGATCAACCGCTCAAGCCTGGGTCGATCTGGCGCGCGAGTTCAGGGCCGCCAACGCCCGTCGCGCAGGAACTGTCGTCCCGCTGATCTACGGCATCGACGCCGTCCACGGGCACAACAACGTCGTGGGCGCGACCATCTTCCCGCACAACATCGGCCTGGGGGCCGCGCGCGATCCGGACCTGATCCGACGCATCGGCGAGGCCACGGCCCTGGAAGTCGCCGTGACGGGGGCCGATTGGACCTTCGGCCCGACCCTGGCCGTGCCGCGCGACGATCGCTGGGGCCGCGCCTATGAAGGCTATTCGGAGAATCCCGAGGTGCAGCGGGCCTACGCCGCACCGATGACCCTTGGGCTTCAAGGCGAACTGTCGCCGAACGGGCCCCTGACTGCGGGACGGATCGCCGGATCGGCCAAACATTTCCTCGCCGACGGCGGCACCGCAGAAGGCAAGGACCAAGGCGACTTCCTGGGGACTGAACAGGAGCTGATCGACGTCCATCTCGGCGGCTATGTTCAGGCGATCGACGCCGGCGTGTTGTCGGTGATGGCCAGCTTCTCCAGCTGGAACGGCGTCAAACATTCCGGCAACGAGACCATCCTGACCGACGTGCTGCGCGGCCCGCTGGGCTTCGACGGCTTCGTCGTCTCCGACTGGAACGCCCACGGCCAACTGCCCGGCTGTTCCAACGAGAGCTGCGCCCTGGCCTTCAACGCCGGGATCGACATGTTCATGGCGCCCGACAGCT
>Ga0208958_1000303_pt1 | contig 60525 bp, 50 predicted proteins | sample RifOxyB1_FD_184032 | JGI IMG/M metagenome (GOLD analysis project Ga0208958, IMG submission 184032) | Soil microbial communities from Rifle, Colorado - Rifle Oxygen_injection B1 (SPAdes) | ecosystem: Environmental > Terrestrial > Deep subsurface > Rock core/Sediment | place: Rifle, Colorado...
TTAGACTACAAGGCCGAATGTAATGAGGACTTGTAGAATTTTGAGGAATTTAATTATTCCGATTTAGACTACAAGGCCGAATGTAATGAGGACTTGTAGTATTTTGAGGAATTTAATTATTCCGATTTAAACTTTTTTATCCTCTGCTTAAACACACGCTATAAAAATATCTCCTGCTTTTGCATTTCCAATATTTCCAGAATTTAGAAAATACAACTTATCGCCCTCGCCTGAAAAGTCATCGCCTGCAGAAAGAACTTCAAATTTTCGCCCAAGTGGAGAATCCTCTGATACTGGAATTTGTACAAATTTAATATAACAATTAGGCTCTCCTCCAGAGGCAACAGGGATTGGAATAATATCCTCGTTTGCAGTCAATGTTACTTCCCCATCAAAAATATCAACTGCTTTCACTGTTCCAGTATAATAACAGCTATTACTAATAGATATATCGCACCTGCCGGTTGTTCCCGTTATTGTCGTGCAGGCAATAGTATCGCAATCGCTGTCTGCGCAGTCTATGTTCCCGTCGCCATCATCATCAAAACCATTTGCGCAATTTGTTTCGCTTGCAGAAATAAATTCACAATTTCCATTATCTAAATTGCACTGCCTCCCCTCCAAGCAAGTTTTGGCTGTTCCAGCGCAATCGCCGCTAGCAGTGCACTTGTCTGTTTCAGTGCAAAGATTTCCATCATCGCACTGCTCGCCTTCTGCGCACGAAGGAATAGTTTCACATCCAGTTATCTCGAAAATATCCGAAGTCACACTGCTCGCCCCGCATGTCGCTATAAACATAATTTCCGGATTTTCATCGTCCTCGTTAGTTTCACCCTCCGGAATACATTCGCTAATCCATGTGCCGCGCGCTTGTCCGTTAGAAAAAAGAAGTACTTCGGGCAAATGCCACTCAGAAGAAACCAGAATATCATTTTCAGATAATGTGTCAACTTCATAATATTTTAATTCAACCTGCTGGCCATCCTGGCAGCTGATTCCTTTCACAACAAGATTTACAGAAGAATCTGCCGGCTTGTTTTTCAGCTCAATAACAGCTCGCGAAGTGCCTCTTAAACTGCTGGCTAAATCTTCAAAAATATTAGTCGAACCTTCGCCTGCGCGGTTCACAATCGTAAAAATAAAACTCCAGGCAATTGCAACTGCAAGAACTCCTATAACAACAATCAGAACAGCGCTCAGTATATTTGCAAGCCCTTTCACAGATAATCCAAAATGCTTCGCTTCTTTTCTTTGAATTTCCCAGTTCTTATTTTTATTTCTTTTCATTAAACACCCATCAAATTTCCCAATACGCTTCTGTTAGTGCACAAGAAGTCGTTTGATATTCATACGCCCCAATATCCCATCCAACTCCCTGCGGTCTAAATACACCGCCAGCATCAACTGCAATATTCAATTGCTCAGCACTGTTAAGCGCTGCAAAATCTGCGTAAAAATTATTATAAAACAAAGCGTACGCATCACTGCTTGTTCCCGCATCAATTGCCAAACTCGTGCTTTTTATTCGAAGATTTCTGTTTAAGTCGTCGTTATTTCTCCAATTGCACAAAGAGGTATCTCCCTCGATTTTTTCAGAAATTGCAGGATTAAAAATAATTTTATCTTTCAGATTTCCTTCTAGGTCTTGAGCAGAGTTTTTTAAGACTTGGCTGATGGTTCTGGGAACTCCATCATAATTATACTCAATGATATCGCCAGCCTGAAAATCAAAACCATCGTCAATAGAAAACTCATTGTTTGTATCAGGATAATACCATATCCGAATATCAACATCGCCGACAGCAGTAATTCCAGGACACCCGATATCTCTCTTCAAGGTGATAGTATCTCCTGAAACACTTCCGACTCTTTGCCAGCTGCAAATAGGTTTAGTGCTTGTACCTCCAGCTAGGCAGCCGTTACTGCATTCTGTTGTACTGACGTACTTCACTTCTGGAACAAATTCAACAGAAATCCTGTCGTTATACTCGACACCCATGCTCTCAAAATTAACGCCGGGAACTTGAACACGCGTTCCCAATTCTGTTTTGCTTAGCACAGCTGAAGCCGAATGATACTGATAATAAGAAATCCTCTCGCAGAATTCCGGCATATTTGCAAAACCTTCATCAAATATATTATTAAGCGGGTTGCAATCACCAGCAATATTTGTCTTCGCTCCAGAAATAATATTATTTGAGCAGTCTTTAACTTCTTTAATTGCCGTGCCGACATCATAAAAAGTATTATGGACTACTGTTGAACCTTTTGCTAAATCTCCGTCGTCGCTGATTCCAAAAACAGGAGTATCATAGATTAAATTTCCAATTACATAAGGTCTAAAAATCGCGCCATACGGAGCAATGCCAACATCGCTGTCATAAATTTCATTGAAAATAATCCAGATATTATCTTGTTCGCCTTCGTCATTAACTCTTATAGCGTCAGCACCAGAACTGCATGAACCTCTGTAACCATAGATTTTATTCTCAGATATTATAAAATCTCTTACAGCTTTAATATCAATTGCATTTTCTTTGTCATGATGAAATTCATTTCTGCCGATATAAACATGGTCTATATTAACACAGGCGTGCCCCGAATGAAAAGAATCAGAACCAGTTCTATGAACGTGATTATCAACAACCCAAATATGGTTTGAATTTGAGTTGACTGCGATGCCCACATTTCCCGAAGGAGTATCAGTATCTCCTTTTATGTCAATGGCAGTGTCATGAATATAATTATTATAAAAAACAATCTGGCTTGCAGGTACAGTGTAGCCAATATTTCCAACACCAATTGCTGCATTAGGTCCAAATGCTTCTATATTTCTGATTGAGATATGATCTCGAAATGCAAGAGAATAATGAAATGAAATTGCTGTGGCGCTAAGTGCCAAATTTTCTATTATTGTGTATCGCCCGCCAACCCTAAAACCACCCGTGATGTTAAAGACAGGTTTATCTGCTTGACTGTAACCCCTTATAAAAATCGGTTTCTCTTTTGTTCCGACAAAATTGAGAGTTATGAATCCTTTTTTATTATACTGTTCTCCGTGTATCTCAACAACACTCCCTTCAGGCACATCGCTGACTATCGTCGGTATCGTGCATCTTGGATTTGCTGCTGTTCCGTAAGGATTGCCCGAGTCTATGCAGGAAACAGAATTATCAACATAATGCGTGTAAAACCCTCCCTCTTCATTCATTGCATACAGCAAAGAAGGATTCCTGTTCGCTTCAATGTCATACATTCTATAACTTTCTTCAATCCCAAATTCAGGGCGGGGAATTCCAATCGGCGGCTCCCACGCAAAAACAATCCCCAATTCAAACAAAACAAAAAATCCGAGAATTAAAAAAAGTCCCCTTTTCATCATTTAAGAATTAGAGTTCTCTAGTTTAAAAACTCTCTTAAAAACTGAAAAAAGTATCTTTCTTAGATAATTAAATCCCGCTCGCTGCAAAGCTCCACCACGGCTTGCGAACCCTAACAACCTCTCCGTTTTCAGCATCAACTTCAGCAGTTACTCTCGCTCTCGTCTTGAACATCCCCAAAATCTTCGCTTCTTTCTCTCCATCAAGTTCATAAACAACTTTATCTCCAACTTCTTTCAACGTAATATTGAATCCTAATTCTCCCAATCTCTCCCGCGCTCTCTCCGACGCTGTTGAAGGCATGATTTTTATTTCAGCTTTTCTCCCGTTCGACATTTTAGCTCTGAGTCTTGTTTTATTCTCAGTATCATTCTCTATCTCAACTTCCAAAGTAGTATTAACTTCTGTTTTGTCAACAGTAATTACAATAACATTCCCGCTTCTTCCTGCAGTTATCGTCATAATCTTCCCGCTCTCAGTAGGGCACGACATCACAGCCCCGACGCACTTGCATCCCACAACACACTCGCTCTCGTTTCTTTTCTGCCACGGCGTGAAAGTTATGTTCCCCCTGTTTCTTTTGCATTCGTCAAACTTGCAGTTCTCCTCTGAGTTTCTAGAAACATACGAACCATCAGGACATCGCTTTGTATCTTGCGCACATACCTTAGCAGACTTATCTTTACTACAAGTTCCAGAAGGAGCAGGTTCGCCTTCGTCATCATAACACTGTAACCCTTCACAACAAAATTCAGGAACAACTCCCCCACAAAACTCACCTGCTTTTTTACAGTTAGTTTCTACCAAAGCACTCTCACATTCCTCTTCAGTATCGAAAGTCTGCAATCCATAATACATATACGCCCCGCAAAATTCCTTTTGCGAACATTCTTTATTATCATTGTCAAACCAATAAAGCCCTATACACCCAGTAGTGCCAGAATCGTCTAATCCATCTAATTCAACTATAGAATATCCTCCCAACATTAAATTATACACTAAATCTTCTTCGCTAGCATAAATTTTTATTAAATCCCCTACAGATACATCAGCATAATTCCCCCCAGCAACAGCGCATTCTATTGTATCAATGTTATATAAAAAAGGCACATTTATTTTATCTCCTTCCTCTAAATCGCTTTCAGAAATTAAAATACGTTTTATCTCAAATTCAAAACTTCTATTTTCAGAACAAGTATTTGTACTTATCGTTTGAACACTTAAAACTTCTCCGACTAAAATTTCGGTGGCTTTATTATTCCATTCTTCTACTTCACTTGGTTGCATTGATGCGCCAACAAACCCACCACTAATCAAAACAAAAAACCCAATCACTAAAAGCAACGCCTTTGAATTCATAAAACATTTAAATTTCCGAACTTTAAAAATCCTTCGATAACTTCAATCTCTTTCTTCAGTTCTATCATTCTTAAAGCACAACGTCCCAACAAGCGAAGTAAATAATCCAAGCCCCATATAATCTACATTGCTAAGCGCAGTTTCATAGTACTCATCCCTTTGAACAATCTGTCTCGAATCATTACTAATTAGCGCTCCCTGCACAGCATTATAACTTCCGCTCCCGACAGAATAAGCGATAAATCCAAGCCCAGTAAGAATCAAAGCTCCTCCAACAGCGTCGCATTTTCTCATTTTAGTCTCCGCATGTTATAATAATATTCTCCCTATTTAAAAATTCCTATGTAGTCAGATAATAAACAATCGACGGCAAAAGCAAGCAGCCCATCATCTGAATCCTCCTTACATTAGAAGTAACACAAAAAATCCCGACAGCAGCTCCGGTAATTAAAACAACAATCCCTATCCAATTAGATAAAATCAAATTCACAATAACCAAAATCCCCGCGACAATAAGAGAAATCTTGGAATAATTAAATCTCATCACATATCGCGCAAAAAACTTTGACAGCCCAACACCCAAAACAAAAGCAATCAGTCCAACAACAACCACAACTCCCAAGATTAATAATAAATCCCTAAAACTTATCTCCCCAAGTATCTCCTGAACAACAGCAGCGCTTCCTGTTCTCCCTTTTCCAATCGCATATACAGTTACAAACGAAAGGCCCATGACGACGGTATTCACAGCCCCGACTAAAAATAAAAATTTTCTTTTCTCCCTGCTCCCAGAAATCTCGCTTCCAATTATCGCGGCATGTCCGCTTCCAATTCCAGGCAAAAAAGAACAGAGCGGCGCAGCGACAGCAACAGCAAAACTCGTCTTCAAAAAATCTTTTACATTCATCCTAATCTCTTTCAACTTGGAAATTTTCTGGCGGGGAATTTTTGTTTTAGTCTTGACACTGATTATCAACCCGCTCAATCCAAACAATCCGGAAAGTAAAGGCAGCAGCGGCTCGCGAACAGGAAGATTAAATGCAAAAAGTCCCAAAAAACCAGCCATCAGAAAAACCACAATTCCCAGAATAAATTCCTTCTCTCTAAATACAAGATACAACGAAGAAAAAATCAAAATATAAGCAATAATCGATTTGACAAATCCAAACACAATCGGCAAAAACAAGATAAACACGACGCTGAAAATAAGAATAATCGGTAAGGCAATCAAGCCGCCATACAAAGTTAAAACAACAGCTTCATGCCCTCTTCCTTTCCTAAGCAGCTCATGCCCAGGCAGAACAGCCAGAAAATTCTCATCATCCGGAGCCCCAAGAAATACCGACGGTATAAAGTCAATAAACGTGTGCGTAATCGCCATCGCAACAATAAACACAACAAGAACAATCCCCTCAATCCCCGAGAAATATCCGATAGAAGCCAGCAAAAACGCAGCCACAAGATTAATGTGTATTCCCGGAAACAAGCCGCTGCAAACTCCAAAAAAAATCCCGATAAATAAAGCGATAATTATCTCAAACATCATCAATTGTCACAATATTCTAAATTTTATATATTTAGTTGCTCTTTCCAACTGCCTGCGTTATGTACTGGGAAAACCAACTCAAAAAACTCCGATATTAAAAAATAAATCTTTCTCAAAATAAAATTACCTCTTGGGCCAGACATAACTCAAATTCGGCGAGTCTTTCCATCCAAATTGAGAATAAAATTTTTTATTTTTTCTAAGCAAATTACCACGATGAGCAGAATGAAATCCCTCGTCTCCAAACCAAACAGGAAAAACAATCTTTCCTCTAATCTTTTCAAATTTCATATTATTTTTATATCCTCGAGAAGTCCATTCGATTAAAGATTCGTTAAAATATTTCTTCAAAGCATTTGTATATCCCTTCCACATTTTGACAGCAGGATGTGTTCGCCATCCTTTCGTATCAGTCCTGCCCAAAAGAATATTCAAAATCTGATGTGCTTCAACTCTCTGTTTTCCAAGCCGGCGGCTATCCAAAACCCTAAGTGATTCTATTACATCTGCATAAGGCAAAAATGTCTGCATATCAAAACTCGCAAGAAAAGATATAAATAACTTTCTAAACGCAAACATATTTAAAATAAAAAACAATCTATTATCAAAGAGGATTAGTTATTGCAGCCTAACAATATTTAACAATTAAAATGGATATAAACGCCGTAAAAGAAGCCGCAGTAGCATCTGTTCTTAACTTTTATAGCACCCTCGAAAGCTGCATTCCTGAAAAATACCGCATATTCATTCACGTCGGATTCTACATAATCTTCATAACAATATACGCTCTTTTCGTCTGGAAGTTTTACAGATTTCTTGCAAAAAGAGATATTTTCAAACTAGACCTGAACAAATACAACAACAGCGCCCACCCTATAATTAACAAATTTTTTAAAGTGATATTTTTCTTCCTAGAATTTTTAATCATATTCCCTGTAATAATTTTCTTCTGGTTCGGAATTCTTTCCTTGTTCCTTCTGTTTCTTTCCAAGAATCAGAGCATAGACCAGATTCTTCTTATCTCCGCAGGAATAGTCGGAGCAATAAGGCTTACAGCCTACATTTCAGAAGACTTGAGCAAGGATTTATCAAAAATGTTCCCATTCACTCTTTTAGGAATCTTTCTTATAGACCCTAACTTTTTCTCGATAGAAGAATTTATCCAAAAAACAATTCAAATCCCCCTGTTCATACAAGAGGTTTTCCTTTATCTTTTCTTCATATTTCTTATTGAAGTAATTATAAGACTGCTCTTCACGATGGTAACAGCAATTAGGAGAAAAGAATAGCTGCTAAATAATTAATCTTCTCAAAATGGAAAAAAATGGACTAACTGAAAAAGAAGCCAAGAAAAAACTTGAAAAGTACGGCACAAACGAAATAAAAGAAAGTTTGGTAGTTTCTCCGTTTAAAATCCTCTTCAGGCAGATTAAAAAAAACTTTATGGTGTATTTGCTCCTTATCGCAGCAGTTTTATCCTTTCTCGTCGGAAAATCAATAACTTCTTATACCATATTAGTTGTGATTTTACTTATCGTTATTATAGGTTTTATCCAGGAATACCGTGCAGAAAAAGCAATCAAATCATTAAAAGGAATGCTGGTGCCTGTCTCAATTGTTATAAGAGACGGAAAAGAAAAAGAAATACTTTCAAAAGAAATAGTTCCGGGAGATATCCTTTTATTAAGAAATGGCGAAAAAATCCCGGCAGATTGCATTGTGATTGAAGAAAAGGAACTTTTGGTTAATGAATCCATACTTACTGGAGAAGTAAGAGAGACAAGAAAAATAGCTGTTAAAAACGAAGAAAATTATTCTGAAAAAAATCTTATTTACATGGGTTCGTTTATCGTCAACGGAAAATGTTTTGCAAAAGTAGTCCACACCGGAATGAAAACTAAATTCGGGAGCATAGCAAGCATGATTTCAACTGCTGAAAAAGAACTTCCTCTTCAAAACAAAGTCAATAAAATATCTAAGTACATGGCGGTTGTGGCGGTTGTTTTTTCAATACTTACAGGATTATTTATGATTGTAGGAAAACCAGCGTCGGAAAATCTTCTCATCGACGCGTTAATACTGGTGATTGCATTGGCTGTCTCGGCTTTTCCGGAAGGATTCCCCGTAGTTCTTATTACTTCTCTTGCCACTGGCGTTTACAAGATGGCTCAGAAAAATGCAATTGTAAACAGGATGTCCATCATCGAAACTCTTGGAGAAACCACAGTCATCTGCTCAGACAAAACAGGAACAATAACCAAAGGAGAAATGACTGTGAGCAAAATTTTTGCAGATAATCATCTAATAGACATAACCGGAACAGGATATGAAGGAACAGGGGATTTCATGCTGTACAATAAAAAAATAAATCCTGCAAAAGATGAAATTTTATCTCTTTTAATAAAAAGTTCCGTCATTTGTAATGATGCAAGAATCGAAAGAACAGGAGAAGATAATTTTTACAGCATAAACGGAACCCCCACCGAAGCTTCTCTTTTAATTATGGCTGCAAAAGCAGGAGTGCATTCCGAAGATTTGGAATTTAAAAAAATAGAAGAAAAGCCGTTTGATTCAAAAAGAAAAATGATGTCTATTCTTTGTAAATTAGAAAGACAGAACTATGTTTTCTCAAAAGGAGCTCCGGAAGTTTTGCTGGAAAAATGCGGAAAGGTGCAAAAAAGCTGGGGACTGTCCAGCCTGAATGAAAAAGAGAAAAAAAGAATTTTGGAGTTGAATAAAAAACTTACATCAAACTCGTTAAGAACTATTGCTGTTGCATACAAAAAAATATCCGTCTTCAGCAAAGACCATTTTGAAGAAGATCTTGTTTTCCTGGGATTGATTGGAATGGAAGACCCGCCGAGAGAAGAAGTCAAAGACTCAATAGCATTATGCATAAAAGCCGGAATAAATGTAAAAATGATTACAGGCGATAACAAAGAAACAGCTGTAGCTATTTCTAAAAGTATAGGACTGAAAGGAAAAGTAATAGAAGGAAAAGACTTAGACAAGATGGATGAAATTGAACTCTCTAAAATCGTCAGCGAAATAGCTGTTTTTGCGAGAGTAAAACCTGAGCACAAATTAATGATTGTAAAGGCGTTAAAAATTAACGGCGAGATTGTCACTATGACAGGAGACGGAGTCAATGACGCTCCCGCGCTGAAAGAAGCCCACATCGGAATAGCGATGGGAAAAAACGGGACAGATGTTTCAAGAGAAGTTGCAGACCTGACATTGAAAGACGATAATTTCGCAACAATTATTGTGGCAATAAGAGAAGGAAGAACAATATTCAAAAATATTAGAAAATTTATCAGCTATCAATTATCCTGCAATTACGCTGAACTCATGATTCTGTTTGTCGGAGTATTGCTGGCTCCTTTTCTCAACTGGCAAATTCCTCTTCTATTGGCATTGCAGATATTGCTTATGAATCTTGTAACCGACGACTTGCCTGCGCTGACTCTCTCATTGCATCCTTCTTCCTCAGATATAATGGAAGAGAAGCCAAGAAAGAAAAAAGAAATATTAAATAAATCCTTGATAGTTTGGTTTGGAATCGCTGGAATATCCATGGCGATTATGACTCTATCTGCTTTTTTCATAAGCTTCAACATTCTTCATCAAAGCACAGAATCAGCAAGGACAACTGCACTGCTTTCATTAATTTGCTTGGAAATAGCAAATGCGTATAATTTCACATCCTTCCGGCACAGGGCGTCGTTTAAATCCCTCAAAACTAACAAGTATCTTCTTTATGCATCTCTTCTTTCTATTCTTATAACAGTGGCTGTGATTTATTCACCTTTAAACAAAATATTCGGAACAGTTCCTGTCGGAGTCTCGGGCTGGGTAATCGGGCTTTTCGCCGCAATAATCATAATCATTATATTTAATCTGCTGAAAAAATTAAATGAAAAGAAAAATCTGTTTAATTTAGAGCATTTCTAATTTCTAGAAAATTTTAAAAATAAACGCCCACCCGCCATTCGCCCTGATAAAAATTAAAAATTTAAACAAAACACATCAGTTTAGTTTTGTTGTTCGGAGGATTCTTCTTCCTTTTCTTCCTCTTCTTCTTTCTTTTCCTCTGTTTGGCTTTCTGAAGACTCTTCAGGAGCCTTTTCTTCTGTTTTATTTTCTTCTTCCATAAAAAGCTGAGAAATTAAAACTATAAAAACTTATCTGTGTTGCTTAACATTTGTCAGAAAATTTTAAAAAGATTAATTATGACATCTGATAATGAAAAAAGAAATATTGCTAGTCTGGTTTGGCGTAATAATTCTAACGTCTAATTTCTTCCCTGTTTCCGCTTTAACAACAAACGAGATTAATAATAAAGATACCGAAATAAAAATCGGATTATATCTTCTCAATTTAGGAAAATTTGATATCGCAACAGGAGCATTCACTGCAGATTTTTATCTCTCTCTAAAATGCGGTGGAATTTGCCCCTCGCAGGACTTTGAGTTCATGAACGGCAGGGCGTCAAGCTTTGAAAAAATTATCGACGAACCTAATGAAAAGTTCTATAGAATACAAGCAAACTTAGTCAGTCCAATAGACCTTAAAAAATTTCCATTTGACAATCAAAAAATGGAAATTATAATAGAAGACAAAAAAAAGACAATAAATGAATTAGTATATGTTTCTGACATGAAAGAAACAGGGTTTGACGAATCCATAAATTTTGTTGGGTGGAATATAGATGAATGGGGTGTATCAATCAGAGAGCACAGATATGAAACATACAACGAAACATATTCACAGTATGTATTTGAAATTCCAATATCCAGAATCACTATCAATTCTGTCTTTAAAACATTTCTTCCGATTACTTTTATAATCCTTGTCATGCTTTCCAGTTTTATTCTCGATCCAGATAAAATTACAACCAGATTAGCAATGGTTGGTTCTGCATTAGTCGCAAGTGTTATGTTTCACGTATCTCTGGCTAATCAGCTGCCGCCAGTCGGATACCTTACATTTATTGATAAATTCATGGTCTTAAGCTATTTTGTTATCCTCCTAAGTTTTGTATTCAATGTATTTTTGCTGGAACTCCACGAGCAAAAAAAAGACGCGCTTGTCAAAAAACTGCACAAATACACAGAATTTACCATGTTCCTGCTGGTGCCTTTATTATACTTGATTTTATTTTTGTTTTTCTTATAATCAAACTCCGTCGGTTGCAAATCATAAACACAAACATATTTAAAATAAAAAACATTCACTCTGGCAATAAGATAAAATGACAGAAGAATTTATTAACACCGCATTCATAGCAGGTATAATCGCATTCTATTCATTCTTCGTCTTAGCTGTCTACATCTACACTTCCTTCGCATTCATGTCAATCGCAAAAAAAGCACGGCACAAAAATCCCTGGATGGTTTGGGTTCCATTTATAGGAAAACCGCTCGTGACGTCGCAAATAGCAAAAATGAATCCTTGGCCAATTCTCTTGCTAATCCTCCCTGCAATAGCTCTCGCAGCTCTGCCTTTCTCAATTCTATTCTCAGTAATTTTATTTATCGTCGCTATTCCCTTCGTAATAACCTTCGCGGTATTTTACATAATCTGGCAATGGAAAACATTTGAAGCAGTCGGCCATCCTGGCTGGTTCGTTTTGTTCATCTTCATAAACCTGGTCTATCTCGTCTTCCTCGGCATCGTGGCGTGGAGCGACAGAGACGTAACCGGAACTAAAAAGAGGAAAAGATGAAATCACTAAGAAACGCAGGAATAGCAATTCTCGTCGGATTAATATTCGGAGCAGTTTCATTTGTAAGAGTGTTAATCAAAATAATCCCGCAATTAGGAAACGAACAGGCAATCAACGAATCAATTTCAAGTCTAATGTCAGCGCCCCTCGTAGTCGTAGGATTAATTATATCCATCACAGTCGCTATTTTAGTGCTTCAGGGATTTCTTAAATTAGGAAAAAAATTCAACAATAATCTTCTAATCAAAGTATCATGGCTCATAGCGATATTATCAATAGCAAACAGTTTAATCTCAAATATTCCTTTGCTAAATTCAAACAACCCGTTAGATATAACCGGAAACACAAAATTCGCCATAGGATTTCTCGTGCTGTACGGAATCCTTACTCTCTTGCTCGGAGTCTCTCTTCTAAAGATAAAACAAAAAATAAAATTAGCCAAGCCCGTCGGAATCCTCAACATAATTATCGGCGCAGCCTTCATCACATTCATCCTCTCGCCAATCGGCTTCCTCATCTATTTAGTTAATTTAATCATCACGTCTGTAATGTTCTTTAAAGCTTCAAAGCAATTCAAGGAATAAACTATGAGAGCACTATTATTTCATGCAGAAGAATATGGTGTTAGTTTCCACAGTTTTGCCAACCGTCCAAAAGGAATATTCAAAGAAGATGTTAACGGAAAAGAAGAACAATCTTGCAATAATTGCGTTGTTGCTTTTATAACAATAGAAAAGGGAGACAATAAAAAGAAAGTGTCTGAATCGATAACAAAAGAAATCAAAAAAATGTGTGATGAAGTTAAAAGAGATAAAGCAGTAGTTGTTCCATTTGCACATTTGTCCAATAATCTTTGTGAACCAAAGAAAAGTTTTGAGATATTAGAAGAAATCGAAAATAAATTAAAAGAAATGAAATTAAAAACAATAAGAACTCACTTTGGTTCTAATAAAAGTCTGCATTTAGATATTTATGGGCATACTGGAAATGCAAGATACAGAGAGTTTTAATTAATTATCTTCAAAACTCTTACCTGTCTCTCCCCCCCATACTCCTCAACAACTCCCTCAACAGATACGTCGTCATTAAGATAACTCCCGCACCCCGAGCAAATCAAAGTAATATTATTATCCAATTTCAAAAGCGATTCGTCAGAATAAATAATTCTCTCTGAAACAACTTGTCCAGATAAAGAAACCCGCTGATTAATCTCTAACCCCTCCAGCGTCTCAACTTCTTTAATATTAAAAACCAGCAGCCCAACTAAAACCAGCATTCCCAAAATCGCAACCACAAAAGCCAATCTTCTCATTTTAATTCATTAGTGCGCGCAGCGAACGGAGTGAGCTGTTAACGATAAGACTCGCAATTGTAAGCGAGTCCAATTTGCGCCGAAACCAACTTTATTTTAAATATCTCAAATAGAAAACATTTAAAATAACTTTCCCCCTAACTTCCAAATGAACGAATCAGAAAAAATAGAACTAATAAAACGAAACACCGAAGAAATTATCCCCGAAGAAAAATTCAACGAACTAATCAAAAAAAACAAATCCCCGTCTGTTTACTGCGGATACGAACCCAACGGCCCTCTGCATCTCGGGCATTTCGTAACAATAACAAAATTAATGGACCTCCAAAAAGCAGGATTTAAAATTAAAATCCTGTTGGCAGATATTCACGCATTACTAAACAGAAAAGGCGAAGAAAAAGAAATTGCAAAAGAAGTAGAATCCTGGAAAAAAACAATAAAGGCAATCGGATTAAAATGCGAAGTTATTCTCGGCTCTGATTTCCAGTTCAAAAAAGAATATCAGATAGATGTAATGAAGCTTGCTCAATCCTCGACGATAAACCGTGGGCTGCGCTCAATGCAGGAAATCGCAAGAGACGTCGAAAACGCGACAATCTCTCAGTTATGGTATCCTCTGATGCAAGTGGCAGATATCAAGCATCTTAATGTCGACGTCGCATTAGGCGGTTTAGAGCAAAGAAAAGTTCACATGATAGGAAAAGATTTAAGCAAAATTTTAAATTACGATTTCGTAGCTTTCCACACTCCGCTAATAACTTCTCTAAAAGGCCCGGGGCAAAAAATGTCAAAATCAATTCCAGGCTCAGGCATTTCAATCACTGATTCCTGCGAAGAAATAAAAAACACAATCAGCAAAGCCCACTGCCCGATGAAAGAAACAAAAGAAAATCCAATCTTGCAAATCACGCAGTTTATTCTCTTCCCCCACCTAAACAAATTCCAAATCTCCCGCCCTGAAAAATTCGGCGGAAATAAAACCTACACAGATTACCAGGCATTAGAAAAAGAATACCAAGAAGGAAAACTCCACCCTGCTGACTTGAAAACAGCAGTCGCCGAGCACCTCGAAGAAATAATTTCTCCAATAAGGAAAAATTTCAAATAACCATAATTTTAAAAACTCTTTTTTTCGAAAAGTCCCATGAAATCCAAAGAAGAAATTCAAGAATATGCAAACCAAGTATGCGAAAATAACGAATACTTGCTCAGAAGATTCGTAAGACATTCCGTAATAAACACGGGAGAAGACTTGGATAGAATCAGAAACAAGCAAGTTCTCTACGTTTCAAATCACCGAAGTCATTTTGATTATCTCCAGCAGTGCTACAACATAAATCGTCTCAATCTTCCCTGGCCTTCCACCCTCGCAAGAGCAAATGTTTTTATCCCGTGTTTGGCGGACATCTGGATAAATGCCGGAGCAATAAAACTTCCTTTCAACACAAAAGGAAAAAGAGAATTAAGATATATAAAAAAAGTAATAAGACGCGCTGTCAAAGACGGCAAAAGTATTTTGGACTATGCTCAAAGCGGAAGAGACTACGGAAATATTTACAAAGAATTTGACAGAGGAGCAATTGATTTTACATTAAGAGCAGCAAGAGAATTAAATCTCGAAATAATGCTTATGCCAATGTACATAAACTACTCAAACAGCCATTCTTTAGAACAGCCATTCTTCCAAACCCTCAACAGAGTAAAGGGAAAACTCCGCAATGTGCCTTATGTCGCCACAGACCTCGCAGCATTTGCATTTTCATTAGTTTATCCAAAACAACTCGCCTTCCACGCATTCGGCGAGCCTTTTCTTTTAAATGACTGCAAAACTGGAAAAGAAGCGACACAAAAAGCATATGAAAGTATGATGCAATTGCACAAAAAATTCTCTGATGCTGTTTCTAATTGGCCCGGACGCTAAGCCGCAGACAAAAGCGCCTTGATTATTATATATCCAATTATCACAATCACAATTATCTTTATTATTTCTAAAAAATCTGACGACGTTATTTTCCCTTTTTTATTCATCTTATTTTACTCACTCTCTTTAATATCACAATATCCTTAAGAGTATTTAATAATTCCTCTCTGCTTTCCGCCCACTCTTTTAATTCTTTTATTCTTTCTTCGTTAATTTTTATTTGAAAAGAATAATATGCAAAGAATAATAAAGCCACGCCAATCAAAGCAGTAATAATCCCAATATATTTTTCTTCATTTATCACTACAATACCTAAGTCAATTATAACTAAAGAAAATAAAGTAGAGGCTACCCAAAAAATTACATTTTTAATAGGTTTCATCGATACTAATAATCTTCTCCTATTAAATCAATTATCCTTCTGTAAGCTATATTTCACCGGGTATGAAACTCCACGACATCCAAGTCCTTCAATTCATGGCTTAAGCTAACTCTCTGATTCGGAAATTTTGACGACGGCCCCGTAACTCTCGTATCTTTAACCTTCGCAGAAAACCCTTTCAAAATTTTCTCAGCAACGTCACGAACATTCGCGCCACGAGGCAAAACAATCGGCTCTTTCGCCTTCCCCTTCCCCGGCTCTTTCGTATAAACTCTGATAACATCCATCTGCTCAAACATCAGTTCCTTTAGCCTTTCCAGATTAAATCCAGTCAAAGCAGAAAACATCACCCCATTAATTTTTTTGCTTTTAATTTTTGCTTCAAGTTTTCTCAATCCCTCTTTATCCAGCAAATCAACTTTATTCAAAATAATTATTTTCTTTCCAATCGCCCTTGTTAAAATCTTGCCAATCTCTTCAATCTCCTCTGTCCGTTCAACAACTCCGATTACGCAATCAGCAGTATTTACAATTCCAATGTCAAAATTCTCGCTCCCAATCGGCGGCAAGTCAATCACCTGTGCTTTCACGCCCTCGTAATAAAACGTTCCAATTTCAGGAGTTGTAGTCGAAAAACCATAAGAACTAATCTTCGGAGAAGCATTTGTTATTCTAGACAAAACAGAACTCTTCCCGGAATTAGGCAGTCCAACCAAGACAAATTGAAATCCTTCTTTCCGAATTCCTTTCTTGCCTTTAGAACTCTTCCTCCCCTTCTCCTCTTTCTCTTTGAATTTAATCAATCTTCGTTTCAACTCCGAAACAAAATTCTCCGACGATTTGTGCTTCGGCGCCCGGCGAATCATTTCCTCAAGCCAGTAGATTTTATCTTCTAACGTCGCAGCATTCAGATACTCTTTCTCCGCGTCGAAATATTCGTATGAAGCGTTGATTGGCATGACTTATAATAAAATCTGTCAGTTAAATAAATTACTCCCCCCTCAATCTCTCAACAGCACTAAGGATACTTACAACCAAAGAAGAAATCAGACCAACTGCGCTAATAATTATATTAGTCACGTCGAGCGGATCAGTTTGTATCAAAATTACTGCAAAATAAAGAAATATAATAAAATTAAGAAGATGAACAACTATCTGCAATCTGTCGCTAACATTCATTTTAAGAAAATCTCTCTTATAATCCCGAAAATCAAAACTCCTATAGCTATCAAACCGATTACCCACCCAATTATTTCAAGTTTCGATATCCTCTGTTTCGTCATCTCCTTATTAACAACTAAAATTATATAAATCCTTCTCTAAAAAATCATTCAGTATATCTTCTAGGACAAATCGGTCTGAATAATCTCAACTGCATGACTATCCTCTCCGCCTCAAGTCTCTCCAGCCGAATTCTCTCTGCATCTTCTTCAGCCTTAGCTCTCATTCTTCTAACAATCTCAAGATATCTATCTCTCCTTTCAGGGTCATTCTTCAAATCCTTCACTCTGTAAACACCAGCTGGCAAACTCGGCATGAAAAATTCAAATCATGAAACTATAAATAATTTTCGTTAAAATATAACTCTCAATATTGTTGAACTAATTATTTCCCCAAAGACTTATCAGTATTCATTTGTCCTTTTTCTATTTTCTTTTAACATGCGCATAAACATTAGCCCTTGCTTTAGTGCATCATCAATTGCCTTATGTTTAAAAATATCTTTTGATTTTCTGTCAACTAGCCATCTTTTAGGCATTTTACTAGTTCCAGATTCTGAATAAGGTCTTTTCAATTGAGCCATTGAAAAAGTTTTAATATCTATCCCCTCATGGCTAAATGGCGTGTCTATGAAGTGGTTAGTAGAATATCTTTTGACGAATTTTATTAAATACCACGAAACAAACATAAAATCCCAAGTCGCAGGATAAGCCAAAAAGAACATCTTTTTTTTATACTTTTTCTTTATATCTTCTAACCAATTAGCATAATTATCCATAACTATTTTTGGGTCTTCTGGATTAGAAGTTGCTTCTAGATATGCTTCTTTGTTCTTTTCCCAAAAGGCCATTGTTTGGGGATGTTGTTTTGAATTCTCTAAAGGGCTTAATTTCCTATAAAATTTTCCAAGAACTTCTCCATTATCTCCTAGTGCTACTGAACCAATGCTCAACATAGAATATTCGCCAGGGATTGGACCGTTTGCTTCTATATCTGTTGAAATATAAATTTCTTTTATCTGTTCTTTTTTCATTTTAATTGATTAACCAATCACACTTTTTAATTCTTACTCGATATCGACTAATTTTCCTTATAGATTTGAACAGCAAATCTCGCCGCATCAAGAATGTCCTTAAAATGAGCGATTCTTCTTAAAGATACTTCCATTGACTTGCTTGGAAGATAACGCTCATCAGTTCTTGTTTTAGAAATATCTGTCGTTGCATCAAAGTCTATACTAAAGAAAGGCTCTTCTTTTTTCCATCCTGTTTCATAAGAAGTTATGTCCAGTTTTACACCCATAAATTCGGCTGGTTGATATAGTTGGCCTATTGCTTGCTCTATTGCACCACTTAATCCCCTCATTGAAATACTGCTTTGTAACTTTGGTGACCTATACGCACATTTATCTTGTTCATGTAAAGTTTGTGCTAAATGAGAAACAAAATATCTTAAATCTAAACTCGCTCCAATTTTTTTGCTAATCGAGTATCTTGCCGGGAGCCAGAGATTTACTTCTGGAAATAATCCCTTAGAAGTTATGTCAAAAGTTATTGCTCTTGCAAGAACATCTGATTTATAGTCCAAGCCTTCTTCTCTGATGGTTCTATCAAATAACTTAACTGCTTCTCCTATCTGCTTTGTTTCTTTAGTCATAGAAAATCTGCCTGTTATACCTATTTAAACATAATCCCCCACTAAGTGTAGGGTAGTAGAAAGAGTTAAAAAGACTTTAAACTAATCTATAAAATGGACACAAAAGTATTGGAACATATTGGCTTAACGCATAATGAAAGTTTAGTTTATTTAACGTTAATCAAAGAAGGTATGTCAAAATCAGGCGAAATATTAAAACATTCTGGATTAAATTCTGGAAAGATATACGAAATTTTAGAATCATTAAAGAAAAAAGGACTAGTTAGCGAATCGGTCATTAACAATATAAAACACTATACTGCCGCGCCGCCTTCTCAACTTTTTGAATATCTCAATAAACAAAAAGAAGAATTAGAAAAAGATGAGCAAATAATTAAAAATGCAATTCCGGAGTTAGAAAAAATTAGAAAAAAGAAAACTAAAGAGATTAAAGCCATGACTTACATTGGGTTTAGAGGAATTAAAACTGCAGCAGAAGAAGCTTTAGAAAATATGAAAGAAAAACAAGATATATTGGCTATGGGGGTTACTGAAAAGAAAGATAAAAAATTTAATGAATTTTGGAAGCAATGGTCAGCAAGAAGAATGGAAAAGAAAATTATTGCAAAGCATATTTTCTCTGAAAGAGGAGATTATTTCAAAGCATTTAAGAAAATGAAATATACAGAAGCAAAAGTTTTAGATGGTTTAACACCTGTCACAATTGATATTTTTGGAGATAATAGAATATTAATCTTAAACTATAATGAACCCATTTCCTGTACGATGATTTACGATAAAAATACAACAACTTCTTTTATTACCTTCTTTTACCAATTATGGAATATTGCAAAAATTTAATTCGCACGCCCTCTAAATTCCAAAAGATTTATTAAATCTTTCCTCAAGTCATAAACATGAACTTCCAAAAAAAGAAACTAAAAAACGGAATAACAGTTCTCCACGAGCAAAGAGACTTGCCCGTCGTCGCAGTATCAATAACAAATCCCTTCGGCGGCGCCTGCGAAGAGTCAGAAATAAAAGGCATCGCCCACGTAATTGAACACTTGCTGTTCACAGGAACAAAAACAAGAACTCACGAGGACATCTCAAGAGAAATCGAAAAAAAAGGCGGAATCCTAAACGCATTCACAGCTCAGCAGGTAACAAGCTTCTGGTTCAAGCTTCCAAGCGAGCACATTTTTGCAGGACTCGACATTCTGACAGACATGCTCAATAACCCGGCATTTCCAAAAGAAAAATTCGAAAAAGAAAAAAAAGTAATCCTTGAAGAAATAAAAATGTACCACGACAATCCAAGAATGAGCATAATGGAGCAAATCGAAAAAAATCTCTACGACAAGCCGTTCGGAGAATTAATTATCGGAAGCAAGGAAACAGTCTCTGCAATCGACAGAGATTTTCTGATGAAATATTTCAAAAAGATGTACAACCCGAAAAATTTTATAGTAACTCTCGTCGGAAAAGCTGATTTCAAAAAAGTCTGCGATTACTTGGAAAAGAATTTTCATCCATCAGACGGAACTCCAGAGATAAAGCCAATCAAAAAATTAAACAAGGAAACAACAGAAGCTCGCCCCGGAATAGACCAGGCCCATTTGGTTTTCGCAGTTCACGCGCCAAAAGCATCTCATCCAGATTATCCAGCATTGGAAGTTCTCGACGCATATTTAGCAGACGGAATGTCCTCAAAACTTTTCTTAGAAATTCGGGAAAAACGCGGATTAGCATACGCTGTCAAAAGTGACATTGAAACAGAAAAAGATTATTCGCACTATACAATCTACGTCGGAACAACAAAACAGGCAATTCCCGAAGTAAAAAAATTAATTTTGGAGGGCTTCGAAGACGTCAAGAATATGACAGAAAAAGATTTGGAAGAAGCCAAAGAAAGAGTAATCGGATTAAACAGGATTTCAAAAGAAGAATCAGTTAACGTGATGAGCGAGCTGATGTTCGCAGAATTAACAACAAAAGCCGAGGATTATTACACTCAAGAGAAAAAGATAAATGCAGTCGATTTAGAACAGGTTAAATCTCTGGCAAAAATCAATTCATATTCTGCAGCTGTGATTGTTCCTAAATAAATTTCCCAAAAAATGGCAGAAAAAATCAGAACATTCATCTCCATAGAACTCCCCGACGAAATAATTCAAGAAGCAACCAGATTGCAATCCCTAATTAAAAACAAAAAATTCGACGGTAAATTAACAGAACCCGAAAACCTTCATCTAACTTTAAAATTCCTCGGCGAACTCTCCATAGAACAAATCCAAAAAGTAAAATCAAAATTAGAAAAAATAATTTTCCCAGAATTCCAAGCAACATTAGCAGAAACAGGAACATTTTCTTATCATTCAAATCCAAGAATCATCTGGATTAAAGTTACAGGAAAACAAATCTTCCAATTGCAGGAAGAAATTGACCAAGTCCTCGTAGAATTTTTCCCAAAAGAAAATCGATTCATGTCGCATCTGACAATAGCGAGAATAAAATACGTCAAAGACAAGCAAGATTTTATCGAGTCAATAAAAAAGCTCCCGATAAAAAAACTGAAATTCCAGATAAAAGAATTTGAATTAAAATCCTCTGAATTAAAACCAATGGGCCCTGTCTATAAAACTCTAGGAACCTACAAACTTGTTTCAGTTTAATCTTTCGCAACAAAAGACAAATTATTAATTATTTCAAAATTCTCGGAAATTGCGAAGCAATTTCTCGATATTACTACACTAATTATTTCTCGCCAAAAAAGTTAATTCAATAAATAATTAACGCGGTGCGCAGTGAGCGAAGCGAACTTAAAGATAACTGTGCCAACAGCAGAAAAATTGGCACAGCAATTCGCACCGCGAACAATTTAATTTATTAATCCAATAACTCCCTAAATTCCCCAGCCCTCTTCCCCAAAATCTCCGCCAATTCCTCCTCGCTCGCCGAAAAAATTCTCCCCAACGAGCCAAATTTCTCCAATAATCGTCGAGCTTTAACAGCGCCGACATTCGGAAAACCCTCCAAAATGAACTGCTGCTGTTCTTCGCGTGTAAGAGCAATCTTCGAAGCGCGAATCGCCAGTTCGCCCTTCTCTTTTTTCCGCGCAAGAACATCAATATATTTTGCAGTATCAGAAGCATTATGCGTAAATATAATTCTGGAATTAAAATCCAAAGCAGCGCTTAATAAAAATCCACGAAAAGCATTCTCATGAATCCCTCCGGAATAAACATCCTCCTCGATAATTCCCTCGACAATCAATAAATTTTTGTCATACTGTTTCAGCTCAAGAAGCTGTGAAATAATCCTTTTGTTAATTATCGAAGATTTAAAATCAGAAACAGTTTTCCTCTCGATTGCAACTCCGTTGACTAAGTAATCTCCGACAGCAAGCTGTCTCCATTCAATTTCATGCCCCATTTTCATCAACTCAGAAACAACTAAAGAATTCCTCTCTCGATTGTCAACAATAATTTTCTCTTTCTTCTTCTCAATTTTCCGTTTAGAAAAAATATCAAATAATTTAGCCATGTTAGTTTGGCTCCTTGCATCTTCTTATCATCTCTTCATAATACGGACATCCAAGCATCCTGCAAAAAAATCTATGGTGTAGCATTCTCAATTTAGAATTATGATAATGACAGGGTTCATCTTTAACTAATTCTCCGATAATTGGTAACGTATGCGGCAATCTGTGAGGAGGACAACAATTACCTTTTCTCAAACTAATTTTGTCTTTAATATCCATCAGCCAATATTCTGTATCTTTCGTCATGTAAATTCTCTCAGCGTCTTCTCACCCAACCCCTTCTTAACATCCTCCAAATTCTTGTACATTTTTTTCTCCCGCGCAGTCGAAGCATAATGATAAGCGATGTCGCGCGTGTCGCGAGTCATCAAGATAACTAATTTTCCCGGCTTTAATCGCGCGGTTCGTCCAGCGCGCTGTATCTTCCGAATTGCCGACGGAATCGGCTCATAAAAAACAACCATTGAAACCTCTGAAATATCCAAACCCTCTTCGCCGATAGAAGTCGCAACCAAAACATTTACCTCTCCGGAATTAACTTTCTCGATAATTGCTTTCTGCTCTTTCTGCGAAATTCCAGTATCATTCTTGCGCGCCTGCCCAACAAAAGTAACAGCGCGAACCCCCTCAATCAAATTCAACCGCGAAACAATATTCGAAGCAGTCTCCCGAAACTGCGTAAAAACAATTATCTTCCCGTCTTTCTTCTCCCGAAAAGTATTTTCAACCAAAACAGCGCACTCCTCAATTTTCGGATGCTCAATTTTCCGCGACAGCAGCTCATTCAATGAAATCAAAGCAGCATTAAACTCGCCCATCTTAACTAACTGCTGAACTCCCCGCGATTTTTTTTCATTCGCCTGCTTGACTAATCCTCGGAGATAATCATTCAAACCTGATAAAGTCTGCGTCTCTAATAATTCAGAAGCGTGCGCAATTTTAATCGCCTGCGACGTCAAAGACATTCCTCGCATCTCATTAAACTTCCCCGGCCCGGCAAGAGCGCCCAATCTTTTCTGCAGTTTCAATAAATTAATTTTGTTCGCGGGCCCAAACATCAAATTCCTTTTCTTCAATTCCTCAACTTTAGAATTATAAATCCTCTTGAGTAAAACATTAATCTCCTGAAACTCCGCAGGAAACGGCACTTCAACTCTCTCAAATTCCCTTTCTTGCAAGTAGCTCTTAACGTCGGCAGAATCTCTGTCTCGAACTTCAATCTCGCTGATATCCATGTGCCTGCAAATTTCTTTAATCTTCCCCGCGTCAGAACCAGGCGAAGCAGTCAGCCCCAAAATCCGAATTATCGTCGAGTCAGCCTGCCTTTTGTAAAAATCAACGACAGAAGTATAATCATAATTCTTCAGGCATCTGTGGCATTCGTCGATAACAAGCAGCGAAACTTCAGACAAATCGTAAAGGCATTTTTTCAAATCATTGGCAATGCACTGAGGAGTTGAGAAAATTATCTCCGCGGTTCTGAACATTTCTTTTCGTTTTGAAGCATTCACGCTGCCGGTGAACAAAACCATTTCAGCCCACAACTCCGGCAATTCTCTCTTGAATGATTTCAAATGCTGCTCAACAAGCGGCCGCGTCGGAGCCAAAATCATAATTTTAGAAAGAGGAAATTTTTTCTTCCTGTCAACAGCAAGCATCAAAGCAATCAAGGTTTTCCCGAGTCCCGTCGGTAAAACAACCAGAGTATTAACCGTCGAAGCTGTCTCAAATATTTTTTTCTGATATTCCCTGGGTTGTGTAGAAATTTCATCCATCTTCTTCAAATTATCAGTCGCAATTTACTTATTAAACATTTCTCATTCAAAAAGAATTATTTTATTCGGCATAAATTAAACAATATATTCAATGCGCATAATCTATAAATACTGAAATAGTCAATCAAGCAAATGCAGCAAAAAACAGCTATGACTCGACTTGCATTAACCGGTCTTGCCGCGCTTATGGCATCTTCTGCAGGATGCGCATTCGGCAATCGCCATTGCGACCTAAAATACGAAAATCCAGTAACTCCCCAATCACCTTCTCAAAATTACTCTCTCTCCTTCGACAAATTCGACGACAGAAACGAGCACGACAGCAAATGCCGCGCAATTATCGGCTGCGTTCGGAATGGCTACGGTTTCAGAACAGCAGAAGTCAAAGCCAACAACCAGCTGGGAGATTGGTTCAAAGACGCGCTGTCAAAAGAACTCTCTCAGGCAGGATATAATTTTTCCCCGAATAGCCCAAAAACTCTTGAAGGCACAGTCATCCATCTCTATACAGATGTTTTCTTTACCTACAACACAAAAATAAACCTAAGAGTAAAATTAAAAGACAAAGAAAACATTTTATACGACGGAACATTCGAAGCAGAGTCCAACCCTCTCGCGTTGTTTGCGTCAGAATCAGAATATGCGAATTCCTCCGAGCAAGCCCTCCAAAATGCAATGCGCGAAATAGTTCCTAAATTAACAAATGAATTAAAAAAAGCAAAATGAAAAAACCTTCAAGATTACTCTCGCTCGCTTTAGCATCAACTCTTGGCGCAGCAGGCTGCGGCTACAGCGCGAAGCCAATGCCCCAAATCGCTCCGTCGCAATACTCTCATTTAGTCAACAGCAATATTCAAATCGCCGTCGAGCCATTTGACACAGACAAAGAATGCGATAAAGTATTTCAGCGTTCTGTAAACAGCAAAGCATACCTCCCTGTTCTGATAAAAATACGAAACAATTCAAGCGAAGAAATAAAATACGACAGAGATAATATCCGTTTTGTTTCAAGAACTGGAGAAGAATGGCTGCAAGTTCCAGGCGGAAAAATGGCCCGCTCCTATGATTCAGAAGGCGCAGTAAAATCAATGGTCGTCGGAGTCGCGCTAGGCGCAGCATCAGGCCTGCTGTCCGCTCTCAACGAGCACGAAGTCAGCAGAAACAGGGAAAAAGATTTCGATGCAAAATCTCTGCCTTACCAATCCTCTCTCTTTCTCGGCTCAGAGCAGCAAGGATTTATCTACTTCCGCAAAAGTGAAAAATCTTCTTTAAGCCGCAAAGATTTCGACAGAGAAATAACAGGCGGAAATCTTTCCCTCGACATTTTAGTATCTCCAAAAAATAATAAAAAATTTTGCTTCGAATTCAACCAGCCTTCAGAATGGTTCGCTCGCCCGGCGACAATGCCGTCGCAATAATTTCTTATTTGATAAAAATTAAACAGGAATCACTAAAGCATAAGCAACAAAAAGAAGAGTAACCACCTCCAAAACAACCCACACAATCCTATTTCCAAAAAATATCTGCGTTCCATCCAAATTAGAAATCGGAAGCATATTCCAGAATAAATAATAAGCAATCATCTTGGACATATATCCTTGATCCACAAAATATGCAATCACAGCCAAAAACATCAAGCCGACAATTCCAACAGCCCCGATTAATCCATTATGCCACTCTGTTAATTCGCTGTACGAATAAGGTCCAAATCTGCGCGCAGCTCTCCTCTTCAAAACTCTTGCTTCATAAGTTAAGATTCCCATGAACTTAATTAAAATTCCCATCGGCCAAAGAAAAACAACGCTGAAAAAAAGCATAAATAAAGGAACAATAATTCCCGCAGGAATTTCTTTCTTAAAATGATGGTGCGCCTTGAATCCGTATCTATAAACTCCCCAAATTTTGTGCTCGACATCGCAATCCAAAAGTCCCGCAGCCCATTTCTTCGACAAAACATGAACGCCGATAATTAAAATAGCAAAAATCAATCCCTTCAAAACTCCAAGCCAATTCGCCTCAAGAACAAACCCAAAAGAAATCACAGCAAATAAAATCAGCACGCCTGCCAAAACCTGTGATAACTCGCCTTTTGCCATCTATAAATACAATAAAAGCAATTAATAAACATTATGTCTCCCAAAACCTTATTAAAAATGATAAAATCTCTCTCTGAAATAAATCGATATATATTTTAATTATCAATTTTCGGAAATTGCTCGGCGCGCTCTCTCCAAATTCATTTCGGCGCGCAGAAAATTTGCTGGCGTCCTCGTTCGAAGAATATCGAACGATCCCAGTTTGCAAATTTTCAAACCGATAACGAATTGCCATGACAATTCGCGCCGAAGTGAATTTGGTTAATAATAAGACGCACAGCCGAATAAAATTGTGCGTCCAAATGCGCGCCAAAGAAGATTAATTTCTCGATATTATCACACTAACTAAATTAATGCATTCGATTTACATTAATAAACAGAAATTTAGTGAAATTGAAAAACTCTTCTAGAAAAACCTTCTCAGAAAAGCATATTTCCCCAAAGCATAAAGTATAAATACTACTTCAAATAAAATTTATCATGCTCAGAATAAAAAACATAAGCGAGGTTATCGGAAAATACGTTCACACATCCGACGGAGATTTCTTCGGGCAGGTTGACGACGTAAATCTTTCTGAAAACAAAATCGACGGCTGGAAAATAAAAGTCGGCTCCGGATTCCTCTCAATGTTCGGGGGAGCAAAAGGCGTAATAATCCCCCACCAATTCGTCAGGGCAATCGGCGACGTCATGATAATCAACAAGAACTCCCTTCCAGTAGGAAGCGACGGCGCAATAGAAATGCCCCAGTCCTCAGAATTAACAGATTAATTAATTTCTCTTTCCAAAACTAATTTTAAACACACTTTTTATCCAACCCCAATTTAGCACAAGATGAAAAAGAATTAAAATGACTAATAGAACAGAAAACCAGTCGTGAATAAGCAGCCAGGTTTCTCTAAAAAAAATAAAAACATTTCCAGCTCTTCCGCTTCCCCTCGGCAAAACCAGCCACAAAACAAAACCAGAAACAGCAGTTGTTAAAAAACTAAAAAACATCAGGACATCAACCAAAAATTTTAGTTTGAGTTTGTTCATCCTCTCGCTAATTAAATTAATTATATAAATTTATCCAGCCGAAAATAAATGTAGAAGCAACTGACATATGTCGTAGGACATATGTCCTGTAGAACATAAATTTAGTTTGCGGATAATTCTTAACAAACTAAATGAATAAGGAAGAAATCAGAAAAGAATTTTTTAAACTAAAAAATAAAGGGCATTCTTACCGTCAATGCAGAAAAATTTTGCTTGCACAGTTTGGATATGAAACAACGACGAGAACCTTGCAAAGATGGGAAAGGAAACTTAGAACAAGCGAATGGGATTTGATAGATAAATCTCGAAGACCAAAAAGAATTCACTACAAGGTAACTCCAGCGATAGAATCAAGAATAATTGAATTCAGAAAAGAATTTGGATAGGGACAAGAAAAGATATCAAATTTTGTTGATGTAAGTCATTGGACTATCAACAAAATTTTGCATAAGCACAATTTAACAAATCCAATCTATCGACGGAAAAAGAGATTAAAATACATTCGCTGGCAACGGAAACATCCCAATTCATTATGGCAAATGGATGTTTCCGATCAGAAAATAAAAGACAAATATTGTTTTGCAGTTGTTGATGATTGCTCGAGATATTGCGTTGGATTAATTGATTTGAACAGAGTTACGACTGAAGTCGTAACTAAAATATTAGATGATATAATTAAATTTCACGGGAAGCCCCGTGAAATTCTTACCGATAACGGACCGCAATTTGGATTGCGAAGCAAGCATTCAAAGTTCGATAGATGGTGCAGGAAAAGAGGAATCAAACATATTCGGGCAGCGATTCATTCTCCAACTACGACAGGAAAAATCGAGAGATTTTTCCAGACTTTAGCTAACGAATTAAAGTTTTGCAGATGCCATAACCATTTCAGGATGAGATATAATCATTTTCGACCGCATACAAGTCTAGAGGGAAAAACCCCGGCAGAAGTTTACTTTAGCAGGTGACATATGTCACCTGCGTGCACACGTTAAGATTAAGACGTACGTCTTAAACATATTAAGACACCAGCCTTAATTAATTTTTATAGCTTTCTCCCAGCGTTTCTTCTCTTCACATCAATTTCCAGTACGCTTTCTTTATCTCGCAATTCCCCGTCGTCGGACTTTCATCACACCCCCATCCACAAGGATCATCGTCAATAGCCATACTATTCGAATATTGTACACATGAAGAAAGAAAATTGCAATCAACAATTGTGCCGTTACAATCATATCTATTAGACTCTTTCCACACACACCCATAATCCTTCCTATAAACATCCCACATATCCGCTGCAAATCCTATCCTCTTAAAAATTGCACTACACCAATTCACATTGTCAGAAAAAATTGGTTCTCCAACACTAATTCCAAAAGGTTTATCGGGTTCTGGTAAGGAATTGCCTGCACAAATTTCCCATTTAGTATGGGTATAATTATTAATTATATTATATCTATCAATATAATCAAACAATGCACTATGATTCCACAGCGTTTTCATAGAAGCAGAATCTTCCATTATTAATGTTGATAAAATAAAGCCAGTCCAGAAATTACCATTCCCTGCTCTGTAATCTGCGTCCCATGACGGATCATCAGTATATTTGCTATTAGTGTGTTCTATTCCCCACTCTGCCAATCCTGACAAAGAATCATTATATTCTTTGCAATCAGTTGACTTGCTCTCAATACCATGCCCATAATAAATAAATCCAGGATTATGATACTTATATCCTCTTAAACAATCAAGATTATTATTGCACCCAGAAGTATCTGGATTGGGATTAGGAACAAAGATATCATAATTTTCATCAGTTCCATCGCCCGCCCCGCCATCCCAAACAGATTCTGGATTTGGATGTCGAGTCACATAAAAAGTTGATTCATCTTCTTGAAAAGAAATATAACCAGCATTCAAGTAACCTACACCATTTATTCCTCTAGCAGATATATTTCTCATTTCATCATCCTGATTTCCATTTATGTTATCATTTAACATAACTCCTGCAAATAAAATAGGCCATTTATTTCCCGCATGAGTCTGGCCACCAGCCCACCAGTTTAAACCATCACTATTTTTTGCTATTCCCATATTGTCTATTCCAAATTGAGTCATTCCAATCAATAGTCTTCGTTTTAAAATATCACTTGTTGTTTTGTCTGTATTCCATTGCAATTGCAATGCTAATGCTCCTTCGCTCACTTGTCCTGCAACCGTGCCCATGTCTCGTTCCATATTTTTAGCCGGGTGAATTCTTGGACCGTTTGGAGAGTCTAAAAAATTCAGCCAAGGCCTTTCAAACATTCTCTCTATTGTCTCATCTTGATCATCTGGATTAATGGAAGTTAAGTGATAAAGAGTAGGAACTGATACCCCTTTTTCATTAGGATTTAAAAAACCAAGTAAATTTCTATTTGAAATTGCAGTATTAATATGAAAAAACAAATTTTTATTATTTCCTGAATAAGCCGGACGAAAATAATTGCTTTTACCATTGATAGCATCATCTGGAGCAGAATTCAACACAGTTAATATAGCAGCAGAGTCTACAAAACGATATTTGTCATCTACATTAGGATTTTCAATGCTGATTGTCGAAATCAAAGAAGTATTTGATGAGAGATCAAGAATCTTTCCATCAGTACCCACCCCAAATGCAACATTAGAATTTACATCCCAATTATAGTTATTATAATTATCAAATCCCTGCACAGCGCTATTACCTTGAGGATTTGTCATTGCTCCATTTTTTATTCTTCCTTCGACATCTCTTGACGGCGGGTCAATTCTTAGTATAGTCACATTCGGAATTCCAACAACCCAAAAATCCCCGTTAACAAAAGTCCCGCATTGATACGGCTTGTCAAAGAACCAAGTAATTCCATATTGAGAAATATTATTCTCTTCTGTCCAACCGTCGACGCAATCAGCGTTCACAAAATCAATTAAGAATATTAAACTAAATAAAAAAATAATTCCACCCAAACCCTTTTTCATTACATCCTCAACAAACTCAAATTATTAAATCTTCCGCCAAGAATTCAAAATAAAGATTAATTAATTCTCTTCTTATGAACCGCAAAATATCTTCTGATAAAATACTTCACAAAAGAATCTTCATCTTTCTGCAGCGCTTTGTAATATGAACGTCTTTTTTTGTATTCGATTATCAGCATTGGATAGCCCCTATGCCACAAAATATAATTCATTAGCAATCTTCCAATCCTGCCGTTTCCGTCTCCAAAAGGATGAATTTTCTCAAAGTTATAGTGCGCTCTCGCAGAAAGCTCAACTGAATTTATTTTTTGATTGTCGTAAATAAATTCGATAAGTTCGTTCATCATTTTTTTTATTTCTTGCCAGTCAGGAGCCAAATAAGAGCCGACTCTGACAAGATAGTCTCGGTATTTTCCAGCAATATCTGGTTTAACATCGCAAAAAATATCCTTATGCCATTGCAATATTAGCGCATCAGTTATCTTCTCCTCTTTTTCCAGCATCCGTAAAAATACTTTGCTATGCGCCTCTGCTTCTTTAACATCTCTAAGCGGTTTGTTAGGAGAGATATTATCATGGATTATTTCTCTTGCTTCTTCGAGCGTAATAGTTGAACCTTCTATCGCATTGGTGTTATATGTAAAAGCGATTGAAATTTCTTCCAGCTCTTTTTCTTTCACGCTTTCTGGAAGTCTTTTCCATTCTGCTTGAAAATGTTTCTTGATAGATTCAAGTTTTTTATTAATATTTTTTTGAAACTCTTCTCCAAACTTCAGTTTAACCTCTTCGATATCTGTCGGAATTTCTGCCCCAAGATATTTTTCCTTCGTAATTATTTTCCCGCCTTTTCTAAATGAATGCTTGAGATAAAAATATTTTTTATTTCCTTTTTTTCTTGCTGTTATTTTCATATTAATCTTACACTTACAATATATTTAAATTTTGTGTTTTTGCAACAAATGTAGGGCACAAGAGTTCTAAGTAATATTCAAATCCAGTTACCCAAACATCTGCTTCGCCTTAGAAATAATGTGATTCTCCAATTCAATCTTCTTATCAATTCCAGCCTTCCTTTTCATTAAATTCTCAACAAACTCAAATTAATAAATCTTCTCTTTATAAAATTCTCCAATACGCTTTCTTTATCTCGCAATTCCCCGTCGGCGGAGTTTCAGAAATAAATTCGTATGCGCCAACATCCGGCATCGAATCTCGTGGATTTCCATCAGCGTCAACAGGCACAACCAAGGGCGAAACGCGATTCAATAAAACAGATGTTGAATTTGGTCTTCCATATGAATCAAGACATGGATTGCCTGTTGTGTTTCCTGTTCCAGGCCACACACTATAAATTGGGACGTAATATGTCATATAATGATTATTCTTCCAATCAAAAACGCTGACTCCTGGTGCATCAGGTACTCCGCCAATGTTATCCCCAATAATTGCCTCGAAAGATAGTGTCTGAAAAACATTCCCCTCAACTGAGAAATTAAGAATATTTAACGGAACCCTTCCGTCTAAAGAAAAGTCATTATAAAAATGGAAATTCCCCTTGAAAGTATTATGCCAGAATAAAAAATGATTTCCAGGAACATACCAGCCGATTCCTCCAGGAATATCAGCAATATAGTTATTTACAAATGCTATTCCCTCTGCTGGAGGTCTTAGTGGTGTTGTCTCCCTGTTCTGTCTTACCCAAAATGAGGGAAGATTACCGCTACTGTTGTATTGAGTATCGCATCTAAATCCATACAAAATTGCATTATTCGGCACCCATGGTGAGCCATCAGGCAGTGTCGATCCTCCAACCCACTGCCAGCAATCCTGATGCCAGCACTCCTCATTAGTTGATGGATTCGGGCAAGTATCTGGTCCTGGTTGCATATCAAATACTCTTGAATTAATAACGAAAGGAGTCTGACGAATTGCATCATCTCCGATATGATATATACTTAAATTTCTTGCAAGCAGTGCCCTATCTGCACCCCACATAGTATTTGTAATATTACAGTTAGTAAGATATTGTGCATTCTGGACAGGTGAAGTCTCTCGTTCCGCTAGTAAACCTTCATGCCAATCATATCCAATAACATAACAATTATCTGCCCAACCCAGATTCGACCTATAAAATATTGACTCAACCCATTCTCTTGTTCCGCGAATTGTGACTCCTGAAACTTTTAAAAGTTTGGTAGTTGGAAGTCTTTCAAGATAATGTCCTGTTCGATTAATTATGGTGTTCTCTTTCGTACCAGAATAATCTCTAGTTATGGTAATCCATTCATTTAGAGTATTTATAGAAGAATATCCTCCGGCGTTCATGCTGTAATTTCCAGGCATAAGCCTCACAATTCCACCATCTGCCTTTCCACCATTTGCAATTTCAATTATCTTCATGGCTTTTCCGACTGTAGCAACTGGTGAATTTCTTGTTCCAGGATTTGAATCGCTTCCAGTCACTGAAACCCATATTTCCTTAGGCTGGGCTCCAGAAGGATAAACACTAAGATTCAATGCATCCAATCCCTCTCCTCCGCCATGAGTGTCTTTTGTTCTCACTCCCCCATCCCTCCCATAAACAACCGCCTCGACGTTAATAACTCCATCTGAAGAAAATTCCGAAGCAGACAAAGGCACCCAATATTCCCAAACACCTGTCTGCGGATTCAAGCCCATCTCCGTCGCTGTCTTCACTCCGCCAGAATATCCCTGTCCTGAAATTAAAAATTCAACTCTATCAATCCCCTCCTTAGAAAACGCAACAACTCCGAGATTTAATGTCTCCCCAGAATTTATTCTCTGGTACGGCACAACATCCCAACGCGCAATCGGCGTCAAGCCGATAGCACTCACAAAACTCCCAAGACAAATCAAAAACAAAATCCCAAATAAAATTAACAATCCCCTTTTCATCACATCCCCAACGAACCCAAATTAATAAATCTTCTTATCATCCAATTTCTTCAACAAAATATTTTCATCTTCTCAAATCTTCTCATCATCCAATTTTCAATAAATATTTCCTTCTCCATTTTACTTCTAAATTATAATATCTCTCTATAATCTTCATCAAATAATCACAGCTTTTTTCTGTAATCCTCGCCATTTCTCTTATATGATACTACGCAAAATAATCTTGCCTGTATAAATTAATAATTTCCAATTTTATATTTTCTACCATATGGTAAGATATTATACCAATCGTGTATAAATCCTATCTCGTCTCATATTCAAACCCAATCCTCGCAATATCCGCAACATTTATCTTATTGTCCTTGTTGATATCATAAGCAGAAACAAAGCTCGAATCAGTTGAAACATTATTGTAACGGCTCACAACATTAATTATATCCGTAGCATTCACCAATCCTTCATTAGTAACATCGACACCTTATTAATTTACAAACCAGTAAGTTTTATAAGTATTGAAGAAATATAATTCTATGGAAAAAGAATACGAACAGTGGATTAAAAAAGCAGACAAAGATTTGAACACAGCCAAATCAAATATCAATAATGGAGAAATAGAAGCAGGTGCATTTTTCCTTCAGCAGTCCGCAGAAAAAGCCCTTAAATCTTTGCTAATAAAAAGAACTAAAGCATTAATGAAAACGCATGATTTAGTTATTCTCTCAAAAAAAGTAAATGCTCCTGAAAAAATAACAAAATATTGCGAGAGATTAACTACGTTATATCAAGAAACAAGATATCCGGATGTTAAATCAGAAGAAGATATAAAAGAAGAAATAAACACTCTTCTCTTGTACGCAGAGGAGGTGCTAAAATGGACAAAAGAAAATCTATAAGTATAATAAAAGAATTTGTTGATAATCTGAGTAAAGATTACGCTATCAAAAAAGTTATTTTCTTTGGCAGCAGAGCCGTCGGAAAACCGCATAGAGACAGTGACATTGATTTAATTATCGTATCTGACGATTTTGAAGGTGTAAATCGTATCGAAAGAGGAGCAAGCATGTACAACTACTGGCCTTGGCTTATCCCTGTCGATTTTATATGCTACACAACAAAAGAATTCAATCTCCTTAGAAAAAGAATTTCCATCGTCAAAGAAGCCCTGGAAAACGGAATTATTATTCAGTAATTTTCTTCTCTTCACATCAATTTCCAGTACGCTTTCTTTATCACGCAATTCCCCGTCGGCGGAGAAAATTCGTATGCTCCAATATCCGGCATCGAATCTCGTAAGTTCCCTTCAAAATCATCTCTGACGTAAACAGATTGAACTCCTTGATCTATTCCAGCAGATTTTGTAGGTGTTGTCTGCAAACGAAAATCTCCAGTCGTAGAATTAATATTTGGATTAGAAAAAATTGGCAGGATAAATTGTCCATGTAAGTCTTTTCCAAGCGTCTGCCATTGTATCAGAGTCTGTGGAACTAACGGCCCCCAAAGCCATGCAAAAGTTCCACTCGGCCCATACCAAATATTATAATCGCTCGTAATAAAATCGACATTATCGTGACCCTCTGGATAAACTAGACCCTGTACATCGTTTCCAATGCTATAATTCCAAACAGCGAGGTTATTCAAAAGCGTAATATTTGTTAATCCTTGTTTTGTTCGGTTGCTTCTTAAAAGCCATATTCCCACCAATCCTCCGCCAGTTGCACTAGCCCTATAAATTGTGTTGCTCAAGATTTTAATGTTGTTCGGTGACGAAGGAATATAGTCTTGATCAATATATATCGGCATTGGATAAAGTCCTGCGCCCTCTAAATTAAAAATATTATTTCTTACAGTGATATTATTCCCATATAAAAAAAGCTCTGAATTTTTTACGAATAAATTGTTCTCGATTATTGCATCGCCAAGCCATTCATCTCTATCACGACCTTGCGGAGCGTATGCAACTGTCCCATCGCTAAAATAATTATCGCTTATGATATTATATCGAGAAACACCGCTAACACTATTTAGTAAATTATGAAACTTTATATTAAGGAGGCCGGGAGTGGGATGAATAAAACTATTATGCGCAAGCAACGTCTTTCCTCCATGAAATATGCGGACATTATGTGATGTGCGAGTATTTCTGATAACCACCCCCATAATTGCAGAATGATAAAGATCTCCAAAAAAAGCATAACCGATATTATTAACTTCCCCGAGATTTTCTATCACTCCACCTACAAAATAATTCTCGTTCCCCTTGGCAGACTCGCCCCCGGGAAACATAAAACCTGAATTAATCGAATCTATATCAATATTTAATGCAAGCGTCCTAGAAGGAGTTGAAGAAGGGTCCCAAAAAGATATTGCAGACCCCGTACTAGCTCCGCGCAATCTTAGGTTTGTTATTCTCCAGTCTGTTTGAGTTGCACCGTTAAAGATAAAAATAGAAATATTTTCCACTGCATTCAAAATAGGTTTCGTCTGGGTAATTTCGTCAGTTCCATCATCATTAAAATAAGCGCCGATCATTCCAGGCCCAGGCATATCAATAATTCTTCCCTCGGATAAATTCCAAATGTCTCCCCTCTTAAATAAAATCCTCCTGTTTGTCCCAACCATTGTCACTCCTCGGGCAAAGCTCTGAAATGGTCCGCAATTTCCTGACTGAACAATGGGGCATCTTCCATCGTAAGTATCATTTCCTATTGAAGAAGAGACATAATAATTTTCCCACCCTCCGGATGGCTCAGCTAAAACTTCAATCACCTGCTCATACTCATGAACAACTCCTAAAGTATCTGTAACATTTAATTTTGAAATATAATTTCCTGAATTTTCATAGACATGCGCTCCTATATACCCTATTGCTTTATTCTTTGATGGATACGTTCCATCTGAATTTTGTCTTCCCGCATTCCAATTCCCGCTTAATGGATCTCCAAAATCCCATTGATAAAAATAAGATGCATAATCTCTATCATTTGGCTGCACAACTCCCGAGTTCCATTCTGGTGTATTTGTATCAACAGCATCGAAAAACACCGCGCATGGAGCAACACAAGTTGTCCTTGAAACAGTTGTCATCTGCTCAGCTGCGGAAGCAAAACTCCCCACCCCAATCAAAAACAAAACTCCAAATAAAAATAGCACACTCTTTTTCATCTTATTTCTTAATCCCTCCGCGTATTTAAATTTTCTTTCCTGCGTATTTTATCCTTCTGCTCTCAAATTTCAACAAATACTCTTCAACTTCCTTGCACACTTGATTGTAATCGGGCAAAACAAACAGCAAATTTTTCAAATCTCGATTATACTCTTTCTCCGTCGGAAAATCTAATTTCAATAAAGACGCCTTTTCTTCTTTAAGCTTCAAATCAAGAAATTTTTTGTCTAATTGAATTTTTCTGCTTATCAAAACCCAGACGTCATATAAATCCCTCGGCTCTTTTCTCCTGACTAATGAGCGTATTTTTTCTGCAAGAAGTTCTTTTTCGTCTAGAGCGACAAGTGTAAAAAAAGGCACATCAGAAAATAGCTGTGAAATAACTCTCGCAGAAGTCCTGCGCGCTTTTGTTTTATTGAAATCTATTTTCAAGGTATTAGTCGATGCGGCGCTTCCAGAATAAAGGGGTCCGCGAAAACGCAATTCGAATCTTGCATTTCCTTTAAACTCTTTTTTTTCTTTGCTCTCTAAGGCAATATTTCTCAATTCGTATTCTTTGATTATCTCCAGTATAATTGATTCTATTTTTTTAATCGAAAGAGTTGTGCTAAAATCCAAATCCTCCGAAGCTCTCTCCAAACCGTAGCAAATCCTTAAGCAAGTTCCTCCCTTAAATGCAAAAGAATCCGCAAACTTAGATATCGCATGCAAAAAAATATACTGAAGATACTCTTTCTCCTCGTAATAAAGAGTTGTCTTTCTTTTTTCTTTTGCTCTTGCAAGTTCATCTTTGCTTATCATTCATGTATAACAGCCATTTTTTGTTCAGCTGTCCTTCTTTTTTCAATGTGGGGTCGTATAATTCGTAGCCTTTCCCAATATTCTTGTGTAAGGGAGTTAAAATATTCTTCGAAACATTGCGTTTTTCTAAAAGACAGCCAAGACGCCGATTAACTGCTTTATTTTTTACTTTTAATGCAAAATCAACCAGCTTTTTTTTGTCCAGATTAGAAAAAGCGGCGGTAAAGCATTTTTCAATCTCCGCCATTCCCCCGCAATACTTCGGAAATAACAAAGAATCGATAAAAACTTTTTCTTTTTCTGCAATGACTACTTTTCCATCCAAAACATATCCAAAAAATTTATGTTTTGCCACAAAAATATATCTAAATCTGCCGAATTGTTTTGTATATTTCGGACTTATAAAATAAACTTCCCTCGGCATCTGGTCGCTGTAGCCATAATAATTCAAAGCTGACCACAAAGAAAGATAAGACGGAGAATGCAGTGCAGCCCCAATCTCCATTTCAGAAGAGTCATAAAGAGCAAGTCTTTGTTTTCCTATCGCTTTTATCCCTTTTTTTATTTTAAGAGCTTTAATTCTATTATAAGCGTCGCTTTTTGTGATTCTAAGCAGTCTAACCAAGTCCTCTGCTTTAAAGACAACCAGATTATTCTTCTTCAGCATTTCAAAGACGTCGTATTCTTTTTTACTTAATTGCATTTTTATCGATTATTAGTAATTTATTTACTAATTTCAAAGATTTTTACTATTTAAACTTTGCTCAACCTCTTCGGTTTTATCCTTCTGCTTCTCCGAACAACCAAAACAATGGCGCATAAGACAAAAGCAATTGCCGCGCTCAAGGCGATTATAAGAACTAAATTCTTGTCGAAGAAATTAGATACCGGCTCTTCTTTTTGCAAAACTTCAAACTGGACAGACGAAGTCGCGAACGCGCCAGGATAAACTATTTCCAGCGCCAGGACATATTTTCCAGGAGGCAAGTTGGCAGTGTAAAAGTCCTTTGTGAAACTCTTGTCTCCCAAAACATAAAATGTCTCGCTGTCTTCCAAATAATTATTTCCTGAGAAATCCTTGATTATGTAATTAGCGACGACATCAACTTTTTCCTGCGGCCCAACTTGCTGCAGATCTATCTGCGCAGGAATATTCTCTCCGGCGGAAATCGTTCTGTATTCCCTCGACAAAGAAATAGCTGAGTCAAAAAGGAAATTCTCGCTCATTATGTTGACTGCAACAGTAGACTCCGCGACAGTCTCTCCGCTGAAAACAAATTTGACTTTCCCTGTCATCAGTCCTTTTTCTTTAGCATTAATTTTCAAGACAATATCTTTCTGCTGCCATGGATTCAGGGTAAAGGAGACAGGAGAAACAGACGCAGAACCGTCAATTCCTTCCAAAACAATTTGCAAGTCAATTATTTTAGCTCCCTTGTTTGAAATAGTTATCACTCGCTCGACAGTTTCTTTCGAAATTGCGTTGATGTTTAATTTTTTCTGTGCAATTTCCAAATCCGAAGTCAAAACTTTAATTGCCTGTGGTTTTGTCGAGCTGCCTCCGCTGCCCCCCGCTGAACCGCCGCCAGGAGTAGTTGCTGCCGGAGTAGAAGGACAATCAGCAGAGCAAGTCGCGGTTGTCTCTCCAATGCCTGCGTCGCAAGTCCCGTCGCCGCAATAATAAGTCAAAGTTGTTTCAACGCCGTTAGAATCAATCAACAAAGCGCTGTATAAAGTCGCAGTTCCCAAAGTTGTAACGTCAAACAAATCCCCGCTCCCGGAAACTCCCGTTTGAGTGTTGTCCAGTTTAGATTCATAAACGTAAAAATAATCCCCCCGAAGATTAGTTCCGCTTGAAGTTCCTGCTCCCAAAAATCCGTCAAATGCCGCTCCTGTCGGTGTTCCACCAGAATAAGTCATTTTAATTTCATAAGCGTACAAATCACTTGCGTCTGTAATGCTCGCGCTGTTGCTGGAAACAGAAACATCGGCAGCCCAAACATTTGCAAGACTAAATAAAAATAAAACCACAATTAACACCTTCTTTTTACATTTCATATATCTAACAGAAAATCATTAAATATAAATCTTGCCCTCGTTAATTTGTATCTGCTCACCACCATACGCTTCTATCATTCAATCTCCTTTACCAACTCCCAAATATACTTTCCATTTTTCTCCCCCTTTAATCCAATAACTGCTGTCTTGCATTTATACTGCTCAGAAAAAAACTTTAAACTTCGATTGTCTGCGTTCTGAAAATTACTTTTTACTTCAATAGCGTATAATTCCTTATTTTTTACTATAAAATCAACTTCTTGCTTGTTCGTAGTTCTCCAGAAATTTATTTTTTTATTTAGTTTTACTAATTCAAGAAAAACAAATGTTTCAAGTGCATTGCCATGAATCACTTTAGGAAATTCTTTCAGCCATAACAAATGCATCATTCCAGTATCTAAAAAGAAAATCTTGGGATTCTTAGACAATTCACTCCTCAAATTCTTGTGGTAAGGATTTATTCTCTTTATTATGAATGTATTTTCAAGCAAATCTAAATATTCCGTAATTGTTTCGCGATTTATTTTTAGAGTGTTTGACAGTTCCAAAACATTAAGCAGTTGTCCGGATTGCGAAGCCAATATCTCAAGAAGTTTATTGAATGAGGAAATATTCCTTATATTGCCTATGTCTCGAATGTCTTTTCTTACATAATTTGAAATTATTTGCGAAAGATAAATCTGTTTCTTTTCTTCTGAGCTTTCTAAAACAATCTTTGGATAACCCCCAAACCGCACATATTCTTCAGCCATCTCGATCAATTCGTTATTCATCGCGGAAGTATTTTCCTTCGATAACTTATAATTTTTATTTTTAAATATTAGAAACTCTTCAAAACTTAAAGGATAAACTTCAAAATTAACAGTTCTCCCGACGAGGGATTCTTTAAACTTTTTTCTTATCTCAAACGTTGAAGAGCCAGAAACAATTACTTTTATCTGGGAATAGTGATCATGCATAATTTTGAGAAATTTCGTAGGGTCATCCATGTATTGTATCTCGTCAATAATCAAAAAAATTTTCTGTTTTTCATCTGCTCCCTTTTCAATAATATATTTTGAAACACTTTCAGCTCCTTGATTGCATAAGTCCAATAAATTTGGTATCTCTAAGTCCATGTAAAATACATTTTTTTTAATATGATGCTCAATTAAATATCTCAATAAAGAAGTCTTGCCAACCTGTCTTGCGCCATAAATTACAATTATCTCTTTTGATTTCAGAAAATTCATTATCTCGTCGACAACTCTTCTTTTGAACAGTTTTTCTTCCATTTTTAATTATGTTATTAGTATACTAAACTATGCATATTATTAAGTATATAAATCCTTCGCCTGTTCGATTCTCTTACACCAATCTCCAATACGCTTTCTTTATCTCGCAATTCCCCGTCGGCGTAAGACATCCATTCGGACAACTCTCCAGCAGTCAAATCAAAAAGTTTATATACTTAAACATAATTACTTGAATCAAAGTAAATACTTTGAGAATCTAAAATGCCAAAAATGACCGTATCAGTTCCTGATGAAGTCCTGGCTAAATTCAAGAAAGAATTTCCAGAGATAAATGTTGCGGAAATAGTTCGGGCTGGAATAATAAAAAAACTCAAAGAACTTGAAAGATTAGAAGAATTAAAAGAAAAAGGAAAAATATAATGGCAAGCGTAACATTTGCAGTTGATGAAGAAGTTAAAAAAAGACTCTCTAAATTTCTCTGGGTAAACTGGTCTGTTTTAGCAAGAGAAGAATTAACTAAACGAGCTAAGAAAATTGAAGCATTAGAAAAATTATCCCTGCTGTTAACAGACAGCGAGATGACAGAAGAGTTATCTTTGAAAATGGACGAAGAATCCAAAGAAAGAATATATAAACGAATTAAGTCTCGTTTCAAATAAATGAAAATAGTATTAGACACGAGCATTGCATATTTTTTATTCAGTAAAGATTCATTCATTAGAAAGTTCATAGTTGAAAACAAACTTTCCTTATTTTCCGTAGACGAACTTCTTGAAGAATTATCAAGAGAGTCGGCTAAAATCTGCAAAATAACAAATCGCTCTTTCGAGGAAGTTTCAGAAATGTTGGATTTATTTCCATTAATAATTAATTTCAAACCTGTTAAAAAAGAATTTTTCGAGAAAGCCGAGTCATTAATTTCGCATAAAAACGATGCTCCCTTTCTTGCACTAGCGCTCGAATTAAATATTCCGATTTGGTCTAATGACAAGCATTTCAAAGAGCAATCATTAACCAGAGTATTTACAACAGAAGAATTAAAAAAATATTTTTCAGAAAAATCTTTATCAGAAGAATAATCCCTCTCCTCGCACCCTTTCTCGTCGTAATTTCTTTCTCTTACGCCAATCTCCAATACGCTTTCTTTATCTCGCAATTTCCCATCGGCAGAGATTCAGAAATAAATTCGTATGCGCCAACATCCCCGCCATTAACTCTTAAATTATTGTCAGCATCAATCGGTACAATCAAAGGATTAATTCTATTCAATAAAACAGAAGTTGAATTTGGATTTCCATATTCATCAATTCCAGGGTCTCCAGTTGTATTGCCAGTTCCAGGCCATTCGCTATAATACTGGCGATAATTATCTATATAATGGTTATCCGCCCAACCCAAGACATCAACTCCAGGCGCGCGACTTAATCCTCCGTTATCGTCTCCTAACGGTGCATTTAGTTCAACATTATCAAAAAGATTTCCTTTGACTGAAAAGTTTACAATATTCAGGGGTGCTTTATCTCCACCACCAAACTCAGAGAAAGGATCATTCCAAAAATTAAAATCAGCATTATAGGTATTATGCCACATAAGCATATGGTTTGTTGAAATATACCAAGCATTTTCAGCTCCATAAGCATCCGGAGTTAAAAGGGTATGAAAATTAACTAATGCCATTCCTTCTGCAGGAGGATTTACTTTCCCTAAAACAGAACCCCCATCGTGACTTCTTGCAAAAATTCCCTGATAACTGCTATTGATACAATCAAAATTATATACTATAGAATTATGCGGAACTGGAATTCCAAACCACTGCCAGCAATCTGCATGATTACACGTTTGTTCAACACAAGTTCCATCTCTGGGATCAATATTTTTTGCCAGAGCATTTACAACAAATGGCGTCCTAACAAAAACATCATCTCCTAAACCTTCCAAATAAACATTTCTTGCCATCTCACTGTTATACACTGCTTTTGATAGACCAATAAAAGATGAACTAGTATACCACTGCCGAATTGATTGGTCAATTGGATGAGACTCCTCTATAAATTTATTATAGCCAGTTAAATTGCAGTTGTCCACCCAAATATCATACCAATCGTGGTAAAGAGTAGCAGAAGCGAAAACATTTCCATTAACATTTTTTATTGTAATCCCTTCAACCTTATTGAATCTAGTTTGAACTATTCCTTTGGTCCACCCATAACCTTGCAATATCGTGTTCTCTCTGTTTCCTCCAATCTCTTTATTAGAAGTTATAGTTACCCACTCATTTTCACCTTGAATGAAACCATTTACTCCCCCGCTACTTTGATTGTGTATCCCTGGATTTAATATAACAATTCCTCCATCAGCATTATTTCCATAGCCATTGCTGCTTCTCCACTGCCTAATTGTATCAATCGCCTTGCCTATTGTTGCAAAGTTTTTGGTATTATTATTTACTCCTGAAATTCCCCAAGAATCGCTCCCTTCGTTAGGTGCTACCCAAATTTTTGGTTGTGGCAAATTTCCGGTTGGATTTACATTAATAGTTAACGGATCTATCCCAATCCCTCCACCAATAATAAAATGGTCTCCATTTTTTGGTTCATATAAAAATGTTTGCGGACCATTTCCCCAGCTTACTGCATATGGAAAATTTATTGTCTTTGTGGTCTCGTTATAATCTCGTATAAGTTTTCTGACACCTGTCCACCAAGGCCTGCCATTTTGGTAAAATATAATATATTGCTGCCAGATATTTGCAGGAAAACCATTTTGACTAGTAACATTACAAACATAATTCCAACGAACCGTAATATTATCTGTCCAACAATTTAAAGCATATCCTTCTTGCCCAAAAGTTCCCTCAACTATCCAATTTTTATCCCTCACTCCCCCATCCCTCCCGTAAACAACCGCCTCGACATTAATAACTCCGTCAGAAGAAAACTCCGAAGCAGACAAAGGCACCCAATATTCCCAAACACCTGTCTGCGGATTCAAGCTCATCTCCGTCGCTGTCTTCATTCCGCCAGAATATCCCTGTCCTGAAATTATAAATTCAACTCTGTCAATTCCCTCCTTAGAAAACGCAACAACTCCTAAATTCAAAGTCTCTCCAGCATTAATTCTCTGATACGGCACAACATCCCAGCGAGCAATTGGCGTCAAGCCGATAGCACTCACAAAACTCCCAAGACAAATCAAAAACAAAACTCCAAAAATAACTAGCACACTCTTTTTCATTACATCCCCAACGAACCCAAATTAATAAATCTTCTTATCATCCAATTTCTTCAATAAAATATTTCCTCTTCTCAAATCTTCTTATCGTCCAATTTATTTTTATTGTTAAATCTTCCGTCAAAAAAGTACTGTAAACTTACAGAGATATGCGTAAAATATCTGCAACAGGATAATCATGTAATCGAAATAAAAAATACCGACGATAAACGAATCCAAGATAATTATCTGCGATACGCCGTCACACAACATTAAAACAAGATTTACCAAGTCCATTTAACTGAATAGCGCCCGTCAAAAATTCAAAAACAACCTTTTATAGATTCTTCCCCTCTTATCAACATATCTAACAATAATTGTATTCGGATTATTTACAATGTCAACCAAAACTCTATAATCACAGACTCTTATTTTAAATCCATATTGTTCATCTTTCAAAACTTCTATTCCCTGCCCAGTCTCTCCAACATATCTCATCTTCTTAATTATTCTTTCAGAAATTTCCTTAGGTAATTTTCTCAATTGCTCTTCAGCTTTTGGATCATATCTCACCTCATATTTCATTATAAGAATTCTTGTTCAATTTGTTCTTGAGTTTTGAATTTTCTGTAATCTCTTTTTCTCGATTCAGACACAGCTTCTTTTACATTCTCTTCCAATTCAAGATTTCCCTCTTCGAGCATTCTCTTTATGTATTCCATTTCTTTCTTCAGAATAATCAAAGTTTTATTGACGTCGTTTAATGTTGCATTTTCCATATTTCCTAAAGAAGACTCTCCTTTTTATAATTTTCTATCGCGTCTCATATTCAAACCCAATCCTCGCAATATCCGCAACATTTATCTTATTGTCCTTGTTGATATCATAAGCAGAAACAAAGCTCGAATCAGTTGAGACATTATTGTATAGGCTCCTGACAAAAGTCACGTCAGTCCCGTTTACTAATCCTTCATTAGTAACATCAACATCCAAAGTCGCCTTGTTCAAATTCTTGTTGTAAACATAACTTCCCGCAATTCCAGAAGTTGAATTCGCTGAAGTTCCAGCAGTCAAATCTACAGACGCCCCGCCAAGAGTAAAGTTCCGGATTAGTCCAAAGTAATTCAATTGCAAAATTCCTCCATTCCCGCCGCTTCCAGAAATAGTTGAATACCCTCCGCGCCCAACAAACACCGCCGAAGTCGTATTAAACAAATCAATAACAGTGATATTCAAAACACCCGCGTTCCCTCCCAAAGAACCAGAGATATTAGAACCGTTCTTCCCAGAAAAGTCAATTCTATTTCCAGTCAAGAAAGTCAAATCCGAACGAGTCGCGTTAGTAGTAATATTCAAAGCCAAATTATTTCCTAAAGTATAAATCCTCGACGAGATAGTCATATTTCTAAACTGGCACAGCGAGTTGCTGCAAAGAGAACTATAAAGTGTGCAGTTGGAAGTTATCGAACAAGCCCCATTCTCAACACAACCAGCCCCCAAACAAGAACCAACTATCTTAACATTCAAAGTAGTTGTATAATTCTTATTTCCAGAACTATCATTAGCAGTCGCATTGTATTTGTAATCTCCTGCAGGCAAGCCAGTCCAATTAACAGCCCGCGTCCCGTCGGTAAACATAGTTGAATTAACCAGCCCATTCGAGTTATTATATAAATTAAACACAACACTCTGGAAATTCGCATCAGAGGCAGAAACATTAACATAAAGTCCGCTCGCATTATTTACAACTTCATAATCATTCTCTGTCCCCACTCCGTAGCTCAAGTTCGGCGCAGTCGTATCAGCCACAGCTGTAGATATATTAACTATTCTCTCCTCCGTCGAATTAACATTCCCAGCCAAGTCAACAGCATAAGATTTGAATGTGTGTTCTCCTTCAGTTAAAGAAGTAAAGTTATTGTAATATTTCGAAGCAGATGCATTGTATAATGCAGATATTTCAGAAGCCGACAAGCTTCTGTTGAAAATCATTACTTCGTCGATTGTGCCGTTGAAATAATATCTATTCAAATAAGTATCTCCTCCAATTGAGTTATATTTCGGAAAGTCTGAACCAGAATCTGTGCTAATTTTACCAAACAAAGTATCTGTCTCTGTCTTATTTAAGACGCCGTTTAGATATATTTTAGCGGCAGTGCCATTCCAAGTTCCAACCACGTGATACCAAGTATTATTTAAAACTACATTAGTAAATGGTCTTAAGAATTTGCTCTTGTTACTAATAACAAAACCAAAACCACAATATTCACCAGCTATCAAGTTATAGTCTGTACCAGCAGCGTTACCATTAACTCTTGACCTCGCAAAAATACCTTGGATTGCGCACACATCAACTGTTTTTACCCAAGCCGCAACAGTCAAATTTCCAGATATATTCAAAGAGCCACTATCAGTTATATCGACTCCATTAACATTATCATCAACTCCATTAAGATAAATTCCACCGCCGAATTTGCCTGCTGTTGTTAAATATTCATTTGTACTGGCAATTGTTCCATTATTGTTGTTTCCAGACCAGTCATAAACTTTTGTTGAATTTTCTCCAGGCCCATTATTGTCAAGTCTATACCAACTAACAAGAGAATTATCAAAATTCGTAGCAACATAATGTTCTTCGTTTTCATCAGAAGAAGAAACATTAACTACAATTGAAGTAGCAAACTGATTCGAACCCGATGCAGGAGTATCTCCAACAAATGAAATTAGGGGATAACTCAAGTCAACAGTCAAAGTATAATTACTACCAACGCCAGTCGTCTCATTCTGCGAAGTAATCGTATTAGCAACAACATCAAACACTTCCCAGAACCAAGTATAAACTCCTTCAACCATCGAAACAACAACAGAAACAGTTGTAGCCAAAGGCGCTCCAACTATAGAAACGAAAGTACTATTGTAAAGCCCGCTAGCGTTGTAAATGTAAAGTGTTGCGTTACTCAATCCGCTCCCAACGTCAGTTAAGTTAGCAGTAAAGTTAACAGTAGCGTTAGCACTAAACGTAGCGTTAGCAGGAGAAATAGAAGTAATATTCGGAGCAGTAATATCAGATAGTCCAACATCCCACCAAACATTCCCAGACATATTCAATGAATCATTTGTATAATTCGCATACCCTTCAGCAGAAACATTCACAATATAAGGCGAGTAATAAATCGTCGTCGAAGCATTTCGAGTATATTCAAGTAAAGTCTGCCGGGAAATCAACCCGCCAGCACCAGTCAATTCATTAAACTTCCAAGCCCCGCTCGAATTCCACAAACTAACATTCGCGTTCTCGATTGGAGCATGCGAATACAAATCAGTAACATTCACATCCAAATACCAGTGCATGTTCAAAGTCCCCACCCCCCCAGTAATCCAAGTTGTATTTATCGAAGTCCCGTCGGTGCGGGTAACATTAGTCAGATTCCACGTTCCAGAATTTGATGATGCCGTGACGTAAATTTCATAATTCGGTGCATTGATGACAGAATCTGCAACAGTCATGTTAGTTCCACCCTGATAAATATAAATGCCGTATGAATTATTTGAAATCAAAGTTGAATTAATTATTGTTAAGTTATCAAGACTTCTTCTTACATACATCGCATAATATGAAGTAGAATTAAAAATCGTGTTTGTTATGTAGGTGTTGTCAGAAGTCTGGTCTATCCCGATAGCCTCCACGCTCGAACCCGTCGTGGTTATGTCGTTTCCATCCAAAAAGTTGCCTTTGCTTAATTGTATGTATAATCCTCTCCCTCCGACTGATGTTATAGAATTATTAATAATCCTGTTATTATTTTCAGCAACATTAGGGTTTGATATCTGAAAAGCCCCTGCTTCATTTGTTGATGCAATCAAATTATTACTAACTGTATTATTATTCGCACCACCAAAAAAGTATAGAGCAATCCCTGTCGTGCCATTGAAGAAATTGTTGTCAATAACAGAATTGCTAGTCCCAAATAAATTCAACCCGTCATACGAGAAATTAGAATTCCTTATGGTTATGTTATTACAGTTGCCAAAAATAACCTGTCCATATTGTGTAAAGTCAATGCCGTCAAAAATCAAGTCATTACAATTGTAAGTATAATTTATCGGCTTTCCCTCAGCAAGGTTGTCGGCAGTAATAGTATTGTTATAAGAATTAAATCCTCCCCATGATGCACTTCCAGAAACCACTATCGATTGATATTTTGAAGTATTTATCTGATTGGAAGAAAAATTAGAATTAGCAGCATAGTACATCCGAATACCATAACCGCTTCCCTGATTATTTGTAATAATATTGCCAATTACAGAACTATTTTGTGAAGTTAAACTAACACCAGACAAATATACTCCTGCAAAAAAACCACCCAAAGGATTTAGAGTATTATACTCTACTTGGTTATTATGCGAGTCATGTATATATACACAATTCCCCGTAGTTGCATTGATAGTATTATTTTGAACAAGATTATTGTTAGCTCTCGTATATAAGTAAACACCAGTACCAGTTAAACCAATTGTGATTATAGTATTATTTTGAACCCGCCCATTTTGCGCGCCTGAATAATAAATAGCATATTTATTAGAGGTAGTAGCTGTCCCTTCTTTAATCACGCAGTTCTTTACTATCGTAAAGTTTTGATTCGAATAAACACCATATCCTAATGTGCCGTTGCTTGAATAGTTAATCGTCTTTCCCGCGCAGTCCAATGTAACATTCTCCGCAACTACATTAAAACACGTCCCCGTCGTATTCACGTCCGCAGTCAAAACATAAGTCGTATTCGACTCGTTCAACTCCCCGCACGAACTTATCGACGTGCCGACAGTTGTTGTACTCAAACTAAATGTAACAGAACTCGAATTAACATTATTAGCACTATCATTACAATAAACTTTCCAAGTATTCGAACCCTCAGTTGAATTCAACCCACTCCAATTAACTCCCGCACTCTGAGTAGTAGAATTCCAAACTCCGCTATCATTCGACCACCAGCATCTCTGTATATTCGTCTCCGTCAAAGTATAATTCAACTCCGTCACATTAGCACTATAAGTCGTATTCAAAGGATAAGTAATATTCACAACAGGCAAAGTAATATCGACAGTAACAGTATAATTCTCCCCCGCGCCTGTAGTTTCATTCTGTGAAGTAATAAAGTTATTAGCAATATCGAACACTTCCCAGAACCAAGTATAAACTCCTTCAACCATCGAAACAACAACCGAGACAGTTGTAGCGAGTGGCGCTCCAACAATTGAAACAAAAGTACTATTGTAAAGCCCACTAGCATTGTAAATGTACAAAGTAGCATTTGATAACCCACTTCCCACATCAGTCAATCCAGCAGTAAAGTTAACAGATTGATTAGCACTAAATGTTGCGTTAGCCGGCGTAATAGAAGTAATATTCGGAGCACTCGACTCAGTCAGCATAAACACATCCTTATACTGATTCATTAACAACGAAATATTCTCGCTCTTATTCCCGTTCCTGTAACCAAACGCAGAAACATTAACAGAGTAAGGCACACGATACATCCTCGACCCATTATTAACATACTCAGTTATCGTCGTCATATTCGTCCATCCAGTTGAATTCGTCGTCAAATTCTCAAATTCAATTCCGCCACTAACGTTGTAAGCAGTTATATTTGCCCAAGAAATATTATTCCCAACAGTGTCATTAACGAAAGCTCTGTAATACCATTTCCTTATTAACTCAGAACCAGCAAGAACAGTTTCATTTGTCCCCGCTGTTCTATATGAACAATTAATAAATGTGTTATTTGTACTGTTAGTAGTCGTATACAAAACATCTCCGCTAATTCCAGTTATATTAACGCAATCTTGAATTATCGTATGATTTGCGTCTCTAAATGCAATTCCTCGGCTGTTAGTTGAAGTTCCTATTGCTGTCTGCTTGTTTAGTACATTACCCTGAGATAAATAAAGATAAATTCCGTAACCTGAGTTGCTTGTTCCTGTGTTTGAAGTTAAATTATTGTTCGAAGATGCCCTAAGATAAATTCCGTAACTTGAAGTGCTTGTTCCCGTGTTTGAAGTTAAATTATTGTTCGAAGATGCAGAAAGATAAATTCCCTGACCTGAAGTGCTTGTTCCTGTGTTGTTTGTTAAAATATTATTGTTTGAAGCCGAATAAATAAAAATTCCAACATTTGAAGTGCTTGTTCCTGTGTTTGAAGTTAAATTGTTGTTTGAAGACGAATAAATAAAAATTCCGTGATATGAAGTGCTTGTTCCTGTGTTTGATGTTAAAGTATTGTTGCTTGAAGATTCATCAAGAGAAATTCCCTGACTTGAATTGCTTGTTGCTGTGTTATTTGTTAAAATATTGTTCAAAGAAGAAGTAAGATAAATTCCACTACTTGCATTCCCATAAACACTTACATTATTATTTAATAAAGTTCCGTTCGAAGAACTTGATCCATTAAAGAAAATTCCATGTCTACCTTGATTTGGAGAAATTGCCGCAGTTTCATTTCCGTCGGTAATAACGCAATTCTTGACAGTTGAATATCCCTTTGTTGCATAAACTCCATACTCTGAATCCAACCCACCCTGTGAATAATTAATATTATATCCATTGCAATCCAGAGTAACATTATTAGCAGAAATTATGAAGCACGTCCCCGAAGAATTAACATCCTGAATTAAAGTGTAAGTCGTATTCGCTTCGCCAAGAGTCCCGCAGGAATTACTCCCATTAACAGCTCCGGCAGTACTCAAACTAAATGTAACAGAACTCGAATTAGCATTATTAGCAGAATCATTGCAATAAACTTTCCAAGTATTCGAACCCTCCGTAGCATTCAACCCACTCCAATTAACTCCCGCACTCTGAGTAGTAGAATTCCACGCCCCGCTATCATTCGACCACCAACATCTTTGCACATAAGTATCAGCAATAGTATAATTCAATTCAGTAACATTAGCAGTGTAAGTCGTATTCAGAGGATAAGTAATATTCACAACAGGCAAAGTCACGTCAACAGTAACAGTATAATTCCCCCCCGCCCCCGTCGTCTCATTCTGAGAAGTAATTGTATTAGCGACAACATCAAACACTTCCCAGAACCAAGTATAAACTCCTTCAATCATATAAACAACAACCGAAACAGTCGTTGCTAATGGAGCTCCAATTACATTTACGAAAGTAGAATTATATAATCCACTCGCATTGTAAATATACAAAGTCGCATTCGATAATCCCGAACCAATATCAGTTAATCCAGCACTAAAGTTAACACTCGCATTAGAAGTAAATGTCTCATTCGCAGGAGTTATAGCTGTAATATTCGGAGCAGTGTAATCAATCGTCACAGTTCTCAATTCAGTTGCATTGACATTCCCGCCCAAATCAACAGCATACGACTTGAACGTGTGTTCCCCTTCAGCTAAAGAAGTGAAATTATTGTAATATTTAGTTGCAGTTGCATTATACAACGCAGATATTTCCCCAGCACTTAACGACCTGTTGAAAATCATTACTTCGTCTATTGAACCATTGAAAGGACCTGTAGATTCATCAGAATGTGTCCCAATAGTTAGAAGGGTTGCTCCAGAATCAATAGTTTGAATGCCCGAAGTATTTGCTGGGCTATTTGCATCTTCTAAGCCATTAATATATAAATGCAAACCGTTAATGCTATTATTAGCATATGTAAAACAAACATGGATCCATTTATCCTTTACGGATGAACCAGTTGCGCTTTCGATATACGTGCTAGCATTAACTCCATCAAAAAAAAGTTTATACATATCTGTTCGTCCGGTACCGCTACCAAAATCATCCCTAACAAATAAAAATCCATTACTCGGGCTAGAGCTATATTTAGATGCAATATAATCATCATTAGTTATTGAAGTAGAATATACCCAAGCACATCCGCTTAATTCTGTAGCTACATCAATCTCATTAATATCTTGGGTAATAATTCTGTCATCCACCCCATCAAACTCAAATCCTCTCCCAAATCTCCCCGCCCCCGTCTGGACAGCCCCGCCCATCTTCGTTCCATTATTCACTCCCATATAATCCACCACATCCCCACTCGAATTCAAATCATCCATTCTCCACCACCCCACCAAAGAGTTATCAAAATTCGTAACAACAAAATGCTCCCCTTTCTCGTCGGCAGAAGAAACATTAACTACGACAGAAGTCGCTGTCTGGTTAAATCCAGAATTAGGCGTCTCCCCGACAAATGAAATATTCGGAATAATTGTATCGACAAATAAATTATTCTTGGCAGAAGAAACAACATTCCCTCCCATGTCCTGCGCGTACGCCTTCACAGTGTGCTTCCCGTCAGACAAAGAAGTCATGTTCGTAACTAAATATTTTGCAGACGAATTAGCATAAAGCGCGGCAATCTCCTCCGCAGATAACGAGCGATTGAATATCATTACGTCGTCGATGGAGCCGTTGAAATAATAATCCTCCCCCCCATCTCTGCTTCCAATAATAAGGTCGCGTGTACTAGGATTAATTAATCCGGTTTTAGGGCCATATGTTCCAAGCAAAACGCCATCCCAGTATGAACCAATAGTGCTGCCATTATAGGTGCCGCAAAAAAATGCCATCCACCATCACTATAATTTACATATTGATTATTATATGATGCAATATTTGTAACAATACCCACTTGTGTTCTATTACCACTATTAAATCCTAAACTAAATGCCCCATCATTATCTCCAAGTAACTTACGAACAACAAATGAAACTTGGTCTGCTTTTTTTGTTTTTACCCAAACAACCATTGTAATTGACGAAGCATTATCAGATGCGTTAAAAGCACCAATCTTAACATAATCCCCATCCCCATCAAAACTAAATCCTTTCCCAAATTTCCCTGCTGTCGTAGAGATTGCATTAATCCTCGTTCCATTATTCCTCCCCAGATAATCCACAACATCCCCCGAAGAATTAACGTCATCCATTCTCCACCAAGAAACCAGAGAACCATCCCAGTCAACGAACGTCGATACATTCGTAGAACTATCTGTGCCGGTAACATTCACGACGACAGAACTAGAATTGTAATTGGATTCATTGACAGGCGCGTTCAACGCCACAGTCGGCGAAACACTATCGACGGCAAACGCACTCGACGACGAAACAACATTCCCCGCGACGTCAGACGTGTAAGCCCTGTAACTGTGCGCCCCCTCAGACAAATTAGAATTGAACTGCATTCTAGTCGCGTTGTACAATGCTTTTATTTCCTCCGAAGATAACGAACGATTGAAAATCATTACTTCGTCGATGGAGCCGTTCCAATTCTCATCATTTGTCATCACCGTCTTACCTATGCTGATTCTATTATCAATATAGATATTCGGAGGAGTTATCGTAACATTATTTAAATTGCCATTTATATAAAGGGAAGCTGTACCGTTTGTGATATTCGACGCATAAGTCAAAACATAGTTGCACCATGACAGATAACAACCATTATCTGAAACAGACGCATAATTATTTACCCCACCCAATTCAAAATAGAAACGGTCAGTGTCTCCAAAGTCTCGATAAGTTAAAGAAAAGCCCGAAACAGCACCCAAAGTTAATGTTGCAGAAATACCTAATGAATTGTATATTTGATTATTTTTAACATACACCCAAGAGGATATAGAAAAATTACTGCCAGTAACAACATTGGAGTCTGTGCGAATTACTTTCTCCGTGGTAGGGTAGTTGCCAGACCCATCAAATCCCATCCCCTTCCCCATCTTCCCATTCGAAACCTGGACAGCCCCACCACTCTTCGTTCCATTATTCCTCCCCATATAATCCACCACGTCCCCCGACGAATTCAAATCATCCATTCTCCACCAACTAACAAGAGAATTATCAAGATTAGGAACAACAAACCCACTCCCATCCTCAGAAGAAGAAACATTAAACAATACCGAAGCATTCCCGTAAGTCGCGTTCAGAGGCGAAGTCAAATTAATCGACGGATAAACAGTATCAACAGAGAAGAAATTCAACGAACTCGTTCTCAAGTTGTTCACAGTATCATTACAAGAGAAAGTTACATTGTGCGTCCCGTCAGTCAATGCAGCGTAAGTATAATTGAACCAAGTATCATTCAAGCGAGTCATCGAAACATTCGCAGTCTCATTCAACGAGAACCCGCACCAAGAAGAATTCTCCGAAAGCGAAACAGTGAAATTAACAGTCGCGTTGTTCAAGTTCGAATTATTCAAAGGCGAAACAGTCAAGACCGGCCCTGTCGCGTCGTAACTCACGCTCCTCAAAGAAGTCGAATTCACATTCCCCGCCATATCCTGAACATACGCTTTCATCGTATGCGTCCCCTCAGTTAAAGAAGTAAAGTTCTTCTCCAAATATTTGATTGAAGTATTTGCATAAAGCGCTTGTATCTCCGTCGCCGACAACGAACGATTGAATATCATTACGTCGTCGATGGAGCCGTTGATATCATTATAATTAAGATTGGCGTATCTACCTATTTTAAGATTGTAACCATTGGAAATAGTTGTAATCGGTTCATTGACAATTATAGAAATTGCAGGAGTAGTTCCATTTACATATATTTTCATACCCGTAGCATTTCCAGTTCCGTTATACACTGCAACAATATGATACCAAGGTCCGATAGATGTTACTCCTGCAGTTGTTCTAGATGCTAAAGCGGAAGTCCATTCTGTTGTCACAAGTTCAAAACTAACTCTCCTTGAACTATCCACTCTCAGTTCCCAATAAGAATTCACTGCATCACCTTTTCTTAATAAGTTTTCACCCCATGAGCTGCTAATATCATCAAACTTTACCCACATTGACAAAGTGAAACTACTACTATTCGTGAAATTTATAGTTTCGCTACTTGGCACAGAGACATAATCCCCATCCCCATCAAACTCAAATCCCTTCCCAATCTTCCCATTCGAAACCTGCGCAGCATCACCGACGACAGAACCATTATTCGAATTCCCTGACCAAACAACCAACTCCCCACGACGCACAAGAACAATATCATTCGGCACATCAACATCATAAATCTTATTATTATAAGGAACCTTAGTAATTGATTTAACTTTAATTTCTTCTCCGTTTCCGTCTAAAAATACTAAATTATCCGCTTTAATTTTTCCATTATTAATATCACTATAAACCTCTTTAACTCCCCCAAGATTAAAGCCCTCTACCGAAAGTTTTTTATAATCCTTCTCTTTAAGTTCCTCCATGGCAGAAATATTAGTTAGAATACCTAAAGACTGGGAAATTGAAATAGAAGAGTCTGGTAATCTCTCATTATTAATTAAATTATTATTAAGAAGAGAATTACAGGAAAGAGCAAGACTTCGTTCTATTGTTTCTAAATCGCAATTAACCGAAGAAGACGTCAAAGAATTGTCAGACAAAATTGACAAGGCATTATCTAAAAGATTTCTGCAGTCAATTAAGGAGTAATCAGTTATGTTAGTAGTAGTTGATGCTAACAGATTGATTTCAGCGTTGTTATCTAAAGGAACAGTCTTTGAAGTTTTTCTGTTAAATAAGTCATTAAGAACAATAGAATTCATCGCCCCAGAATATTTATTTACCGAAGTTGGAAGGAATTTAGGAGAGATAGTAGCAAAAACTAAATTATCTTCAGAAGAATTTTCAAAAGTCTTTGAAATAATGAAAGAGCAGATAGAACTAATTCCATTTGAAGATTTCAATAAATTCGCTGACGAAGCTAAACAGTCTTCCCCGCACGACAAGGACTTGCAGTACTTTGCATTGGCAATTTCCCGTAGCTGCGGATTATGGTCTGATGAATCATTTAGGCAGCAAACCAGAGTAGAAATATTTTCAACTGGAAGACTATTAAGATTTCTCAAAGACGAGGAATAGTCAAGTTCGTTCTTGAAGTAAATCTTATGCTCCTCACTAACAACCAGCTCCCCTTCCTCTGTCTCAATCCTATACATCTCACCATTTGTATTATCATAAATCTGTCTCTCCGTCGGCAATTGTAATTCTTTCTCTCCTGTTTCCTGATTTAGCGTCATAACTCTTTCATCATCATTCAGTTCAGCAAAATACTTCCACTCTTTTGCAAAATATTTTTTAGAAATTGCGGATGCGCCCCAGCCGGGATTTGAACCCGGAAGTTCGCGAGAACCCAGTTTTTGAGACTGGTGTCTTACCATTAGAGCTACTGGGGCTTCATCCGCTGAGTTATTAAAATTCGAAAAGTTTATATAGATGTTGCTGCTACCATTACTATCTTTCGCGAGGATATGTCTTACCATTGGGGCTACATTAGCCTCTTTATTTTCTTTATCACTAATTATTTCTTCTTCATTAACAATTTCCCCGTCGTTATCATAATACTCAACAACATATTCTCCGCTGTTAATTTCTTCTTCACTTAATCCATCGCAATCAACCTCTTGCAAAGTCAAAATCTCCGTCTCATTATCGTAGCACCCCATATAATCCACCACATCCCCTGAAGAATTAACGTCATCCATTCTCCACCAACTCACCAAAGAACCATCCCAGTCGACGAAAGTAGAAATATTCGTCCCAATCCCCGCCGAACCGTCAGCAGAAACATTCACATAAATCGAATTCCCCGCACTCGTCGAACCATCCGAAGGAGTCGGAGCAACAAACGAAATATTCGGAGTACTAACGTCAACAGTCAAAGTATAATTCCCCTCCCCAGTAGAAGTATCTGTCCTTACGAATTGATTCGCCCAATCCCAAACTTCAAAGAACCAAGTATAAACTCCTTCAATCATTAAAACCGGAATACCGACGACAGTACTGAAAACACCCTGCGCATAATCCCAAGTCGTCTGGTTATACAATCCCGTCGTATTGTAAATGCTCAAAGTAACATTCCTAATTCCGCTGACAGAAGTCACGTTCGCAGTGAAGTTTACCGTCGCATTTCCTGTAAATGTATCATTCAAAGGAGAAATAATCGTAACATTCGGAGTGCATTGCGTCAAGAAAATCGCATTTGGATTAGTTGTCATTCCAACAAATGAAGAATCGCAATTCGTGAAATTAAATGTGATTGTTCCGTTCGACACACCAGCGACAGATTGGTTTACTGCAGACGCGTTAATCACTCCACTCAAAGTCAAAAGTGGCGCAGTAATATTTATTCTCTGTCCCCAATCCTCCGTCGAGCCCGGAGCTGTTCCGTTGTATCCGAAGACAGAAATATTTGCACCAGTTAAAGTTATTGAGTTCGTTGCGTTGATGTAGACAGTTCCGCCCGAACTAGAGTTTACAACATTTATTGCATTTCCGTAAATTAAACCAGAGAAATTAATTGTGTTAGACGCTGTTAAAGCAATTCTTCCGCCGCCACTGCTATAGTTCATACTAGAAGAATTCCCGCCAATAACACTTATCATCCCATTTCCAAGAATATTTGGCGCAACTACCCAAATACTTCCTCCAGAACCTCCAGACGATACTGTGCTAGGTATAATCGTTCCCCTCATTTCAACAATACCATCAATACGAACAAAATTATCATTAGAAATTAACTTAACAGCAGCCCCGCCCCAATTACTTCCTAAACTTATGGGAGCTGTTTCATTTCCATAAGTTGCTTTAGTCCCTTGCAAACACTTTCCACCATGAGAAGTTGTTTCTGTCCTAGAACCACCGCAATAACTTCCAGGACCCACTCTCGCAGGAAAACCGAAAGATAACTTCGGACTATTAATCATCATTCCGCCAATTATACTCCCGCTTGCCACGCTTATATTTCCAGATACATTTAACACAACTCCTTTTCCATCTGCTGTCGTGTTATAACAGGTTACAGGATTAGTTTTGTTATAGAAGCAATCTCCATAAATTGTGATGTTATATCCAGATGAATTAAAATTACCTCTTACATTAACCACGTCTCCCTCGCCATAATTTCCTCCTAACAATCCGATATTCCCATTCACATTCCAATCTCCAGGCCACGTATTATTTGTAAATGTTAAAGTTCCAGCACTACCATAATCATAATTACTTCCTGTTCCTCCATCCAAAGAAATTCTTCCCGTATACGAAAGTCCAGAGCCATATTCTAATCTAATTCTTCCTCCTCCGCCACCGCCCAATTTTGCCGGAGTTCCGCCCCCTATTGCGTTAAGTATTCCTGTTCCAGTAATATTATTTCCCTTAAGCCAGATGCTTCCGCCAGAAGGAGGGTAATGAACATCTATAATTCCACTCATATTAATTATTCCATTAACGCTCAAGACATTTGCGTCTAATTTTATTGCTGAACCTCCGTGGGCTCCTGAATAATCTCCACCACTGCCTAAACTTGTAGGGGCAGTTGCATTTCCATAAGTGTCATACCTATTAGTAACGTATAACCCAAAACCTCCATGGGAAGAAGGAGTAAACAAAGCATATCCTTTTCCTTTCTTTGCAACGAACCCCCTCCCCACCCCATCCACCACCCCACTCGCACCGACGGTAATATTCCCATTTACAGAATGCCAAATCTGTCCATGCCCTTCATCAGTCAAATTGTACAATCCGTAAGTGAGATTAGTTGCGTTGACAGGAAGAAGATAATCCCCATAAACATACATCGTTCCCCCAGAAATATTTATGTCGTTAGTTACATTCCACTCCTGCGTCCCGACAGCATTCGTCCCCCACGAACCAACAGCAAACATCGGACCGAAATGAATTGAACCAGTGTATCCGCTCTCGACGGTAAACGAATTCAAATCCTGAACAACAGAATTATTTGTTATGTTGCACGGAGCAACTCCAGTAGCATTGAAAACAACAGAATCATTCAACACAGGCACAACTCCCCTACTCCAGCACGAAGTATTCGTCCAATCTTTTATCGCAGTCCCAGTACAGTTCCAATTATTCATCGGCGTGAAATCAACCGCGACTGTCCTCAACTCCGTCGTATTAACATTCCCCGCCATATCCTGAACATAAGCTTTCATCGTATGCGTTCCTTCTGCCAAAGAAGTAAAGTTCTGCCCAAGATATTTGATTGAAGTATTTGCGTACAACGCCCATATCTCTTCAGCAGACAGCGAACGGTTGAATATCATTACGTCGTCGATTGTTCCGTTGAAATAACCAGCATTTGCTTCTCCAAGTATCCAATTTGCAGAGGGGTTAATTTCAGATTCACATTCTGATAAAGAAACTCCGTTGCCTATTTCATTACCGTCTATATACATTCTTCCAGTATCTTGTGAATTAAATGAAACAACTATATAGTGCCATGATGAATCTGCATAATTCGTACCGAATGTTGTCACTGCTTGCCTAGTGCATCCATTATCTCCGTCATCAAAGTCAGCCCGTATATTTCCATCTAGTGTTAGTACTCCAAAATATTCAGATTCTAAATAACCATAACCTGTATAAGCAATTCCCGCACCACTTGCAGGAGAAGCCAAGATTTTTACCCAAGTGCTAATCGCCCCTTCAGTGAAATTAATATTTGGATTTGAAACTCTAACATAGTCTCCACCCCCATCAAACCCAAATCCCTTCCCAAATCTCCCATTACTAACCTGGACAGCATCACCGACGACAGAACCATTATTCGAATTCCCTGACCAAAACGCCGTCGCTCCCAAACCACCACGACGCACAAGAACAATATCATTCTCAACATCAACATCATAAATCTTATTATCGTAAGGTATTTTCGTTATCGACTTAATTTTTATTCTATTATTATTTTCATCAAGGAAATACAATTTCTTTCCTTCTTCTAATAGCTGATAAGCTTCAGCAACAGGCATCAATCTAAACTCCTCCTCGTTTATTTTAGCATAAATTTTATGTTCAGAACTAACCACTAACTCTCCCGATTTTCCAGCATTTTCCATAAGATTTATATAATCTGAAGAAAGTAAATCTTTCATGGCAGAAATAGAAATCAAACTTGATGTCCCGGCAGAATTGAAAACCGTGTTTGAATTAGCATTAGCTAAAGCACTTAAACAATTAGCAAGAGAAGTAAGATTTGCTATGTTAGACGACATAATGTCTGAATCAGAATTAACAGAAGAACAAATCAAAGAATTATCCGATGGTCTAAAGAAAAGAGTTGCTAAAAGACACGGACTATAACTAGAAATGTCATCCTTACCAAAAGAACTAATAGTTGATGCAAGTATATTGTTCTCGTTCTTCAAGAAAGAATCAGTAAGAAGACATTTGACTAAAGAATTATTGAACAAGGGTTGTAAATTATTCTCCCCGCATTTTATTTTAGAAGAGTTAAGGTCAGATAAAGAGAAGATAATTAAATCTGCTAATATTTCACATGGAGAATTCGAAGTTACTTTTTCTGTTATTGAAAAAGAAATAGAATTAATTTCAGAAGAAGAATACGAAGAATTCATTGCTGAAGCCGATAAAATCTCCCCGCATGAAAAAGATGTGCCATATTTTGCTTTGGCGCTTTCATTCAATATGCCAATCTGGTCAGATGAAAAAGAGTTCAAAGAACAATCTAAAATAGAAATATTCTCCACTAAACAATTGTTCGATTTAGTCTCGTCACTCAAAGAATCATAATTTCTTTCTTCTATCTCAATCTTATACATTTCCCCGTTTGTATTATCATAAATCTGTCTCTCCGTCGGCAACTGGTATTCTATCTCCCCGCTCTCTTGATTTAATGTAGCAACTTTCTCTCCGTCCTCAAGTTCAGCAAAATACTTCCATCCCTCTTCAGTCAAAATCTCCGTCTCATTATCATAGCACCCAATATAATCCACCACATCCCCACTCGAATTCAAATCATCCATTCTCCACCAACTAACCAAAGAACCATCCCAATCGACGAAAGTAGAAATATTAGTACTAATCCCAGCGCTCCCGTCAGCAGAAACATTCACATAAATCGAATTCCCTGCAGTCGTCGAACCATCTGAAGGCGTCGGAGCAACAAACGAAATATTAGGAGTACTAACGTCAACAGTCAAAGTATAATTCCCCTCCCCAGTAGAAGTATCTGTCCTTACGAATTGATTCGCCCAATCCCAAACCTCGAAGAACCAAGTATAAACTCCCTCCACCATTAAAACCGGAATACCGACGACAGTACTGAAAACACCCTGCGCATAATCCCAAGTCGTCTGGTTATACAATCCCGTCGTATTGTAAATGCTCAAAGTAACATTCCTAATTCCGCTGACAGAAGTC
>Ga0208958_1000304_pt1 | contig 60379 bp, 64 predicted proteins | sample RifOxyB1_FD_184032 | JGI IMG/M metagenome (GOLD analysis project Ga0208958, IMG submission 184032) | Soil microbial communities from Rifle, Colorado - Rifle Oxygen_injection B1 (SPAdes) | ecosystem: Environmental > Terrestrial > Deep subsurface > Rock core/Sediment | place: Rifle, Colorado...
ATTTTTTCTGTTTATCTCTTATAGCGTCTTCGGGAGATTTTGTTTGGATAAAAAGGGGACCGAGGTTTGTGATTGGAACCGCCGGAGATTTTTCTGCAGCAGCTTTTTTAACTATTGCCTTGAACGGCACTTTTCTATTTGCCAGTTTCTCGGCAGCTTCTTCGATTACGCCGTTGTATCTTTTTTCAACGTTATTTTTTACAAAATCGTCCTCACATAAAACCAATAATTCTCCCCTTTCATCAATTTCTGCTGTGGTTCGTGAGACCAGGGATTTAAATACCATAGGAGAAAGTTTGAGCTCCACTTCTCCGAGGATAGCTTTCCAGAACTCTATTGGTTTTTCTTCAAGGTTCATCATAGTAGCTTACTAAATTACTTTTTCGGGCGGGATTTTCCAACTATAACAAAAGTTATCCACAATGATAAAGCAACTTGTATTGCTTGGTGGAAGTTTTTTGTTCGGTGTCTTGCTACCTTTTTGAATTCCGTCTAATCTTTGTTGTTTTTTACCCGGATGCTTTCTATTTTACACCCCGTATTTTTATGGTATAATATCAGGTTACGCCAAAAAAGATATGACTAAAACAAAGAATAGAAAATTACAAATGAATATCCTGGGCAAACACGAGAAGATATGGACTCAGTTGTTTCTTCGTACAAAGATTAATACCTTTGGGTTAAGTTTGCACGGGGTCGAGCACTACTCTTCTGACCATAGCGAGCTAGTAGTGTCAGGGGAATCGCGCAATTTATGGAAGTTTATCAAGTCACTTAAAAGTCCCATGTTTTTTGTAAAGCTGGATAAAATCGTTTTTACATTTCTTGACTAGGTTGTTCGTTTTCAGCAGGTTCCGTATTCCCTTGTATTTTATGCAGGAGCGTCACCCCTTCCAAGGCTCTTTCACGGTGAGTTGTGCTGATAATCTTATCTAGATCTTCAAAATCAGGATAAAACCCGTAGATATTCCCATGGTATTCGACTTGCGGGATGTCGGTACGCCAAATTATTATCTGATCCATCCCTGCTTTTTCAGCCGCCTTAGACCCCGATAGTGAGTCTTCAAATACGAGTACGTTTTTTGGGGAAGCCCGAAGTTTTCCGGCAGCTTTCAAAAAAATTCTTGGAGAGGGCTTCTTTTTTGCTACATCACTTCCTGTCAGGATTAGATCAAACAGGTAAGCAACCATTGTTTTTTGAACCAAAGCTTCGGCTATTTCTTTGCCGGAGTTTGTTACAAGCGCGAGTTTAAGTCCCTTATCTTCTTTTAAAAAAATGGCGAAACTAAGGAAACCTTCTATAAGATCTACATGCTCAGAGTTGTTAATGTGGTTTAAAATTTTTGTTTCAGTTTCTGTAGCTAGTACGCGGTGGTCTTTTTTAGCAGGAAGTTTAAACTCGTTATAGGCTTGCAGGACTTTCCACGTTTTTATCAGTTCCGTTCCGGGAAGATAGGTACTTCTTACATCAATCTCTCCGAAGCCGTTTTCCCGGGCAACTTTCTCCAGGGCTTCTATCCAAAGTAAATCAGAATCCCACACAGTACCATCGAGATCGAAAAAAGCCGCTTTCTTACCTTTTAGTATGTCTTTATGCCTGATATTTGCCGGTCCGCGGTCCTTTTTTAGATAATATTTAATCAGGTAGTGTATTGCCAAAATAGGGCCGCCAATTATGTTTATAGGGAGCATAAAAATACTGAAAGATCTTTGGGTAAGGACGTACCCTGCGTAGATTACTCCTATAAACAAATATACGACAAGCAGTATTTGCAAAACGTTCATGTATGAATTCTAGACTATGCGCGTCGTGGTGACAATTGCCGGGATTTTTGTTAGTGTAATATTATGGGCGGTGTCAATAAAAAGGAAGAAACGGGACTGAAATTTGAGTGTCCTAAGTGCGGAAAGATACCTCAGGAACAGGTAATGTTTTTATGCAATACCTGCCGTCAGGAAGATCTGGTGGAGAAGGAGGGTTTATTTATCTGTCCGTCGTGTTTGGTTCCCGGTGAGAATTTCGAGTGTTCCGGATGTGGCTCAAAAGAGGTCAGGCTTCTTTCTTAGGTTCCTGAAAAAAACGTCTAAGTATTATCGCCGCGGCAATATCATCAGAAAAAACTTTTCTTTTTCTAGTACTTTTCTGGATATCCATGCTTTGAAGAGCTTCCTGTGTGGAGTCTTCTTCGTTTATAAAAATTACCGGTTTCTTTGACAGAATTTTTAACAGTTTGGCAAATTTTCTATTTTTTAGCGACTGGGCTGTTTCCTTACCGTCCGGTGTTAGTGGCAACCCCATTATAAATGCCTCTGCTTTGTTTTCCAGCGCCACTCTTATTAATTGGCTTATCGCAGTATTCTGACTTTTACCGTTGATTATTTTGAGAGGAGTAACAAAACCGTTTTTTCCCAAAGCGACCCCTATGTTAGTGGCACCGTAGTCTATCCCAAGGTAGCTTTTGTCCGATGTCGTTGCTTTACTTTTACTCATTTTCTATTTCCAGGTTAATTCTATTCAGGTCTTTTGGAACGTTCTTAAAGAAAGGGATCACGGGTTTGATTTCAATAGAGTATGTACTCAGGCTTCCCACACTTCCAAGAACTTTCTCTGCTTCCGCTAATGATTTTCCTGCCAGAGCCTTCTTCAATTCTTCTTTGTCGACCGCTGTTACGGTGAACGTTTTGAGAGTTATTTGCATATCTGCTTCGGTTGAGTTTAGTATGCTGGAGCTGGAGTTTCCCAGAGGGAGCGCGCTGATTTCCCGTTGTTTTTCTGAAAGTACGTGTCCCTGAGGAACCAGGTTTTGAACTATCTGATCAAGGAGTGAATTGAGGTCCGACTCCATATAGGTAAGTCCCGAAGCGCTTGCGTATGCCGTAAGGGTAAGCTTTTCTGCCTCATCCCCCACCTCAGCGGAGTACGCCTCTTTTGTTATCTGTGCGGTCACGGAGCCCTCGATTAGCCGTTGCGTTTTTCCTAACTTAAATTTCAAATCCGACTCCGCCTTCTCTTTTGCAGCCTCAGTCACTTTCGTTTGAAGAGCTGTCTTGTCGGCTTCGGCTACTACTTTTACTTTCTTACTTTCTCCTCCCGACAGGTCATCTTTTGTTTTTGCAGCCATCTCACTTGATTTGTAATCATCCACCTCAAGGCTTTCGTTGGCATCTATGTTGTAGTCACTTCCTATATCCGCTGCCGTAATTTTTACGGTGGCTTCCCCCGGTTTTATTATAGAAGGATCTACTAAATCATCCACGCGCGCCGGGACGGTAACATCGTCGCTGAGGACATACACAAGATCTTTTTCGTCATAATTTAATTTAGAACCTTTTTCAAGTTTTATCTCTTCTACCGTTTTGTTATAGATGATGGCTTCCCCGTCCGCTTTTTTACCGACAAGCTTTTCTCCCGTCGTCGGCACCTCGTCGGTGATTTCGACGTTGGTGTCCAGAGTTTGCCCTTTTAGTTCCATTTTGACGGCGTCCGAGGTACCCCCGCTTTTTACTTTAATGGCGGTGCTTCTGGTAAGAGGCAGAGAGTTAAGCACAACTTTCGCGTAAGCAACAGGCTTCTTAGATAGTATAAAAACTGTTCCGAAGAGAATAGCGAGAATTATTACAGGCAGCGCCGCTCCACTTTTGAATTTCGGAAACTTAATATGCGGGATCGCGGGTTTTTTAAATCCAAAGTGGCTTTTTTTCGGGACGTACAGAGTGGCCTGTTCCACCTCTCTTGGCTGGTAGTCCTGTCCGGATTGACCGGAAGGTTCTTCCAACATATTGACAAGGGAAGCTCCTGTTTCATCGTTTGTGGTGAACTGGATTATTTTTTGGTTTTTTTCTGCTGCCCGGGAGATAAGTTTAAGGCTGATTATGTTGTCGAACAGAATAGAACCTTCGGGGATAATTAATTCAATCCCGGAATCATTCAGGTGTTTTATTTTATTAATGGTTGAAAGCGCGTCGTCGTGTACTTCTAGTTCGAGTTTAGTCATTTAAGTTCCCTAAATTAATTATCAAAAATTTCCTTATAGATTATAGATAGCGCGGCGTTGCTAAACCAGTCCTTGCCTTTTACACTTCCGGTTGCGTCGACAACAGGGAGCCCATCCATTTCCATGAGCTGAACTTCTCTGGTTTCTCTGAAAGGAATATTTTTGGCCCAGGAATCTTTTTTTAATGCTTCTACAACTTCGGGGACTTCTGCTCCCGCCCCCTGCAAAAATATCTTTGAGGGAAATGTCTTTACACCGGTGAACTCTCCAAACAATATCTCAATTCCCATGACCCATATCTTTATTGCTTCTCTGATGCAACCTCCGACCACTTCCATTTCCGGGTCAGATAGCGCGCTGTTGAGGTAGGATTTGAGCAGTTTTCCCGCTTCTTCCATTGTGACCCCCATGCGCTCAGCTATTTGTTCCACAAAATGTTTGTACCCCAGACTTAAAAACTTGGTGGCTACAATACCTCTCCCGAACACCACTGAAACATTCGTTGTGTCTTCGGCAACATCTACCAGAATATAGTCAGTTACTTCGGGTGTTATCTTTTTGACCCATTGAGCTGCACAATACATACCCGATCCAATTGCCAGAATATTTAGTCCGAGTTTTTTTGCCAGAGACTGGAGGGCCTTTACGTGATATTCGGGACAAAAAGCATGGTAGACACCTGCTTCGATTGTTAGCCCGGCGTTTCCCTCCAGATCTTTTACGGAATGTCCGTCGATTTTGAGAGAAACATTGGAGGTAGTAATAATCTCAAGAGGTTCGTCAGCGTTTCCTGTAGAACTGCGATATTCATTTTGGGCTTCGATGTAAGCAGCTTCCGAAATGCGTTCGTATAAACGCGCTACTTCCTTGTCGTTTATGAGAGTACCGGGTTCTTTTCGTCTGTATCTTATCGTTGTTGTGATACCAAGTACCGTTGCGTTGCCGGCCGCGATAATCAGGTGAGACACGTCATCTTCAGTATTCTCCAGCGCTCTTTTTATAGCTTCTCCGGCGGCATTTTCTACGTTTTCTTCTTCGACAATTATCCCTGCTCTCGAGCTATCTTTTGATAAACCTTGTCTCCCTGCTCCCAGTATTTTTAACTTTGATTCCGTCGGGTCGTCGTAAAAAACAGCGCATTTTACATCTTCGGAACTTATGGAAAGTGTTATAAATTTGCTGGGGCGTTTTGGACTTTTCTGAAGGAACGGCAGCGTAATCATTACAATGATTATACAACAACAGGGTTAAAAAGGAATTCTTCCGAGAGGGGGAATTTTAGGTAAATCGGTCTCTTCCGGCACTTTCTTTTCTTCGAAACCGGCGCGCAGTTTTATATACTCCTCAACTTCTTCAGCAGGAACGCCATACTTCAAACGGCACGTTTCTTTTATAGTTCTTGCCAGTGCCTCGTCTTTTGGAGTCGAAGTTATTTTATCCCAATCTACCGCAAGGGAGAAAGGAGGGGTGGGTTGCCCCTTTACCAGCATCCTGGTGTAGCAGTTTCCGATGGGAAGGTTTATAAGGTCGTTTTTATTAAACTTTGGGGCAAACTGATTTTCGAGAAACTCCGAATCATCCGCGCCTACCCTGAAAGAACATATCGTTCCGACATTTCCGAACACCGCTTCTTTTATCTGGTCGTCTAACTGAGAAATGAATTGGTGAGCGACTGTAAGATTAAGTTTATATTTTCTCGCTTCAGAAAGAATGGTAGCAAAATCAGGGGTAGCAAAATTTTGGAACTCATCGACGTAGAGGTAAAAATCAGGATATTCAACACCTTTTGTTAACAAGGAGTGTCTTCGTAGTGCTGCGGATAATATCCTGGGCACCAGCAATAATCCGATAAAATTAGAATTTTCCTCTCCTATTTTTCCTTTTGCCAAGTCTACCAATAACACTTTTTTCTGCGCCATTACATCGTCAAAGTTGAACGCAGATTTTTTCTGTCCCAAAATATGACGCATCGTGCTGTCCGTAACAAAGCGATCAAACTTGGCGGTAAAATACTGCATATTTTCCCCTCTTTTTCCCTGGGGCACGCTGGCTACCTCGTCTACCCAATATCTTTTAACGAGGGGGTCGGTAAGTTTTTCGATAAACATCTTGCTGTAACCCGGATCGGTCAAAAGTCTCATCACATCAATCATCGTACTTTCCGGATCGGACATAGCCGTTAACATGACATTTCTTACGGTTCTTTCTAAAACCGGTCCCATTATTCCCTGATGGTTCGGGTCGTAGAGCTTGTAAAGTAACGCGATGAAGGAATTAATAATTAGATGTTTTTCTTCTTCAGACCTGGCTTCCAGCATATTTATGCCCATGGGTCTTTCTGTGTCGGAAGCGTCGAAAAGGATAACATCATCCTTTCTTGAAGCGGGAATTTTTTTAAGTAGCTCCTCAACGTCCGTTCCGTGTGGATCGATGATGGCAACACCCTCCCCTTTTTGTATATCCTGTAAAGCGAGAGACATCAAAAATTGTGATTTACCGGTACCGGTTTGCCCTATGATATAGAAGTGCCTTGCTCTATCTTCCTGGCTCATAAATATTTGCTTTTCAACTCCTCTGAAGTTGCTTTTTCCAAGATAAAGGCCGGTTGTAGGTATGTTTGTCGGGGCAGAAGATTTACGTGCAGTTAACCAAACAATGTTGGGCGTCTCGATATTTTTATTTGGAAAGTGAAACACAGTGGCGAGCTCTTCGATGTTCATAACGGATGTATCGGAGTAAAGCTGTATCCCGGCAATAGGAATGTAGACGTCTCTAACATTTATTTTTCTGTAGATGAAATTTTTGATCAGAGTTTTAGCCGATAACATTGTTTTCTTCACAAGCTTGTTATAGTTCGTATTTGTGAACTGTTCGAAAGCGCTGAGCATGTTTTGGATATTGCTTTGTGCGGTGAATTTGTCTTTCGCTACGGAGACTATTCTTATCTTTGTGTAAAAACCGGGGAGTGCTGTTTTTTTCTCTATCCCCTCAAGAAACGAGGTATCTATGTTGACCTTTTTTTCAGGGTCTGAAGCTTTCTGTCTAACGCTCGCACAAAATCTCCTTCCGGACAGTCTCCAGTTATCTCCTGCGGGTTGAATTACATACTGCACGGCAATTACTTCGTCTTCGCTGAGTTTACTCATGGCAGACGTAATTGAGCTGAGAGAATCGTTTTTTAAGTCTTCGTAAATTTTAAGAGGGTAGTATGAGGGTCCTCGAAGCTTTAATTCAACGGCTTGTGTATAGGAACCCCTATCCCAAATTTCGTGCGGGTTTATTATATCTATCTCGGCAGTTGGATACGCCCCGTTAATTTGTTTTTCTACCACGGTTGCAATTTCATTGGGGGCGACAACGTAGAATGCAATTCCGTCGGCTTTGGAAACTATCTCGAAAGAAATCCTAAAAGGCTCCGAGAAAATAGATTGAAGGAAACTTTTTTGAAATCCCATCAAATTAGAAAACATGTGCTCGGCTGCCTTAACCTCAGTTTCGTTGTCGGGAGGTAACTTTACCTGTAAGAAGGTTAGTTTATACTGTGAGATTTTTTCATTCTGTTTTTTCTTCCATAGGACAAAAATGTATAGAGCTACAAAAAAGACTATGAGAATAGGTGCAATAAACTCAGCTGTGCGGGCAGTGTTTTCGACTGTGGTATTGAGGCTATCTACGTTTTTAAGTTGATCCATGGGGCAGTTTCTCTTCTTGAACCTCTTGTCTAAAGTGGTTTTCTTCTTCGTTTGCTAAAGATGTGATTGAGTCCCTCGGGGTTACCGGTGTGTCGGGAAGATTTTCGTCAGTGCTGATGTTTACGACTGCAGGCGGAGCCGTTTCCGGTACTTCCGGTGCCGGGGCTACCTCATCTGTTTTTTCCGGCTGGGGAGGGGCTTGAGGAGCTACTTCAGTTCCGGCTTCCTGTATTTCAGGAGAGAGTTGTTCAAAATTTCCTATAGATGTAATTGATAATGGCATTAGAAATATTCTAACACTAACAAACGGGGATATTAACAATTATTGCCCTTGTGGACGGAGTTACTTACTTTTCTTGAAAAAGCGCTTTTTAATATTATCTGTTTCTTCTTTGGCCCGCGCCTCTGTGCTATGCAGAAGTTCTTCGGCTTTTTCCTTGTAAGGCTCTACTTGTCCTTTTACTTCTTCTACCTTGTCCACCACTTGCTCTGCAGCTGTCAGCCCTTTATCCACCATCTCTTCAGACTTTTCTTTTATCTTTTTCCTGGTTTTCTCACCTGATTCCGGGGCAAATAACACGCCAAGAACCGCCCCTATAAGAGTTCCCCAAAAAGCCCCTTTTACGAAAGATTTTGGAGCGTCATGTTCGTTATTATCACACATATTATTCCTCCTCCTTTTTATTAAAAATACTACTGATGATTTTAAATGCTTTAGTTCCCCGGGCTACGTTTTCAAGAAGTCCTGCTGCAACAGCAACAGGTCCTCCCACAGCACTTGTGATGTGCCTAACGTCCTTAAGCGTTTTGTCGGCGTCCTGCGCTGTAGTTCTCAGGTCTTTTAGAAACAACACAAGGAATACTGTGATTGCGGTTGCATCTATTATTAAAACTATCAGCGCGATTATAGTGGTTATTTGAACGGCATTCATAGTTAGTACTTATGCCGCAGCTACTGCAAGGATTACGACAGCTTAGGCAGTTCGTGTATGAACTAATATTATATTAACAGTCTTGTTTATTCAACAACCTCGCCTTCGACAGGTCCGTCGCTATTCGGGTCTTGTTCGTCCGTAGGCCCGGACTGAGGCCCCTGTTCCCCTGTTTCGGGATTTGGCTGGCCCTGCTGTTCCTGACCGTACAAATGTTGTCCGATTTTTTGCAACGAAGTGGAAAGTTCCTCAGTTTTGCTTTTCAGTTCTTCCGCGCTAGCTGTTTGTAGCACGCTCCTTATCTCGGTGATTTTGTCGTTAATTTCCTTTTTCATTTCTTCAGGAATTTTTCCTTCGGCGTCCTTTAAAGATTTTTCTGCTGTGTACGTTAGCCCGTCGGCAATATTTCTGCTTTCCGCCAGGTCTTTTCGTTTTTTGTCTTCTTCGGAATGGGTTTCAGCTTCTTTAACCATGCGGTCTATTTCGTCTTTGTTTAATCCTGTTCCGCCTTGTATGGAGATTCTCTGCTCTTTTCCTGTTGCCTTGTCTTTTGCGGTAACATGCAAAATCCCATTGGCGTCAATGTCGAAGGTCACTTCTATCTGGGGTAACCCGCGGGGTGCCGGAGGAATTCCGTCCAGCATAAATCTTCCGAGAGATTTGTTATCTGCGGCCATATCTCTTTCGCCTTGTAGTACGTTGATTTCCACACCGGGCTGATTATCTGCAGCCGTCGAAAATGTTTCGGATGCTTTTGTAGGTATTGTGGTGTTTCTTTTGATTAAAGGAGTTGAGACGCCACCCAAAGTTTCTATACCCAAAGTTAAAGGAGTCACGTCGAGCAAAACTACATCTTTCACGTCCCCTCCCAGGACTCCTCCCTGTATAGCAGCCCCTATAGCAACCACTTCATCAGGATTTATACCTTTGTGAGGTTCTTTGCCGAAGAAGTTTTTAACAATCTCGTTAACTTTCGGCATTCTTGTCATACCGCCGACCATTACCACTTCGTTTATTTGCGATACCGAAATCCCGGCGTCCTTTAAAGCCAATTCCATAGGTTTGATTGTTCTGTTCAGCAAATCTTCTACCAATTGTTCCAGGTGGGTGCGGGTAAGTGTGGTAGTAAGGTGCTTGGGTCCGGTTTGATCCGCTGTGATAAAAGGAACACTAATTTCTGTTGTGGTAGTCGAAGAAAGTTCAATCTTTGCTTTTTCCGCAGCGTCTTTTAGTCTTTGCATTGCTTGTCTGTCTGAGGAAAGATCCATTCCGGTTTGTTTCTTGAATTCTTCCAGCAGCCACGCAATTATTTTCTGGTCGAAGTCATCGCCTCCCAGGTGTGTGTCTCCGTTTGTTGATTTAACTTCGAAAACTCCTTCGGAGATATCAAGGACAGATACATCGAAAGTTCCTCCTCCTAAATCGAAAACCACGATTTTTTCAGTTTTATTTTTATCTAATCCATATGCAAGCGCTGCTGCTGTGGGTTCGTTAATTATTCTTTTCACAGTCAACCCCGCTATCTGTCCCGCTTCTTTAGTTGCGGTTCTTTGTGAGTCATTAAAGTATGCGGGAACTGTTATGACTGCGTCGGTAATTGTTGTTCCGGTAAACTTTTCAGCTTCGGCTTTTAATTTCGCAAGAATTTTCGCGGAAATTTCCTGAGGTGTGTAGACTTTTCCTTCAACCTCTACGCCCGCTAAGCCCCCCGGGGTTTCTGCGATGTCGTAAGGAAGGACTTTTTTCAGTTGTTGAACTTCAGGATCTGAAAATTTTCTACCCATCAACCGTTTAATACTGAAAACAGTGTTTTTCGGGTTTACTATCTGTTGTCGTTTTGCAGGGACTCCGACAAGATTTTGATCCGGAACCACTACGGAAGGAGTGGTGTTTGCGCCCTCGGAGTTATGTATAACCTTGGGGCTTCCCGCTTCCATAATTGCTACTACGCTGTTTGTTGTACCTAAATCAATTCCTATTATTTTTGACATTTAAGCCTCCTTTTGGCCGTTGCCGACTTTAACTACAGCCGGCCTTATTAATTTATTGTTAAGTAAGTATCCTTTTGAAACTGTTTCTACCACTTTATTTTTTTCACCCTGAACTATTTCGAGGGCCTCCATTTGCATCGGGTCAAATTCTGTGTGCTCCGAATTAATTTCCTCCACACCGAACTCCTTTAGACCGGATGACAAGTCTTTTATTATTAAAGTCACCCCTTTATCATCCAGGTGCTTTTTGAGACGTTCAAGGTTGTCCAGCACAGGAAGTATTCTACGTATTAATCTTTCATTTGCGAAAAACTTCCAACTTTCTTTATCTTCCTCCACTCTTTTTTCGAGATTTTTATAATCCGCAAGAGCTCTTTTCCAGCAATCCTCCAACTCTTCGATTTTTTTCTCAAGGGTTTCTATCTTATCTTTTTGTGATTTATCTTCTTTCATATTTGTTTGTGTATTTTGGGTTTACCAGGAACCGCCGAGCTCTTCGATTAACCTTTTAGTATACTTAACGGAAGGTATAATCTCGGGGTAGCTGATCCTGGAGGGACCTATGACTCCGATTTTCCCTGATCTTTTCCCTGCTGAATATTCTGTGAAAACCATAGCGCACCTGTTTAATTTTTCAATCCCGATTTCCTCTTCAATTAGAGTCTTTATACCCCCCTGCGCCGAAGCGTTATCTAAAACTCTTTCAAGAAGGTGGTACTCATCCAATAAAGAAAACGCTTGTTTCGCCACGTCTATGTCCCAGAATTCTTTGTGATCCAATATATTAGCGGCACCGGCATAGCTCACGAAACCGTCTTCGGTTGTTGCGAATGCTAGGGATCTGCTCATTTCTGAAAGGGCAAGAACGGATTCGCGTAAAAGTTTTTCAAATTCAAACCTGTTGGTCCAGAGACGCTGTTTTAACGCAACTTCCTGAAGTACAGGGAGTTCCCTTTCCTCCATCATCTGGTCTAAATAAAGGCGGTACGCCATTTTTGTGGGAACACGCCCGGAAGATGTGTGCATCATTTCCAGAAACCCCATATCGATGAGCTTCGCCATTTCATTTCTTATTGTTGCGGGGGAACATCTCAAATTATATTTTGCCACTATCTCTACCGACCCTACCGGCTCGGCGTTTTTAATATATTCGTCTATTACTGCGTGTATGAGCTGGAGCTGTCTATCACTCAACATATTATCAGTAATATATCACGAGTGCTAAAGGTGTCAATACCTTTGGTGAGTTTTCGTAGCGGGAAAATTACTTTGTTTGTAAAATCTGCCTAAACGCTTCCTGCGGTATTTCAACCTTTCCTATTCTTTTCATTCTTTCCTTACCTTTTTTCTGAATATCCAGAAGTTTATCTTTTCTTTCCCGGTGTCCCCCGCTCATCTTTGCCAATACGTTTTTTCTAAAAGCCGGGATATCCTCCCGGGCGATTATTTTTCCTCCGAGAGCAGCCTGTAAAGACACCGTAAACTGTTGTTTGGGTATTATTTCTTTAAGTTTCTTTAAAAGACTTTTACCCACATCATGGGCTTTACTCCTAAGAACAATGTGGGAAAGGGGGTCGACGATGGAATTGTGAACTAATATGTCCATTTTTACTGCGTCAACGGGAGCGTAGTCCCTGAATTCATAGTCGAGAGAAGCGAACCCGGACGAGACTCTTTTTAAATCATCGAAAAAGTTGTACACAAGCTCGGACAGCGGAAGTACATAACTGAAATAGACTGTTTTTTCGCTGGGATATTCCATTTTTGTGTTTTCCCCGCGTCTTTCTTCGCAAAGTTTTATTACTTCTCCCACGTATTCAGATGGAGAAATTATTGTCAGGTTTATGCGCGGTTCTAAAATACGGAGAATTCTCGATCTGTCCGGCATTTCGGAAGGCGATCTCACTTCGATGGTAGTACCATTCGTAAGCTCCACATGGTACTCGACAGAGGGGGTTGTTGAAATAAGTCTTAAGTCATACTCTCTTTCCAGCCTTTCCTGGATGATGTCGGCATGTAAAAGACCTAAAAATCCGCACCTGAAGCCGAAACCGAGAGCCGAGTTCGTCTCGGGTTCGAACATGAGGGCTGAGTCGGAAAGAGAAAGCTTTTGGAGAGCTTCTCTGAGCTGCGGAAACTTATCATTTTCAATTGGGTATATGGATACGAAAACGAAAGGTTTAACTTCTTTGTACCCGGGCAGCGGCACCGTTTTCCTTCCTTCCAAAGATACCGTATCCCCCACATTTACCGTGGTTATGTCTTTAAGTCCCGTGGCTATATATCCGACTTCCCCGGTGGAAAGGTCTCCTTCCCTTATTCTTTCGGGTTTGAAATACCCTATTTCTTCAGGTTTTGTGGAAACTCCCGTAGCGAGAAAATGTATTTTATTACCTACCCCTCCGCTAAATTCGCGGAACTCTCCGTCGGTTACTTTTACCATTGCGATAACTCCCAGATATTCATCGTAAAAGGAGTCGAATATCAGTCCCCGTGGGGCGGCGTTTTTATCTCCGGACGGCGCAGGTACCTTATTAATAACTTCCTCCAACAGAGTTGCGATGCCCTCCCCGGTCTTTGCCGAGACTTTAAATATACTCTCTCTTTTGAACCCGAAAGTTCCTACAAGATCGTTTTCTGTTCTTTCAATATCCGCGGCTGACAAATCGATTTTGTTTATCACAGGAATTATCACGAGGTTTGATTCCAAAGCTTTGTATACGTTTGAAACGGTTTGTGCCTGAATGCCTTGCGTAGCGTCCACAACAAGAATAGCGCCCTCACAGGCAGCTAATGACCTGGATACTTCGTAGGAAAAATCAACGTGGCCGGGGGTATCAATGAGGTTCATCTGGTAGCCTTTGTAAGCCATTCTGACAGCCTTTAATTTGATCGTTATACCCTTTTCCTTCTCTAATTCCATGCTGTCGAGCGTTTGTTCCTGAAGATGTCTTTTATCCACAGTTCCTGTTATTTCCAGAAAACGGTCAGCCAGGGTCGACTTTCCATGGTCGATATGGGCTATTATGCAAAAGTTACGGATGTGTTTCTGTTCCATGGGGAGATTTTACCTTATTGGCTGCATCAAACAACCTTGTCTTCTTCCGGAAGGTAGGGGACACCCTTCTTTATAGGTGTAAGTCTTTTTATTAGTTTGTAAAACAAATCGACCTCTTTTACCCGCATATGGGTGGTGATAAAAATGTAGGTAGCGGTGCTAAATAGCCCCGCAACGGCTACGAGGCCAAGTAGGTTAATTGTTCTTGTGGTGTCAAAGATGTACTTATCCAATAGTTTTACAGGAACGTACAAAGCCAGTCCCATAAATAAGGTCGCGTAGGAAATTTTTGTAAAAGGAACAAGAATTTTTTCAATTTCAAAACCTCCGATTTGTTTGTGCAGAAGATAAAAAAGTAGACACATGTCTATTAAAGAGGTAATTGAAAATGAAAGGGCTACTGACCAAACCCCGAATTTTAACCAGGTTACGAAATACAACGAAAGCAGAACATTCAGGGCTGTTGTAAAAAGGCTCACTATGACCGGAGTTTTGGTGTCTTTAAGCGCATAAAAAGCCCGGGTTAATAGGTAATTTGTACTTTGGGCGAATATAGAAATACTGAAAAAAGCCAGCGTATAAGAAGTTTTTAAAGTTGCTTCCCATGGAAAATTTGAAACCCCGTAAACGATACGCACAACAGGCCCCCTTAAGACTAAAAGAATCATGCTTAGAGGTAACACAAGATATAGCATTTGCATAAGGGAGGTTGTGAACGTTTCTTTAAATTTTCCCAGATTTTCTTTTTCGCTTTGGGTTGCCAACGTCGGCAAACTTGCCGCACCTAAGGATATTCCAAACAGGCTTACGGGGAAGGATTGTAGTTGAAGAGCGAATTTAAGGTAAATAACAGACGATGTTGAAACTAGTATTGCTAAGCTGTTATTTATAACCTGAATTAAATTGGCCAGGAGCACGCTTATAATCCTCGGGGGGACGAGTCGGGCCATATGACGCAACCCTTTATCTGAGAAGCTGATTCCTGGAACGAATCTGAACTCTGTTTTAAGTAAAGCGGGAAGTTGAAGTGCAAAATGAAAAAAGGCGCCAGCGGCTACACCGAAAGCCGGGGCGTAGATCCCATATTTTTCGGAAAGCAGGACTATTCCCAGGACCATGCCCGTGCTGTAGGCTAAGGGGGCTAGCGCTGCTACCAAAAAGTACTTAAATGTTTGCAAAACACTCGTTGCAAGACTCCCCAGGACAAGCAATATCTGTGACAGCATCATTATTCTCATTAAGGTAACTCCGAGGGAAGCTTCTTCAGGAGTGAATTTTCCGAGAGACACTATGTTGAAAAGAGGTTTTGCGAAAAGCATCACGGCGACGGTTAGGAGTAGGAAAAACCCCAGAGTCACAGTAATCATAGAAGACGCTGTCTTGTTGGCTTCTTCTTTGTTTTTTTTCAACCCTCCGGCAAAAAGGGGTATAAAAACGGTCGATACAGCTCCCACCACGAGTACGGAATACACCATATTGGGGATTCTGTCGGCGGTGTAGAAAACAGCCAGCTCGTTTGAAACCCCGAAGTAGTGAGCTAAAAGCCTACCTTTTAAAAACCCCAGAATCGCGTTCAGCCCGTTAGAGGCTGCTATGATAAAGGCGGCGGATAATATAGTGTTTTGTGTTTTGAACAGAACCCCATTAAGTTGTGTTTTGTTAATATCCAGAGGCATGCTTTCGGTTGGGCAAAAAACGTTGAATTAGTACGTAAGTATGTTATCATACGTAGCGCTTATGCCAAATACTAAATCAGCGAAAAAAGCTCTGAGGGGCTCCGCAAAAAAAAGAAAACACAATATTTTTTGGAAGGACAAATATAAGGCTTCTATCAAAAGCATGAAGTCTTCGTTGGTTTCTTCTAATGGCGCCGAAGTGGTAAAAGATCAAATGCAGGTTCTTCAGAAAGTGCTGGATAAAGCCTCGAAGGAAAAAGTCATTCATAAAAACAAGGCAAATAGGTTAAAATCTAGATATGCTAGAAAAGTATCTGCCCTTTCTCAAGCGCCCGGAAAAACCAGGAAAAAATCTTAAAGCCGAACCTCAAGTTTCTGACGACACTCTTTTTTTTAACCCCGAGTCTTTACGTGAAGAGGCGTTTGACGCGGGTATTAACGTAAAAATATCTTCATCAATTGTTATCTTTTTAAGTTTAATACTTATCGGTTTGTTAGTGGCGCACTTGGTAGCGAATTTTTTTCTAAATGGTCTCCTCAACGAACAGAAAAATTTAGAATTTAAAATAAACGGATACCCTGGTGTAGAGGAAAAAGCTTTGCAAATTGCGGACAAGATCAATTACAGTAAAAAAACTGTTAACGCGAGAAGACCCCTGACTACCAGGATATCCTTTGTTATGTCAAGAATTCCCCAGGGACTCGCTCTAAGCACGGTCGCATTCAATTCCAGAACATTCGATATAGCAGTAAAAGGCAGTTCGCCGGCTCAAGTAACAGGAATGTTTCTTAGTTGGTTACGGGACGGCGAGATATCGGAAGTAACCATAAAAGAAGCCGTCTTCTCATCCTCGGAGAACACCTATCTCGTCAGACTGGGGGGAGTATATAGATGAAAAAAGAATTTTCCAATTCCACCAAGTTGTTTTTTTCAAACGAATTTTTCCTGTCGAGATTGTACGGTATGTGGGTCTTTGTGTGCATAGTGCTGTTCGGGTTTTTTGCTATAAGACCGTTGATTTCCTCTATGACTGAAAAAGTAGCTCTGTACAAAGAGATGAGGGGGTTGAATTATGAGTTGAATGTGAAGTTGCAGAGTTTAAGCAAGTTGTCTGACGATATTTCTTCAGCGGAAAAATATAATTCCTTGCTGGAGGCCACAATACCTAAGGAATTAAACACACACAGCTACATGGTCTCATTTATGCAGCAGGCAGCGACCGCCGGATTTAGTGTGACTGATTTTATGCCTGCAACCGAGAGCGTGGGAGGGGAAGTATCTATCGTAGTTGTTTTGGAGGGACCGGGAGACCTCTCTGCTCTAGTATCCGAGGTGGAGGGAATGCAACGTGTTACTGTTGTTGATTCTGTGAAACACGAGGTACACACTAACGGTACTCAAACGACCCTCGAGTTAAGGATATTTAACCTGTAAAACTATGAAAAGACTATTTATTACTTCATTATTTTTCACACTTGCCACGTTTCTTTGGTTAATTCTTGGAAATCAGGCCGTGAATAGGGATAAATATATTACTCAGAATATACTTGACATGTCCCGTCCGTTAGATGTTACTATTGACATAGAGTTTCTACATAGTTTGAAACCTGCCTATGAACAGCGATAGCGCGAAAAACGGATTTAAAACCTTTATACTGACACTTTCTATATCCCTTATTGTATTTAGCGTTGTTTATTACTTAGTAACAAATAATAGCGGGGATACTTCGGCAGCGCCTTATCAAGCTTCTACGACTCCGATAACAAATGAACAAGAGGGTTACCAAGCCCTAGCGCTGAATGCCGAAACAGAACAGTCCGCGCAGGTTGAGGGAGCTTCTACGTCCTCGGTATTTGGAGATATTGTTGATAACCCTGTAGATACTCCTGCCCTTGGTAGCGCGGATGTATTAGCGGGGACAACTTCTTCTCCGTCAGTTTCTCAGACAACAACCAGCGGAAGTACTGTTCCGGAGACAGGTGTAGTCGGCATTACCGCCGGGCTTTTGGTGTCGTTAGTTTTTTTCCTAACCGGGATGTATTACATCTCCAGTAACCCAAGAAGAGCCGCACTCAGTGGTTTCGAGAAAAAAATACTCAAGGATAATTAAGATTAATCTTCCGTCAAAACAGCTTTTACCAACAGTCTGTTTGTTTTTGTTCCTGCCGGCCAGCATGTCATGAGCGTTACTGTGGATTCGTTGAGATAAGCAGGTTTAAACCCCGCCAGAGGATCTACTCTCTCCGGCGTAAGAAGCTCTTTTGACTCTATAACATATTTTAGGTTTTCTCCCATATATTTGATATCAATCTCATCTCCTGTTCGTAGACTACCTAGAGTTGAAAATATGGTTCTATAATTTCTAGGGTTATAAAACCAAGGTAGGACGGAATGACCGTATATAAAGGCATTTCCCCTGCTTCCTGGAAGTGCAGATCCGTTATAGTGCCCCAGAGAGTTTTCGGGGCTAAGATTTGGGGAGTTAGTTTCGACAATGGCGTTATTTATTCCGAGCTTTGGTATTGAAAGCGTGAAGAATTTTGGTACTTCAACCTTTTTTTCTTCTTCCGCGGTATTTTTTTCTTCCAGCTCCACAAACTCAAAATCGCTGAATCCTGTAGCTAACCCGAGAACGCTACTTCTCATGGGTTTAGAAATTTCGTCCTGAGTCTTGAAGAAAACCAGAGGGAGCACCACTTGCGTTCCTAATACAAGAAATCCCAAAGACATTAAAAGTCCCGATAGTATTTTGGATTTGAAATAAAAATTGTAGTTTACCGTCTTGTAAATAGGATCGTTCGAGTGGTCTTTGATATATTTTCTGGGTCCGGTCTGAATCGGCATTATTTAGAGTTTAACACTTTTTCAACAGCCAAAGTTAGCATAACCTCGGGATTTACCTCTCCTACTTTGGATTTTAGGTCCAGTCTGTAGAATTCTTTGAACATATCTTTTACTCCATCCTCTGTATATTTTCCAACCAGGTTTTTTTGTTTGGAGCGGACGTACGGACTCATTACCGAAGCCGACGGACTTTCGAATTTTACTTGAGCCAGTGAACGCAATCCATACATGAGGAGTGCGAAGAGTTCAAACGGATCCTTATCTTTGTCTAGCTCTCTATGCATAAGTTTGTAGGAGTTGATTCTATCCTTTCTCATTACGGCATCTACAAAATCAAACGTAGTTCCTGTATCCAAATTTTTGTTTTCAAGTACCTGCGCCTTCATTAATCCGGCGTTCTTTATAAAAATGTTGGATGCTGTGAGTTTTTTTTCGGAGAGTATTACAAGGGTGGTATGCGAAGGTGTTTGAGCTATCACGTTGATGTACTCTTCCAGATTAGTTCGCCCCGCTCCGGATATGTTTACAACAAAAAATTGAGGTTCCCCGAAAATATCTATACTTCTTATTTTACTGGTAAGGTCGGTTGGGGTTGTGTCCTGTATCGAGAACTCCTGTTTGTATCTGACCATCAGTTTCTTCTGTTGGTTGAGGATTAGCGCCCTGGATTTGGAGAGATTTTCTCCATGCACTATGTATATCATTACTTTCCTCCGAAAAGATATCTCTGGACAAAAGCGTGTATTTGAACGTAATCCCCGGTTTGGGGGATGAGCACATAAGCACCGTTGTACAGAGTGCTGTCGACAGGGTGATACAATAGGCCCCCCTCTTCCGCGGAGCTACTATCGTCCAGCACTACCGAAACTACACGATCGAAATTTATCTGTTGTGACAACAAGTAGAATGAATTAACCGCTCCGAAATCTATGTCGGTATCGGTATTTTGTGCGTAAGCGTCGTACAGGTTTTTAAGTTTTGTTGGGTTAACAAGTGTTTGAATAGATAGCGATTTATTTTTAATTGCCGTGATAATTTTTTGCTGTCTTCTGGATCTCGCGAAATCTGTACCCTCGTTATTGTTGCCGTGACGAGACCTTACAAACTTCAAAGCTGTTTCGCCGTCCATAGTTTGAGTCCCCTGATTAAATACGATTTCTTCATATCTGCAAAAGTAAATCTCAAGATCAGATTTACCCTCTTCTTCCATCTTTTTAATTTCTTCTTCGGTTCTTCCGCACCTGTTATTTTCCATGTTTTCGATAGGGTAAGCATAGTCGGTGAATGCCGTGTCCACCGTAACCTCGACTCCCCCGAGTATGTCTATTATTTCTTGGAAAAGATCGAAAGAGACCATGACGTGATAGTGAATTGGAATTCCTAAAACGTCCTGCAAAACCGCTCTAAGGTTATTGGCCCCCTCGCCTTCTTTTGAGAGAGCGTATACCGCGTTTATTTTACTCGAGTACCCGTTCGGGTCTTTTACCCAGAGATCTCTCGGTAATGAGATAAGCACAACATCTTTGTCGACTTTTCCTATTGACGCCACGAGTATCGTGTCAGTAAGAGTAGGTCTTCCAGATTCTGCTCCGGTTACTCTTCTGTCTGATCCCAGTATGAGAACATTTGTTCTTCCGTCTGTTTCTTTGAGATTTGTTCCTGTAATCGTAGCAACAACAGAAATAGGGTTAAAAGCAGCCAGTATTTTATCTTTGAATGCAAAAGCCACGGCTACCGTGAGAACTAGTCCCGCAGCTGCGATAAACTTGAGGGTTTTTGTCTGCAGCCCCCCGCGTTCGTTTTTTATTGTACTAACGGTTCCGTTAGTTTTTCTGCACATATCCATGTACTTCATAGAGTGCTTTTTAATAAGCTGCTACAATTCCGGAAAAGTGTTTCGGGTCAAGACTGGCGTTGCCTACTAAAACACCGTCCAATTTTTCTATATTAACCAGATCGGGTACATTTTGTCCATTAACTGACCCGCCATATAACAAGGGCTCGTTGTTTTTCAGGATAGCTCTGATTTTTTTGACCCCCTCCTTTATCTCCTTCGTACTTTTCTCTTTATACACACCGTTTTTCGAAATATTTGCCGGATCTTCCCACGCGTAAATAATCCCCGGGCGTTTATACAGTTCTATCTTCTCGGGTTCCACAAAACACACGATTGGGGTCAGACCTTCGGACAGGCACGCGTCGATTTTTTTAGCCACTACCTCGGCTGTTTCTTTTCTTTCGCTGTGCCCGACAATAGCGTACTTACACATTTCTTTTAACTGAAAAGCTCCTGTTTCTCCTGTGTGGGCGCCCTTTTCTTCAATTGAGACGTCTTGGGCAGAAACCTCTACGCCTATTTTTTTCATTAGTTCCGCAACGGGAAAAATGTGCAGAAAAGATGGAGCAACAATCACGGTAACTTTTCCGTTTAACACTTCCGTATCAAAACCTGCTGCCCAGCTTATTACGTCCTGCATGTTCATGTTCATTTTCCAGTTGGCCACTATATATTTCACGAAATCCTCCTTAGAGTTTGTTCAATTAGTTTTGGCAAAGACTCGATGTCCTCGTGAGTATAATTGTATCCCAGGACGTTGAGGCAGGAAAAGACCACGCCGACATCAGTATATATTCTATCCGCATATTGGCAGGCTACAAGACTGTGTAGGAGAACGTTACCGCCCATTTCCCCGGTCTTTGACTTTCCGCACCCCATGGGGCAGTTTGAGCATGAGGGATAGGTACCTTCCAAAACACTTAACTCATCCTTTCTGCCCAAAATTTTTTTATATAAGTCCTCATATTTATCAAAATCTTTTATATTTATAAGCTCGGTTCCGGTCACTACAATTCCGGATATGTTTTTGTCAGTAAATTCTTTTTCAAGATAGTGTTCGGGAGTTGTAAAGTACCCGCCAAGTAATATTTTTGAGCCATCAACTTTTATTACGCTTCTCTTTCCCGGAAGCCCCAGCGTTTCAGGATCTTCTGTAGAATCTTTAAAACTTACACCGGTGTTTGTGATATCTAAAATAGTTTTTTCCTGAGAAGTTCCGTATACAACTATGGCGTCCAGTCCTGCGTATCTTATTCTCAACGACAGATTTCCTCCGAGATAAATATCTTCGATGACGCCGTCATTATTAATTACTAGCGCTGTTTTTGACGCGAACGGAAAAAGTCCGTTTAAAGGTCCGACGGCGAAGATTAAAGGATTTTTGTCGTAATACATCTCCATTAGTTTGAAACCGAGGCCGGCACCCCCGATGTAGCTGTTGAGGTCTTCGAAACTTTTGACCTCGGACTCCTTTTTGGTAATGTCTATTGATAATATTTTTCGAGGTCTAGTTTCCATTTAATCGGGTTCCTCAACTTCAAAAACACCTTTCGGGCATATTTTTTGGATTTTATCCACGTTAAGACTGCTAATTCTCGGGTCTATTTCAAGCGCGTATTCCATATTCCCAAGCTTTGAGTTGGTGTTTCTAAACACCCGTATTAATGCCCCGTCGAGCCCTATTTTTCTAAGCTGACGCTGGGCTTCTAGGGTGCACATCTCGCACCCCACGCACTTTTCAGGAAAACTTACTTTAAGTATTTTTGGCATTATTTTCTCTTATTCAGTGCCTCTATTCCGGGTAAGGTTTTTTCGGCAAGGTATTGAAGCATTGCGCCGCCTCCGGTAGAGACAAAACTAAATTTATCAAGCAGGGAGTAGCTGTTTACGGCTGTTATTGTATCTCCGCCTCCGATTACTGTAAAAGCACCTTCTTGCGTTTTTTTAGCAATCGCCGAAGCTATCTGTGCCGTACCCAAGGAATATTCAGGCTGTTCGTAGGCTCCCATAGGACCCGCCCATAAGATAGTTCCCGCTCTGCTGATAATCTCCGTGTAATCGGCTATCGTTTGTTTACCGATATCTTTATTCTCCGGAGCATAGTCTTTAGGGATTACAAGGTTAAACGGAAGTTCTTCATTCCACTCCATTCCTAGCTTGCCCCCCAACAGAACGAAGTCAGCTCTTTTTAGGAATTTTTTAACAACGGGAAGTTTACTTTCCAGTTTGGCCCCACCAATAACTATTACGAAAAGTCTTTTTACATCTCCCAGTAAGAGATCAAGGGTTTCAATTTCTTTTTGAAAACGTATTCCTGCGTATGCAGGAATCCATTCGGGAACACCTACAATCGAAGCGTGTTTTCTGTGCGAAGTTGCGAAGCTTTCGTTTACATATATAGTGCCGTTGGCAGCCAGCTGTTTGGCGTACTGGAGATTGTTTTCTTCTTCACCGTGGTTGAAACGCAGATTTTCCAAAAGTTCGTATTTTCCTTTACCCAAGGCGTTGTCGAAAAAGAACGACAGGTTTTTTGTTGAAAGACGTTCGTCGGCTTTACCGCTCGGGTTTCCTATGTGTCCCATAATAACGGGGAAACCACCGCGGGAAATGATATAGTTCAAAGTCTCCAAAGAAGCTTCCAGCCTGTATTTTTCCTGTACTTCCTTGTGAGCAACAGGGACATCAAGGTCGCATCTAACAAGGACTCTTTGTCCGGCAGTTATAGTAGCTTCCAACACTGATTTCATTGGAACCATTTTATCATTTATATGAGGATATCTTTAGGAAATAGTCAAAAGAGCCATCTCGACAAGCCTGTTGCTATAGCCCCATTCGTTATCGTACCAAGCTAAAATTTTAATAAGGTCGCCGTCTACTACACGGGTCATTTCCAAATCAACGATGGCTGAATAGTTGCTTTTTATAATATCGGACGAAACAAGAGGGGTGTAAGTAGCATCCAAAACACCTTTGTAGAAAGGATTATTTTTTGCTTCGAGGAACGCTTTATTTACCTCTTCTTTTGTTGTCTTTTTTTCTACCAACATTGTTATGTCAGAAACAGAACCTGTGATGATCGGAACTCTTAGTGAAATTCCGTCGAACTTTCCTTCAAGGTCAGGTATAACCAGGGTTGTGGCTTTTGCCGCTCCGGTGCTTGTAGGTGAAATGTTGTACCCCGCAGCCCGCGACCTTCTCATGTCAGGTTTGTTTCCTGAAGGGGGGCCGTCCACAACACTTTGGTTTGCTGTAATGGCGTGCACGGTGCTCATTACGGCTTTCAACACCTTAAATTTAGAATGCATAACGGAAATAACAGGAGAAATACAGTTGGTTGTGCACGAAGCGTTAGAAATTATATTTTGTCCTAAATATTGGGAATCGTTTACACCCATTAAAAAAGTTTGGGCTTCTCCTCCTTTTGTGGGTGCGGAGATAATTACTTTTTTAGCGCCTGCGGTCAGGTGAGCTTTAGCTGCGTCGTTCTCGGTAAATCTTCCGGTGCACTCGAGAACTGTATCAACTTTAAGGTCTCCCCACGGCAGTTTTGTCGGATCTTTTTCAGAAAATACCTTGCTTTTCTTACCTTCCACGACAAGATAATTTTCTTTACCTGTAATAGAGAAAAAATCTTTTTCTCCGGCGTTTTCTTCAAGCCGTATAACTTTCCCGTCTTCTTCAACCCAGATGTCTTTATCGTAAACACCGTAAGCTGAATCATATTTTAATAAATGGGCTAAAACGCGTGGATTGGTCAGGTCATTAATTGCCACAACTTCAACTCCGTCTTTTTCCAAAGCGATTTTCAGGGAGGCTCTACCTATTCTTCCGAAACCATTAATTGCTAGACGGGCAGTCATAGGGTAATTATATCTATAGATGCGAATTAATCCAGCTTCTCAGCATTTCCTTGGGCATTGCTCCTTCTTTTCGGGATACTTCTTTTCCCTCTTTCATAATTACGAAAGTGGGGATGCTGAAAATTCCGAACTCTTGTGCCATCGCACCCTCAGCTTCGACGTCAATCCTTTTCACCTCAAGTTTTTTGCTAAAGTCTTTTTCGACCTCTTCCAGCACGGGAGCCATTATTTTACAAGGGCCGCACCAGTCTGCATAAAAATCCAGTAGTTGTAACATAAAATAGTTGTCCTTAATAAAATTTAATCCTACGGACGACATCTATGATAACATAATTTTTGGTCTTCAATATGTATAGTTACAAACAGAAAATTTCACAGAATTCAAAAAAAATGACAACGGGGGGTTCGAGGCTGTGGGTGTTTATTCCTGTTTTATTTCTATCCACGGCAATTGCATTTGTTTTTTTGAGAAGAGGGGTGGCTGAGGAGATAAAAGTTGAAGTAGTAAAAGACGAATATCTTGAGACATTGAAACCTACCGAGATCCGTAAAGAACCTCTAGCGCTTATTAAAGAAGAGAGCGACTTTCCCCCCGAACTTATTGCCGGTAGCGCAGGTATTATTGTGGACGCGGATAACGGAAAGATTTTATATGCAAAGGAAGCCGATAATAAGATGCCCCTGGCAAGTCTGGTCAAGATAATGACGGCTGTTATTACCCTCGAGCATAAATCCCTTTCAGATTATGCCACGGTCACAGCAGAGGCTGATGCGGTCGGTGAGAACGAGATGGGAGTATCAGAGGGAGAAGCTTACACAATAGAGGAATTGTTGTACGGTCTTTTATTAAATTCCGGAAATGACGCTGCGTACACGCTTGCCGAAAATGTTGCCGGTTCTTCCGACGAATTTATCCGATGGATGAATAGAAAAGCACAAGAGTTAGGTTTAAAAAATACCGGATTTTTTGACCCCAGCGGACTTGATGATCGTTCCTATACGACAGCCGCAGATTTAGTAGTGCTTACCGAGTATGCAATGAGACATAAAGAGTTCAGAGAAATTGTTGCTACGGTAGAAAAGGAGCTTCCCTATTCAGGACTGCATAAATATTTATATCTTGAGAACCAGACCAACTTGCTCACGACGTATCCCGGCGTTATTGGAGTAAAAACGGGGTACACCGAAGAAGCCGGGTTGTGTCTTTCCACATACGCCGAAAATTCGGGCAAAAAACTTGTCGGAATCGTACTAAACAGCATAGACCGCAAGGGAGATATGATAATAATGCTGGACTACGGTTTTTCCCGGTATGGAATTATAGTTGAGCACCATCTTCTCGATATATTTTGACCTTCATGCTGGGGTATATTTTTTTCCACACAGACCATTTAGCCGGCGTCTCTACCACATACCTTGCAGGGTATTGCGGTATGTATGAGGGGCACTTCTCTGTAACGCAGGGAGGTACTTCTCTCGCAATATCAACGACTTCCATTTTTTCGTTAATCCATATAATGTCCAGGGGAATTAGTGTGTTTTTCATCCAGAAAGCATACTTATAATCCATTCCGAAAATGAACAACATCCCTGTATTTTTAGGCAGCTTCTCTCTATTCATCAACCCGTTTTGTAGTTCTTCCTTTGTTTCAGCCACTTCGGTTCTCAGTGTGACATCCTCACCAAATTTTACTGTGTAATATTTTGCTCCCGGTGTAAGGGGCACATCTTTTCTAAGAGTAATGCTTGCGAGATAAACACCTGTCGCTAGTACTATTGCTAGCGCTACGTAAGGAAGAGATTGTTTGAGCATGTATTTTTATTGTAACCAGTATCGGCTAAGATTTATAGTTTTTGCATCTCCTGACACCCGCGAGTATCGACAAAAAAGTCAGCTGTGATATGTTATTTACGTGTCGGATACTACCAGCATTTTTCTAAAAGACCTTAATGCAGACCAGATTGCCGCAGTTTCCCATTATCTTGGACCCGCTCTCGTGGTCGCGGGGCCCGGTAGCGGAAAAACCCGTGTTTTGACCCACAGGGTAGCTTTTCTCATAGAAGAGAAAAAAGTGCCCGAAGCTAATATTTTATGTGTTACTTTCACAAACAAAGCGGCAGATGAAATTAAATCGAGGGTAAAAAACATTCTCGGTTCTGAGAACAGCCTCCCCTGGAGCGGTACCTTTCACAGTATTTGCGCCAAAATTTTAAGAAAAGACGGCCGCGATATAGGTATCCCCGTGTCTTATGTTATTTATGATACCGACGATCAGGCAGCGGTAATTCGTGATATAGAAAAGGATTTCGGAATGGACACAAAAAGGTTTCATCCTCGCGCGGTATTGGAGTATATTTCCGGTGCAAAGTCCGAGATGGTTTCACCCGAAATGTACGCGGGGTATGCCCAGGGTTACTTTCAAAAAACAGTTGCTAAAATATTTCCTGAGTACCAACACCGCTTGCGCCAAAGCAATGCCTTGGATTTTGACGATTTACTTTTGGAAACAGTTCATTTATTTGAGGTGTCCCCCCACATTCTGAAAAAATACCAGGAACTTTTTAAGTTTATTTTGGTGGACGAGTATCAGGATACAAACAAAGTTCAGTATGCTTTAACAAAGGCATTGGCTAACAGCCACGAAAACCTTTTCGTTGTGGGGGATATGTCGCAGGCTATCTACAGTTTTAGAGGCGCGGATTTCAGAAATATTCTCAATTTCCAAAACGATTACCCGAAAGCAAAAATTTACAATCTCGGAAAAAATTACAGGTCGACAAAAAATATTCTCGAAGCAGCAAAAAATTTAATAAAAAATAACTCTACACACATTCCTCTTGATTTGTGGACCGACAATTCGCAGGGAGACCGTTTGATAGTTTACCGCGGGGCTTCGGAAAAAGATGAGGCGTCCTTTTTAGTAGATGAAATATCAGAGGCTTTAATGAGTGGAAAAGGTTACGCAGATATTGCCGTTCTTTACAGGACGAACGCTCAATCGAGAAACATTGAGGAACATTTCATTAGAAACAATATTCCCTACCGTATCATTGGCGGTGTGCGGTTCTACGGGAGAAAAGAGATCAAAGACGTTATCTCGTATCTTAAAGTCGTTCATAATCCGAAAGATAAGGTGTCCTGGTCAAGAATAATAAATGTTCCTCCCCGCGGAATAGGGCAAAAATCCGAAGAACAGTTGAAAAAGTTAAAATGGGACATCGCGGCAGTAGAAGAAAAATCCCACCTTCCTGTTAGGGAATGGATTGCCTCGGCAAAAACTTTGTCGACTTTGGAACTTATGGAAAAGATTCTTGCCGACACAAAATATATTGAATGGCTCAACGATGGGACCGAGGAAAATTTTCAGAGAATTGAAAACATTAACGAATTAAAGTCAGTTGCTGCCCAGTTTGTTGACCTAAACGAATTTCTGGAAAACGTTGCTTTAATAGAAAGTTCTGATCGTCCGCGCGATGAAAATATCCCCGTTGTAACGCTGATGACCGTGCATGCTTCGAAAGGTTTGGAGTTTCCTGTGATTTTTATTGTTGGAATGGAGGAGGGTTTGTTTCCGCACACCCAGTCTCTTTTAGAGCAGGACGCTCTGGAGGAGGAAAGACGTCTATGTTATGTCGCAATCACAAGAGCAAAAGAAAAGGTTTTTATGACCTGTGTTTCAAGCCGCTTATATTTCGGGAGCATTCAGGTAAACATTCCCAGCAGATTTTTAGGGGAACTCCCGGGGGAGATACTTGAATACCGGGGGATAACTATGGAAAAAGGAAAACTACCCCGCCTTCCCGGCTCTGTGGATGAATTTCTCGATGATTTAGACTACGACCGGAATAATTTCAATTGGTAGACTTTTTTGGGGCAAGTGTTTGTAGTTACAGGTATAATAGAATAATGTACGAGTCGGTAAAATCTTTAGGTCAAAATTTTCTGTCAAAAGCTTCAGTTGTGGAGCCGATGGTCAGTGCTTTGGATATAAAGGATGGTGAGGACATTATTGAAATCGGACCCGGGCACGGGGTTTTAACCGAATCCCTTTTACACCGTGTCTCCGACCGCGACGTGAAGGTTTATTCGGTTGAGGTCGACGAACGTTTTGCTAGAAAACTTTTTGGAATGTATGTGGGTGAGCCGGTGATAGAGATAGTTCACGCTGATATTTTAAAATGGCTCCCGACTTTTACTTCAGAAAGAAAAGTAAAAGTATTCGGCTCTTTGCCTTATTACATAACTTCTCCTATTTTGCACTCGGTGATAAAAATGAATGTTATGCCTGAACGCGCGGTTTTCCTTATCCAAAAAGAGGTTGCCGAAAAGGTTTGTAGTAAGGTTCCCGATGCTTCATACATATCAACTTTTATCCAAACTTTCTACGACGCCGAACTTTTATTTAATGTTCCAAAAACCGAATTTACCCCCGCACCTAAAGTGGACGGAGCCGTCATAAAACTGACAAGAACAAGTATTGAAATGGACCGCGGTATAATCGAAAGGTACGAGGGGTTTCTGCACAGGGCATTTTCTCACCCGAGAAAGATGCTTAATAAACCTTTTTCAAAGGAAGAATTGGCCCGGGGCGGAATAGATCCTAAACTGAGGCCGCAAAATTTAAGCCCGGAAGAATGGTTGGAGTTTTATAAGGTACTGCACCTGCCCGCATCTATATGAAATATAGCGTAGTTATACCTACATTAAATGAGGAAAAATACATAGGAGTACTCCTCCAATCCTTGGTGGATCAGGCGTTTAAAGACTTTGAGGTAATTGTTGTTGACGCTGTTAGCGAGGATAAAACAAAGGAAGTTGCTGATTCCTTTAAAGATAAATTGGCTCTTACATTCGTCGAATCCCCGAAGAGAGGTGTTTCTTTTCAGCGCAACTACGGTGCAAAAATGGCCAAAGCTCCCCACTTAATATTTTTTGATGCCGACGTTGCTCCGGAGCTGGATTTTATTTCGAAGATTGACTACTACATCGAAAAAAAGACCGTAGACATCCTTTCTTCGTGGAATGTGCCCATTTCCGACAAATTAATCGATGAGTTTCTTTACTGGGCGTTTAACCAGCTATATCTGGAAACAATGAAAGACAGATTTCCTGCGGCTGTGGGAACGTTCATTTACGCCAAGAAATCCTCTTTTGATGCTGTGGGCGGTTTTCAGGAAGAAGTTAAACTGGCCGAAGATTTTGATTTAGTGGGAAGAATGTTCAAGGCCGGGTACAAATACGCTTTGTTAAAAGACCCAAAAATAAAATTCAGCGTCAGAAGACTGGAAAAAGAAGGACGTGTGCAGTTTGTCTGGAAAAACATCAGAGCAGCTTTTGACTACCATCTTAGAGGAGTAGGAGCTTTGCAGGGAAAATATAAACACGAATTCGGTAAATTTAACCTGTCAGTCAAAGAAAAAGACCGGAGTTTAATGAAATACCCAAAGAAAGTTTTGCAACTAATTAAAAAATCCGGACAAACACACGGTTGAAACCTTTGCATCTGCCCGGACGCTTTGACCGGGACTCTCTATTTCACCGGTCTCTATCCTTTTTACCCCGTCCGTTACGGACGGTTAAGTTGTTAATACTAAGAACATATCCTATAAACACCGTACCGTCAATGTTATACTCGCAGCATGGGAAAGCACATTCTGCAGTCTCCGCTGTGGGCGGAATTTAAAAACAGACACGGTACCCCTGCAATTTCGGCAGGCAATGTTATTTACACCGTTCACAATATTCCTCTGACTTCTTACAACTACGCGTATTGCCCCCGGGTGTCCCCCTTTGATGTAAATTTTGAAGAACTTAAAAAGTCAGCGGAAGAAAATAATTGTATTGCGGTGCATTTCGACGTGCCAAATATCATAAAAGAGAGTTCTGAGGCGGCTGAGTCCGCTAAGATATTTGATCAACACTGCGTACATTCCCCCAGAGACGAATTTGCCAAAGCCAACTTTTTCATAGATCTCACAAAAAGTGAGGAGGAGCTTTTTTCTGCTCTCCATAAAAAGCACCGTTACAACATAAACTATGCTAAGAAGAACGGAGTAACCGTAAGAGAAAGCACGGAAGACAAAGACTTTGATATTTTCTATGCACTTTACAAAGAGACCGGTGTAAGGCAGAAATTCTATTTTAGAGGGCACTCTTATCTCCGTAATATGTGGGACGTTTTTAATAAGGCCGGTCTGGCAAAATTGCTTATTGCAGAGCACGAGGGAGAACCTCTGGCCGCCTGGATACTTTTGTCTTACGAAGGTGTGCTTTACTACCCATACGGAGGTTCAACGGAAAGAAAAAAGAACCTTTTCGCCAGCACTGTTCTTGGATGGGAAGCTCTTTTATTAGGTAAAAAAATGGGATGCTCCGCTTTTGATATGTGGGGGGCATCGGTAGATCTTAACAACACCTCCGACGAATACTATGGTTTTTCTATTTTCAAATCAAAATTCGGTGCCAAGCATGTTGTGTATATAGATTCCTACGACATGGTCATAAACGAAAAATTGTACACATTCTTTAATATGGCTAACAGTTTTAGATGGAAATTGCTCAAACTCATTAGATAAATATGGAAAGACAGCAGGATATAAGACAAAGCGAGGGGTGGGGAAAATATCTGCAGTCGATCGGATGGAAGACCAGGAAAACCTCAAAAGGAATACTTATAGCTATCCGGCCTTCTTTCATAGGAAATTTTGTAAAGATACAACACCCGAGGAAAATTGAAAAAGAAGATCTTGAGGAGATAGAAAATATCTGCCGCGATGAAAAGTGCGCCTATATTAAAATAGAACCTGACTTCGACCAGGACTTATCAATTTTTGAGGGCCGGGGATACCGCCCCACACATTCCCCCAACTGCGTACCGTCAACTATTTTTATGGATCTGATAAGGACAGAGGACGATATGTGGGCAGAGTTTTCGCACAGCGCCAGGTACTCAATAAACCGCGCAATCAGAGAGGGGTATAAGGTAACAACCACAAAAAACCCTCCGGAGGAACGGTTGAAAGAAAGTTACAATCTATTTCACATTACAGCTACGAAGAAGAATTTTTACATGCCTCCGTTCCGTGAATTTCTAATCAGAGTAGATTATTTCGGAGACAAGTCTTACTTGTGCGAGGTCAGAAACAAAGACGGAGTGTTACAGTCAAGTAAGTTTTGTTTGGGACACAAAAATATGGTTCTTTTTGTTTCGGGGGGCTCGACAGAAGCAGCGAGGAAAAATAAATCAGGCTATCTTCTTATGTGGGAAACAATGAAATTTCTTAAAGGCGAAGGTTACGAGGTCTTCGATCTTGAAGGAAAGTACGACGAGAGGTTTCCTTTTCAAACCAGAAATTGGGAAGGGTTCAGCCACTTTAAAGAGAAATTTGGTGGGACGCCTATCGAATTTCCAATTCCGATGATAAAGTTTTTGAGTAAGATTTACGGGACAGTTTCCAAACTCATGAAGGCGGATTTTTAGAAATCTTTAGCCTTTGTACGCGAAAGGACAAATGTCCTTGTAATCGCACCAGCCGCACTGGATTGTAGGATTAGCCTCAAACTGTCCTTTTTTAATATTTTCAACGGTTTCGACGATTTTCTCCTTTTGTTTTACCAAATCTTCTTGAGTACGGGTTGTTGATACTTTCTCACCTGACTCCAGAAAGTATAGGGTCAAAAGATCCGGTTTTAATCCCAGTGCTTCTTTTGCTGCTATTGCGTATATTGTCACCTGGGCATCGCGGTCAACGTCTTTCTGGCTTTTTGTGGTACCTGTTTTATAGTCGATAATTTCAACCCCACCGCTTTTCAGGTTATCTATCCTGTCAATCCTTCCGAAGAAATTAGTGCCCCCGATTCTTAGATTGAAGGATTTTTCCAAAGCCTCTATATTATCTTTTACGGCGCCGTGTTTGTTAAAGTATTCCTCCAGCACCCGTTTTCCGCTTTCAAATCTTTCAATTCTATGTTTCTCATCGTCGTAGCCCAACGGTATCCATTTTCTTTCATAAATTTCGTAAAGATCTTCCAAAGACACATCTTTTCCGAACATTCTCTTAGTATGAAATTCTTTTAACGTCTCATGCATCGTTGTACCAAAACTTAATGCGTAATTTGGCAACGTCGGTATGCGCAGTATGTACGAGTACTTATATTTCAAAGGGCACGCGTTATAAGTGTCGATTTGGGTGTAGCTCATTGTTTGAGGTACAAGATTTGTCACATTTACGGCCCGGGGGTCTCTAAAAGCAGAAGTGACACCGAACAGGCTGTCTTGCTTTACGGCTCTTTCGTCGGCTACCTTGCCGACATACTCCATTTTCAACCCTGTTTCTTGTAGGAATCCGCTCGGCACTTTTTCCCGCTTTCCGCCGTAATTTTTAGCCAGAGTAAGATACAGATATTTTTTGGCACGTGTCATACCGACATAAAACAAACGTCTTTCTTCCTGAATATGCTCGTCTCCGGAAGGTAAGGTTTCTTTTATCAGTTCTACGGGGACGTCTATCACGTCTCCCTTGTTTCTTGTAGGAAATCTATCTGCGACTAAATTAACCATAAAAACAACGGGGTATTCCAGGCCTTTTGACGCGTGAACAGTCATCAAGTTGATAGTATCAATATCCTCTAGCTCTGCTTGTGCGGGGTTATCCCCGGCTTCCAAAATCAACTCTGTGTAATCAAGAAAATCTATGATTGTGGGTATTTCTTTTGTGTCTTCGCGGTGTTTAATCTCAAATTCCTTCGCCTTGTTTAAAAATATATCCAAATTTTTTATGGAGAGTTGATTCTCAACGGTCTCCTCTTCTATGAGTTGGTGTAGGTACCCGAGATTTGTAACCATGTTGAAAATAAATTCCGAGGGAGTCTCTCTGGTTATATTTTCCTGTCTTTCACGGATTAATTCTTTTAGGAAAGACAGTTGGTCTTTTCCCGAATTTTTCACTTCGTCCCACAAGTCGGTTTTTTTATATCTCGCCTCCGAAAGGAGCTTGGAAATATCATCGGGGTCTATTTGCAGAGAACGTATATTTAATGCCCGGTACAAGCTCACACCGTCTTTTGGGTTGGTTATTACTCTTAGGAGAGCAATCGCATCTCTCACCTCATCTCTGTCATACAAACCTCTATTTCCCACTAGTTGGTAAGGTAAACCGTGTTTTCTTAATGCCATCAAGAACGGGTCTAAATGGCTATTTGCTCTCGCAAGTATAGCCACATCTTTGTAAGTATATTCCGGCTCTTTCCCCAACACTTCGAAAATCTTTTTTATAACCAGTTCAACTTCATCTTCCAGCCCCTCGGTCTGGAAAATTGACGGAGAGATGCCTTTCACTTTTATTTGGCTGATAAGTTCTTTTGAAATTCCAAGTTTGGATTCCAGCGTATCCGGGTTGTTATTTACTATTAGTTTGTACGCCGGATCCAATACTTTTTGTCCCGATCTATAATTTTTTATTAGTGTTACCCTTTCGGCTTTAGGGTAGTCTTCCATAAATTGAAGAATATTGGATACGGCAGCTCCCCTGAATTTGTAAATAGACTGCGAGTCGTCGCCTACAACAACCAAGCTTCGTTCTGCCATTTCCCGGGGGCATAGTAGTTTGATTAATTCGTACTGCGCAAGGTTCGTGTCCTGAAATTCATCGAGCAGCACATGTTTAAATTGTTGTTTATATTTTTCCAGAATGTGGGGTCTTTCGCTAAAAAGTTTTATCGTCCAAGTAATCAGATCTCCGAAATCCATCTTCGAGTTTTCTATTTTTAAACGGGTGTATTCGGTGTACACGTGCGCAAGTTCCAATATTCTATCCTGCTCCTCACCCTCGAGATCGGTGTGTTTAACAAATGTTTCAAAATCTTCGGGAGAAACATTTTCATCTTGGAGTCTTGAAATAAATTTAAGAATGGCTGCTATAAATTTTGTAGGATTGCCCAGAGGCCTGAAATATTTTAATCCCAAGTCAAAAAGATTTTTTCGTAATAAAATCCATTGCTCAGGAGATGAGAGAAGTTTGTATCCGGGATCAATTCCTATCTCAATTCCTTCGGCGCGTAATATTCTGTCGGCGAAAGAATGAAAAGTAGAAATCCACGGTTCTTCATACCCCAAAGGCATTGCGTCTCCGGTTCGTTCAAGCATTTCCCCGGAAGCTTTTTCAGTAAAAGTGAGGGCCAGAATTTCCTTAGGTTTTATACCCCTCTTCTGAATAAGATTTTTTATACGCTCGGTTATGACGCGGGTTTTTCCTGTGCCGGCCCCCGCTACTACCAAAAGATGCCCTTTTTTATGGTTTATTACTTTGGCTTGCTCTGCGTTTATCTCTGTCCGTGTTTTTGAAGGCATGTGACCCCTATTATAGCGCAAAATAAAGCAATGTTGCGTGTATCTATAACTTATAGTATAATACTGACATAACGTAATTTTTGGGATATAGTGAATTTAAGATACTTTTGGTGATGAAAGGGAGGCTGTAATGGATATTCTAGTTGCTGTCGTAATCGGAGTTTTTCTGATCATTTTTGGTTTGTTAGCAATAGCAGGGTTCTTTACAAATTCTAAAGAATCGGTACGGTAGCATTTCTCTCCTCCTTTTGAGCCCGGTGATTGAGACAAACAGCCTATACTAGCTGCTCATTCACCGGGTAATTTTTTGGTTACTTCGGTCTATTCCAGGAGTTTCTTTTGTTCGGGGTCGTCAATAACCTGTATTCTGTCTATTTTGTTGAATAATCTCGAGAATTTCATCCTTATTCCGTCCATGGATTTATAGCCGTTTGAAATATGTTTTTCCAGAACGTCCAGATCGTCATTAAACTTGGACGCCTCTAATTTTATTCCATCCAGTGCCTTTAAAACCTCCCCGGCATGCTTTTCCAGGTTCTGTTGATGAAAAGCTACAAGTAGTACCTTCAAAAAGTAAGAGAGGGTATTAGGAGATGCCATAACTACGTTTTTCTCCTTGGCATAACTTTCAATTTCCGGGGTGTTTACTATCAACTCATAGTAGACATTTTCCGACGGGATATACATTATAGCCTGGTGTGTGGTTCCCTCTTCAGGAAGGATATATTTGGTTGCTATCTCATCTATTTTTTTCTTAACATCGTTTATAAATACTTTCTTTAAGCGGTCACGCTCACCCTGGGTTTCAACCTTGAGCATAGCTGCGAAGTTTTCCATCGGAAATTTTGAGTCAATCGGAATTATCCCTTTTTCGGTAAATACTGCCGCATCGCAAACCGCCCCATCCCTGAATTTATATTGGGTTTTAAAGTGGTCGCGGGGGAGAAAGCTTTCCAGTATCTCATAAAGGAACTGTTCTCCGAGCCCGCCACGTAGTTTTGGGGATTTGAGTACATTACTCAGGTCTTTCATATCATTACCGAATTCTTGTATTCCCCCCAGCTGCTTTTGAACCGTCCTTATTACGTCCTGGGAGGCATCCAGACGCTCCCAGATGAGTTTGGTCTGAGCATTCATAGCTTCGCGGTGTCCTTTCATCTGTTCGTCTAAAGTACCTCTCTGTTGAGACAGCTGTTTTTCAAGTACATCGCTGTTTTTCTCTACCGAACCCTTCATTTCTTTTAGCCACTCCATAAGAATGTTGTTTTCATCGCCCTTTGAGTTTTTGATGTTTTTAATTTGAGTTGATAAGTAAAAGACAAGGAAGCCAAAAATTACTATTAGAATTGCAAACATACCTATTACGAGGTCATTACTTAGCATGCGATAAGAATATCAGCTACCCGCCCGTGCGTCTAGGAAGGTAGTGTTAAAATCATTTATATGCCTAAGTTTTTGTATACCGTTATTTTTCTATTCGTACTTTCTATAGCGGCTTTAGCCTATTCCATTTTGGTGTTAAAACCGGACAGCTACGTTTATATTTTTATATTTCTGGGTTCCCTCTTCTTGTTTTTTACGGGGCTTTTCTCAACAACCGGCTTTTTTATAGCAACCAGGACTTTAAAAAGAGATGGCGATCCGCGGAGTATTTTTAGAAATATTTTAAAAATATCCGCATACGCGGCATTCGGTGTTTTTATTTTCTTTTTCCTGAGAGGATTCAAGTTGGTGAGTCTGCTCAATATTATTTTGTCGCTTTCTTTTTACCTGGTATTGGGTTACCAGTTGTTTTTTCACGGTAGAAATGAGCCGTAGTGGTAGAATAACGGTACTTATGGACAAGAAGAAAGTATTAATTACAACCGCAATCGACTACACGAACGATGTTATACATATCGGCCACGCGTATCAAAAAATTCTGGCTGATTGTTTAGCGCGGTATTACCGCGGGCTTTTGGGCAAAGAGAACGTGTATTTTTTAACCGGTACGGACGAGTACGGGTCGACTAACCAGAAGGCAGCCGAAAAAAGAGGCATCACTCCGGAGGAACACGTGGATGAAATATCTTCCAAAGATAAAGCCGAGCTTGATTCTTTGAACTTGGACTACAACCGTTTCATAAGAACTACCGATTCCGACCACCACGAAACGGCGCAGAAATTTTTTCAAAACGTTTTTGATAAGGGCGATATATATAAAGGCAGTTACACCGGGCTGTATTGTGAAGGATGCGAGGCTTACAAAACTATGTCGGAACTGGATTCGGATGGAAGATGTTTACTGCACCCTACCCGCGATATACAAAAAGTTGAGGAAGAAAACTACTTTTTCAAGTGGAGTGAGTATGCCGATTTTCTTAAACAGCTAATTGAGGCGAAAGGTTTTGTATTACCGGAAGGTAAGAGGAGAGAGATGCTCGGTTTCATTGAGCAGGGAATAAACGATCTTCCCGTGACCCGCCCGGAGTATAAAGTGAGCTGGGGTATTCAGGCGCCGAACGATCCGGAACACGTCATTTACGTTTGGTTTGATGCTTTGATAAATTATTTTACTGCCGCTGAGCCCGAAGGATTTTGGAATGACGACACACATATTATTCATGTTCTTGGAAAGGACAACGCCAGATGGCACGCATTATTGTGGCCGGCGATGCTCAAAAGTGCGGGGAAAACACTTCCTTCTACAATTTATGTACATGGTTTTGTAAATCTTAACGGTGAAAAAATAAGTAAATCTAAAGGCAACATAATAAGGCCGTCGGAACTCGTTTCTCAGTTCGGAGCTGACGCAACCAGATACTACTTTATTAAACACGGTCCTGTGATTGAAGATGTGGATGTGTCTGTAGACCACATAAAGCAGGTGTATAACGCCGATCTGGCCAATGGACTAGGAAATACAGCTTCACGTTTGGCGCGCCTCGCCGAAACTTCAGGATTTGAGTTTCCTTTGTCCGAGCTTAAAAAGTGGGACGAAACTTTCACAGAACATTTCAATAACTTTAGAGTCGATCTTGCCGTCCAATACGTCTGGTCAAAACTTGGGGTTTTGGACAAACATATCAACGATAATAAACCCTGGGCAATTAAAGATGCCCCACATTTGCAGAAAATTTTAGCCTGGGAAATTGATGAACTTAGAGAAATAATTAATTACCTTGAACCGTTTATACCTGAAACCGCGTCAAAACTTTCTGCGGTTTTCGGAGAGGAAAAAATTAGTTTGAAAGAGCAGCTGTTCCCGCGTTTGTAACATGCCGAAACTTCTCCTGATAGATACTTTTAACTTTTTACACCGGGCGTACCACGCCTTGCCCCCTTCTTTTCGTGACGCGAACGGAGAACCCACAAACGCACTTTACGGCGTTACCTCAATGCTTATCAACATGCTTTCGCAGGTTAAGCCGGACTATGTAGTAGCAGCCCTCGACGGAGAAAAACCTACTTTCCGTGTCGAAGATTTTACTGCGTACAAAGCACACAGAAAACCTATGGAAGATTCATTAGCTTCACAAATTCCCAAGACCTTGGATATGCTGAGTGCGTTCGGGGTTAAACAAGTTTTGGTCGACGGTTACGAGGCGGACGATATTATTGCTACATTAGCTTTAGATTTTTCCGGAAAAGTAGATGTGATAATTGCTTCAAACGATCGTGACTTATGGCAACTCGCCGGTAAGAACGTAATGCTTATGGTCCCCGACAAGAAAGGAAAACTTGAGTGGGTAGGAAAAGACGAGGTCTTTGCCCGTCTTGGATTCCCTCCCGACAAAATTGCCGATTACAAGGGTTTAAAAGGAGACCCCAGCGACAATATTCCCGGGGTCTATGGTATCGGCGAAAAAACTGCAGTTAAATTAATAGAACAGTTCGGGTCGGTTGAGGATGTGTACAAAAACATAGATAAAGTTACTCCGGAAAGTTTAAAAGAAAAATTATTGGAAAATTACGAACAGGCGCTGATGAGCAAAAAACTTGCAACTCTAATTATGGACGTACCCGCAGGAGTTACATTGAGCGATGTTAAATACCCGGGTTACGATAAAGAAAGAGTTCTAGCCGAACTGAGTAAATATAATTTTAAATCTTTAATGAAAAGGTTGGGATTGTTGCCGGACGAAGATAAAAAAATCTCTTCCCAACTTCCCGACGAAAACCAATTGGGTCTTTTTTAACATGTACAAAAAAGAAAAGGCAGATAGGGCAGAAAAAGTTGCATTGTTATTGCAAAAAGAGAACCCCGCCCCAAAAACCGAGCTTACTCATGTAAACGAATACCAGTTAGCAATAGCTGTAATGCTTTCTGCACAAACAACGGATAAGAAAGTAAACCAGGTCACTCCCGCACTTTTTGCAAAATATCCTGATTGGGAGGCTCTGGCATCGGCGGATACTGATGAGGTAGCAGGGCTAATCAGGCAGGTAAATTTTCACAAAGGAAAAGCTCAGAGAATTGTTGCCGCTGCCCGTACGGTGTTGTCCTTGTATGACGGTATGCTGCCTCATGACATGTTACAACTGATGAAACTTCCGGGAGTCGCCAGAAAAAGCGCAAACGTAATAATGCAGGAACTGTGGGGAATTGCCGAAGGAATTGTTGTGGACACTCACGTATCCAGGATATCGCAACGTTTAGGATTAACATCACAAAAAGACCCAAAAAAGATCGAAGAGGATCTTATGAGTTTGCTACCAAAAAAATATTGGAGAAACTTTTCCGGAAGCGCTGTGTTACACGGAAGATATGTTTGTACTGCGAGAAATCCTAAATGCGGAGAGTGCGTACTTAACGGGATATGCCCTTCTGCGCATAAGATTTAACGATCCCGGTTAAATTGTTCAGTTGGTAGTTCTCTGTACCACGATAAATATACTACCCATCTCACCGCTTTCAGTTTCTCTGTATCCCCACATTCCGGCTTTAGTCAATTCAAATTCCAATACAGCTTCGGGAGCAACTTCCACAGGCTCTTTAAACTCTTCGAAGAAATCTTTCATTTGCTGAAGATATATGGTGTTGTCAGTTTCATTTTTCCATCTAACAGTTTGATATTTGAAACCGTTCGCCGCGGGTGGTGAAAAACCTTTGTCGTTAAAGGTAATATCCAGTATTTCTGTGGGTTTGACTAAGGGTTCCTCTTCCGGCGGTGTGTCTTGTGCAGCATTTTCATTTACAGGCTCGTCTGATGGAGATGGGACGTTCCAGAGTCCCCTTGGACGGTAATCGCCTCCCGTTTCCCTTGTATCCTCTGTTTGGGTATTAGAAGTTTCGGACGGGGCAAGTATAGGTCCTTTTACTTTCCTCGTAGATGAAGAAAAAATTATAAGGAGAAATACCCCGCCGATAATAAGCCCTGTTATAAATATCTGTTTATTTCTTAATATAAAGTTTCTCATCAGTTTGATTTTATCAAATAAGGGACGCGACAGTTTCTTTTGCCAGCGTCTTGTTCACGAGATATCTCGGAGGTTTGTTACTTATCAGCACGTCTACAACATTTTCCGCGGCCATGCGAGCCATTTGTAATCTGGCTTCCCACGTCGCACTTCCTATGTGCGGTGTGAGAACTATGTTGTCCAATAATTTTAAATCGGGGTATATTTCGGGCTCATTGGCGAATACATCAAGAGCAGCTCCGGCGATGTAATTTTGTTTCAAAGCTCTGGATAGCGCCTCTTCATTTATAATTTTCCCCCTTGCTGTATTTATTATGTACGCGAGAGGTTTCATTTTTCTGAATTCGTTTTCTCCTATCAGGTTTTCGGTTTCAGGTGTCAGGTTGCAGTGTATGGATATGAAATCGCTGTTTTCAAGTAGATAATCGAGTTCAACCTTTTCTGCGTCCAACAGGCTTTCCGCTTCGGGGTGCCCATTTACATCTGTATACAATATCCTCATGTTCAGGCCGTTTTTAGCCATGCGCGCAAGGTGCTGACCGATTCTACCGAAACCGATAATTCCGAGGGTATCCCCCAATATTTTTGGTCCGACAAAATCCATCGGATTCCAGTATTTATTTTTATCTGTACGGCAAAACTTGTCAGCTTCCGGGATACGTCTGCCTGCAGATAACATAAGCGCTAGGGCGTGCTCAGCCACTGACTCAGTAAGATCTCCCGGCGTGTTTCCGACAAAAATATTTTTTGAAGTAGCGTGCACAACATCTATATGATCGAATCCAACAGAGTAGGCAGCGATCACCCTTAATTTTTTAGCAGCATTAATAATTTTCTTATTTACTTTATCGGAAGTTGAGGGAATTATGGCATCAACATCTTTGACGGCCACTAACATTTCTTTTTCAGAAAGAGGGGCCCCCTGTCTGTAATCAAGCTCAATATCTTTATACTGCTTTAGTATGTTGATACCCGCCTGAGGTATTTCTCTGGTGATAAGTAATTTCATTTTAAAAGCTCGGGAGAACCGAAGAGCTTCATTTTAGATTCCACGACCTTTTGAACTTCTTCGATGGGTCGTTTCATATATTTGTATGGGGCAATTTCAGTTGTTTTGCCAATCTCCTCCTGAAGTGTCATTTTGAAGGCTACTCTTAGCTCGGAATTCACGTTTACCTTTACAATCCCCATCTTTATGGCGTTTCTTACATCGTCATCATAAACTCCGGACCCTCCGTGGAGGGAAAGGTACGTGTGCGGAAGGGCAGCCGTAATTTCCTTCAATTTATCAAGGTTTAGATGAATAACGTCGGCGTATATTCCATGAAGATTTCCTATGAAGCTGGCAAATACATCGATACCTGTTTTTTCAACGAATTCTTTTGCCTCCCGGGGGTCTGTAAAAAGCTCGGGTTTGGAATACATTTTAGTATCTTCTTTAGTATGGTCTGTCGAACTTCCCTCGATATGGTCTATCTCTCCTTCAACAATAACGCCCTTTTTATGTGCTTCCTCTACGACGATTGATGCATTTTCTAAATTCTCTTCGTAAGAGAACTTGCTGCCATCGTAGTGAACATAATCAAACCCGGCTTTTATTGCGTCTAATATAGTTTCCACGGATTCTCCATGATCCAAATTTAAAATTACCGGCAGTTGTATCTGGTCTTCATAAGCTCTTGCCAGGCACACTAATTGTTTTAGTCCCATGAAACCCGCTTCTCCGGGAGAGGCTTCTATAAGCACGGGAGACCTTAGATTTGCGGCAGCTTGGGTTATCGCTTTAAATGTTTCAAGATTCCCGACGTTAAATGCGCCGATAGCCACACCTTTTTCTCTTGCTTTTTTAAGTAACTCTTTTGCTTTCATATTTTCTCAATAATACCTTCAATTTCTTTTTTAGTAAGGAGCCCCTTGGTTGTTCCGATTTCTTTTATAATACTTCCGGCATTGGCCACACCCCACTTTAAAGCTGTTTCCGTGGGTTTTCCGTAAAATATTGCCGACAAAAAACCGGATGCAAAAGCATCTCCAGCCCCTGTTTTATCTGCGATCGGCCTTTCGTCGGAATAGCTCTTTTGGAAAGTTACTTTGCTTCCGTCACTGCACGAAGCCCCGCTGTTGGAATCGGTAATGACCGTCATTTTGGGTCCGAGCTTGTGAAGTTTTTGATGAAGTTCCTCGGTTTCACCTTTGCCTACGAGAGCTATAGCTTCTTCGCGGTTCAAAAAGAATATGTCCGTAATCCCTAGAACGTTTTCAAAAGTTTTTAAACCGTGTTTCATCTGAATTGTGCCCGGGTTAAATGCTAACCCCACGCCCGGGTTTTGTTTTACATAGTCAACAAGTTTGCGTTGGAAATCTTCGAAACCCTTACCCATAGAGGTGTAATAAATCCATTTGGGTTTTTCCCAACCTAGTATTTTGTAGTTTCTTTCCGCGTGGTAGCTGAATATAGTTCTGTCGTTACCGTAGATGATAACGCTGTTAACGTTAGTATCATCGTCCGGTGTCTTGATACAGAAATCTGTATCTACGCCGTGGTTATTTAGCTCGGTTACAACTCTTTCTCCGTTTTCATCGCCACCGATTTCAGTATAAATCACTGTTTCCAAGCCCAGTTTTTTGCCTCCGACGGCCACATTCAGTGAATTTCCAGCAACTGCGGTCTCAAAGTGCTCAACAGGTATTTTAGAGCCGTGGTAAAAGCAAATCTTGGGTTCGGCACCTCCGTCTACAAGCGGAAATCCGTCGTTCGCACCGATTTTCATATATAGATCTATGGCTACATCGCCTATTGTGAGCAGGTCCATATTATTTTTCTTTAAGCATATTAAGTATAGCCTCTACAACATGGTGAGAGCTAATACCATATTTGTCCTTTAACTCCTTATAAGAGCCGGATTCTCCGAACGTGTCATTGACGCCGATTCTTAAGTTGCGCACAGGGAATTCCTCCGCGAGAATCTCTGAGATTGCAGAACCGAAACCCCCGTTAATTTGGTGCTCTTCCAGACTCACGCACCGCCCCGTTTTTTTAGCTGAGCCTATAACATTTTCTTTATCCAACGGTTTTATGGTGGGTACAGCTACTACTTCAATATTTATTTTGTGTGCGGCTTTGAGTATTTTTGCGGCTTCCAGTGCTTCGTAAGCAATAGTGCCGGTGGTGAATATTGTTAAGTCAGTACCCTCGACTAAAGTGTAGGCTTTACCAATTTCGAAAGGTGTTTTTTCTGTTGTTATTTGAGGAGTCGGCTCTTTGCAGATTCTTAAATAAACGGGGCCACGCATTTTATACATTTCTTCAACCGCTCTTTTTGTTTGCCGGTAATCTATTGGATTTATTACTGTTAAGTTGGGCAAAACTCTTGTTAGCGCAATATCTTCGAGAGATTCTGCAGCTCCTCCATCCGGGCCGTTAGAAAAACCTGCGTGAGAACCTACGATTTTTACATTTGCGTTACTAAAACAAATCGAAAGTCTTATTTGGTCCCAGTTCCTGTAAGGCGAAAAAACGGCGTGAGATGTAAGGAATGGTACAAGTCCTGACAGCGCTATTCCGGCTCCGATACCCGCCATATTTTGTTCGGCAATCCCTGTTTCAATAAATCTGTTAGGAAATTTTTTCTTGAAAGGTGTCAGACGTAAAGATTCCTCAAGATCTGCTGTTAGAACAACTATATCATCGTGTTCTTCACCCAATTTGAGAATCGCTTCGCCGAAGCCGTCTCTTCCGGACTTTAATTCCCGGTCCTGAAGAAATACCTCTTCGTTTAAATATAGTGTTTTATTAAGCATCGGGCAGTGCGTTTATTTACTGTTGAGGACTTGATTGCCCTTCGTTAGGTTGTGTTTCCTCTGCCGGTTCTTCTTTCTCACAGTCCTCGACTTTTTTAACTCTGTCGAAACTTATTTCGAAATCAGTTTGAGATATGGCTACAACGTCGGCTGTAATATTTCCTTCAACCTCAACCTCGCAATTACCTCCCTTGTCGGTTTCTTCAATAAGAACCAACAAGTGCTTGGCATTTTTATCCTCGTAAACTTTTTTTATCCTCATTTTGTGTCCCGTCTCATCTTGTAAATCCGAAGATATCGCCAACAAATACTCACGGTCAAAATTTACCGAGTCCCTTACTTCTGTTAACCCCGTGGGATCGATGTAATTCAAAAATTCTGCCAGTTCTTCGGGAGACTTGATGACCTTGCGTTGCTTTTCAAGAGGCATTTCTGTTGTTATAACAGTCGGGAATCCATCCAGCCTTCTAATTTGGGTGCCTTTATTAAAGCCCGGGAGTTTTATTTCTCCCTGTAGTAAAAAATAACCTGCCCCTATCATTAGAACCACGATAACAACCAAAGGAATCAGGCTCATGTTTAAAGTTGTTTTTGTTTTATTAGTCATAATCCGATTTAATTTTGCCTTCCAATGACGCCAGACTCTTTAGTGCCTTCAAAGCCTGTTCTTTGGATGGAACCTTTCCATGCCACTCAAATTTATACTCCATAAATTCTACACCCTTACCGGGTATCGTATGTGCAATTATAGCAGTAGGACGCTGACTTACTGAATGTGCCATATTGCACGCGTTGATAATTTCTTCTATGTTGTGTCCGTCAATTTCTACCACGTACCAATTAAAACTTTCAAGTTTGTTGCGTAGATTTTCCAGAGGCATTACATCTTCAGTACGTCCGCTGATCTGAATATTGTTTCTATCTATTATCCAGGTTACGTTGTCGAGTTTATTATTTGGGGCAAACATAGCTGCTTCCCAAATCTGTCCTTCCTGCAACTCTCCGTCTCCGGTAACACAGTATACACGGAAAGGCTTGCTTTGTATTTTTGCTGCCATTGCCATTCCTATAGCCTGAGAGAGGCCCTGGCCAAGAGAACCGCTGGAGTTTTCTATGCCGGGAAGGGCGCCAAATTTCGGGTGTCCCTGCAAATTAGAGTTAAGTTTTCTCAGTTGTTTCAACTCTTTTTTTGGAAAGAAACCTTTTTCAGCGAGGGTTGCGTAAAAAAGCGGGCAGATGTGTCCGTTGGATAACACGAGCCTATCCCTATCCGGGTCGGTTGGATTTTTGGGATCTACATTTAGAATTTTGAAATATAGCGCAGCGAAAATGTCCGCCATCCCCAGAGAACCTGCGGGATGTCCGCTACCTGCTTCCAGTAACATTTCCAGTACTTTTTCTCTGAGATTGTTGGCAATTAAGGCAATTTTCTCAATATCGTTATAAACAGAAGACTTGGGCATTAGATGTAGTATAAGGTTTGTGGAAATTGTTCACAAGGCGCTGACCGGGGTTCAATTCTTGTTCAGCGACTCAAGATAGTTCAAAACTTCCTGCGGGGTGGCGCATATCTTTAACATTTTTCTTTCCGCCGGTTTAATAAAAAGATTTTTTTCAATAGCGTCCAGGACTTCGTTCCAAAAATCGCCGAACATTATGATTGGTTTACTATTCGGTTCGTGTATCCATGAACTGACCCACGACATTCCGAACTCGCTCAAAGTTCCAATGCTCCCTTTGAAAACTATATGGACGTCTGTGTTTTGCAGAAGAACCTTAGTTCTGTCAAAGTAATCGAGCGTAACTATTTCCATATCAACATCATTGGAAGGATCTGTCCCCTCGTAGTGCCTCTTTGGCTTATTCGGATGATATGTTATGGCCAATGCTTTTCCGCCCCCGGCGTGAGCGCCTTTGGTCGAAGCTTTCATAACTCCCGGACCGCCCCCGTTGAATATTTCGTAGTCGTTTTCGGCTAAAAGTTTGGCTGTGTCGAAAGCCTGTACATAAGGTTCCTCGTCTTCTTTCCACGCGGCTCCGCCCAAAAAGGCAATGCGCTTGTACATTTTGTTTTCCCCGCCTATTGAAGAAATTGTTGTGACATCAGTCATTATTAATTTATCTCCTTTAATTTTGCCAGCATCCCGGCAGGATCTTCTGAGCTAAATATCTGAGAACCAATTACAACATCATCAACCCCTAATTTCAAGACTTCACTTAAATTCTGTTCGTTGATACCACCGTCAACCTGCACTCTAATGCCCGGGTGGTTATCTTTAAAACTTATAATTTTTGGAAAAACATCCCGTATTATTTCGTTTCCCTGTTTTCCCGGATATACGGTTAGAAATTGAACGAAATTAATTCCTCCGGGCAGATGGTCGATATTGTCCAACGAGGTTTCAGGTTTAACACTTACTCCCACAGTGTATCTTTTCTCTACCGCTCTCCTGACAAAATCTTCTATTCCTTCTGCTTCTATGTGAGCCGAAATTTTAAAAATACTTTGGTATCTTTCCTCGACATAAATTTCGGGGTGGTTAGTCATGAGGTGTATTTCAAGTTTTGAAATAGGCTCCAAAGATGCAATATCCTCGATGTTTGCGTAAGAACTTTCGGAAACAAATTTCCCGTCTGCTATATCGATTTGTATGTATTCACACTGCCCGTCGATAAGGGCAATTTTTCGTTTGATTTCTTCAGGTTTTTTTTCGAGAATGGCAGGAATAATCATAATATTTTTGCGAGTCTTCTTTTGTGTCTCTCCGCATTGCTAAAAGGAGTGTGCAGCCATGTTTTGAATATTTCCAGGGCTTCGTGGATTTTTACATAATCCGCAGGCAACGTGAGTATATTTGTATCGTCATCTCTTCTTGAAGAAGCGGCGTGCGTCTCGTTCCATGAAAGTCCTGCTCTAACCTCTTTATATCTGTTGGCAGCTATAGTTACGCCAACTCCATTTCTGCAAATTAGCACCCCCTTGGAGTCGGGTGTTTCCAGCATTTTTTTCACCAGCTTGTTGGTGTAGTCGGGGTAGTCATCTTGTGGGTCAAGTGTGAAAGGCCCGAGGTCTTCATGCGGAATCCCGCTTTCCTCCAGGTATCTGGCTAGTTCCTTTTTGATGTCCAACCCCCCGTGATCAGAGGATAAAAATATCATTTACGGCGTCCTTTAATAAAAATAAATAGAGCAGTTCCTATTGAAAGTATAGATACCATTTGAGCCACATTCAAGCCACCGGCTTCCCACGCCCCCACCCTTAAAAATTCCAGACAAAATCTTATAGTGCCGTATCCTGCAAGGTATGTGGAAAGTAAAACCCCCGGCGCAGGTCTTTTTTTCGCCGTCATTATCAAAACTATAAAAAGTAAAAAACTTAAAGCAGACTCGTAGAAAAAAAGCGGATGCTTACCTTGTAGTGCCCATGGAAGTGAGGTATCTTTGCCGGTCAATTCTGAGTTGAAATAATTTCCCCATCTCCCGATTGCCTGACCGAGGGGAAGCACTGTTGCCACGATATCTGTTGTTTCTAAAAACGATTTCCTGTGTGTTCGTGAGTAGATAGCTAATCCCAAGATTCCCCCTATGACCGCTCCCCAAATACCCAGCCCGCCGTTCCAAACTTCGAAGATTTTTATGGGAACAGTTTTGTAGTAATGCCAGTAGTCTACGACATGGTACAGGCGGGAACCGGCAATTCCTAAGATGACTGCGTACAACCCTATATCCCAAACTTCTTTTTTCTTTTCAGGGTAGATTTTTTCAGCGGCGGTAAGACAGGCGAGGATAGCCGTGGATATTAGTATTCCGTAGAGAGATGCCACTTAGACTATAAGAAAACTTACAACCAAGACCAATATTAATGCTGCGGAATAAACAATAACCCCCTTCTTATCGGGTTTATTTTTTAACGCCCAAAACCACTCATCCGTTTGTCCGTTAAAATAGTGTTCCCACATTTTGAAAATAGAATTCGCGAACACTGAGAACACGAGTGCGGTTACTATTCTCGAAGTTGATGTGTAGGCAACTAGTATGGTGAGGACTGCAAATATAATTTGAAACAACGCGCTATTCAAAGACTTATCTACCACGTCACCCCTGTTATAAAAAACATATTTCAAAGCACCCTTATAATCTTTATCTTTTATGTAATTTTTAAAATTTTTGGAAAAACCTTTTTCAGGTTCAAAAAGATATGCATAAAGAGGGTATTCAATATCCAGCACAAACGTGCCCAGTAGAGATGCGAGTATTATGAACACCGTATTTATTGCGGACCTCTCGACTACGGCTGCAAGAAATACGATTGCGACTACGGCCGAGATAATGAGTTGAGTTTGAAGAGAGAGCGAGGGTTTTTTGTCCATGTGTCTAAATATTAGTTTATTCGGATTTTTTGTTCAACCTTTGTTTTTTAAGCTCACTTAATTTCCACATAAATAAACGACCCCTGGTCGTAGCTTTTTCCGATCCTAAAACGAACTCACGGGCTGCGTCGAGCAGAGCCCTGTCCTCGGTTTTAGCCAGTTTTATGTACAGAGAGCGGTGTTTACGGTCATTAAATTCATCAGCAAGGCGGTTTCCATAGGCTTGGAACTCGTGCTTATTTCTAACGTCCCCGACGATATTTCTTTTCTGCAATACTTTCCCTATTTTTTCCATACTTTACGCTTTTCCTCTTTGTTTTTTGAACATCAATTCTATTTCTTTAAGAGTAGTAGCTTCTGATGGATTTTTGTCCTCCCTGAACTTTATCAGTCTCGGGAATCTCAGGGCGTAACCGGATGTATGATTTTGGGACGCACTTATTTCATCAGCTCCTATTTCCAGCACAATAGTTGGTTCTATGATTACGTCCGGTAAAAGGGTTTTTTCGATCAGAACATTTTTAGGGACAGTTTTAGTTTTGTGTTTGTCAGCTAGTTTTTTTATTTTCACCCACTCTTCGTCAGTAAGTCCCGTTCCGACTTTTGTGACGGTTTTAATAACCCCGTTATCTTTGTCCATAACGCCCACCAGGAACCCGCCTATGCCGAATTTTGACCTCACACCCTTGCCGTGATAATAGCCGAGAAGAACACAATCTACAGAGTCATCGAGTAGTTTTTCATCAGCCTTTTTAAGTTTTATCCAGGAGTAACTGCGTGCGCCGGCTTGATAATTATCAGCCGGGTTTTTTACAATTAGCCCTTCCAGACCCTTTTCCTTTGCTATTTCAAAATATTCAACTAATTTTTCAAAACTTTCTGTTTCCATGTCGTCGTCTACTATTACTGTGTCCCCGGGTTTTACAATACTTCGCAGTATCTTTTTTCTTTCCCGCAGAGGTAGTTCTGTGGTGGACTTTCCGTTTAAGTAAAGTATGTCAAACACAAAATATTTCAGTGGAATATTCTTCGCCGCTTCAGTTATGCCGTGTTTCCTTTTTCTTTGTATTGTTTCCTGAAAAGGAAGAAAATCTCCTGTTTCTCTGTTGAAACCTATTGCTTCCCCGTCGAGTATAACGGAGTCGGCCTTAATTTGGGTGTTGGCAGCTTCCAAGAGGTCGGGGTATTGGTGGGTTGTTTCTTCCAGATTTCTTGTGTAGGTTTTCATCAGAAATTTTTTTGAAGACTCTCCGAAAAGATCTATCTCCCCCTTTCTTAAAGCCACTTTTTTATTTCTATCCATATGAAGTTGGACTCTCGTTCCGTCGAATTTAAACTCGGCCCAAACTTGGGGAATTCTTTCAAATGCTTCTTCCATTCCACTGACCCGCTGAGCTTTTTGGGATAACACCGGAACTCCCGGTTCTATATCTATCTTTTTAAGTCCCGCGATACCGTTCTCCTTAATTTTTTGTGCTATTAGCCCTATATCCGGGTGTTCGTTGTAAACACGTTCTATCTTCTCAGACAGTTTTTTATCTCCGCATACTAACGCGAGAGCAGTAACGACAGTTAGTTCCGTAAACCCGAGCCGAACCGTCCCTAAAATAATTCTGGTTATAAATTTTGCCGAAAGTGAATCTACGGAATTTAGAAGAATCGTAGTTTTTTTCATTTTCAGATCTACCGAACCGGATCCTTCTATGGAGGCTATCTCCATTAATTTTTCGTAAACTTGATCGATACTGTATTTGTTGTCGACGTTCTTAGTAAGTACTTTTTTTGCTACTGAGCCAAGATCCCCGAGTTCTGCGTAAAGAGCTGATACGTCCTCTTCAGTTAATGCCTGGAGGATTTTTACTACCTGCTTGTCAGCCATATTGAAAACCCTGTTTTCAAAGGGAGCTTTAAGATATCCCAGGGACAGATAGATAGCCTGTGGCGTCTCTTCATGTTCAAGCTTTTCGATAAGTTCGACTAAAATATCGGTTATTTCTAATCTTTTGGGAGTGGTTTCCAGACGCTCGAGATACGCAGCAAATTCTTTAAATTTCATGTGTCTATTCTATCACTAGCTAAGTTCGTAACGGGATGATTTGGTGCTGCCTGTTTTTTTTATAATTCCCCGGTCAAGGAGGGATTTTAGATCGCGTAAGACAGTATCTTCGGAAATATCGGGGAAGACGGTGGGGAAATCTTTATTCTGCAGAAGACCGTAATCCTGGAGATACTCAATTATTCGTTCCTGCCTTTCGGTAACCTTCACCCTTCCCGTAGCTTTAGCAACTTTGGTGTCCTTTTCCAAAAGTTTTATTTTTTCAACCAAATTATAGGTTTTTACTGAAATTCCGTGAGTAACATATTCAAGCCAATGGGTGTAATCAAAATTATTTTTTTCAATTTCGGTCAAAGCTTCTTCAAATTCTTTTCTTGAACTTAAAAAGTAGGAATCTATCTCAATCAAACCACCGAGGCTGTAACCGTAAGATTCCAGCACGAGGTCAAATGCCAACGATGCCGTAGAATTGTTAAAGTTTTCGAAGGGTTCTAAACGAAGTATCTCTGCTGAAAGTATCGAGGCGGTTATCAGAGGATGATTTTCTCTCGCATCCAAGCTGTTTAACCAATCAAAGAGAGTCACTATTTTTGCCAGGATTTCTCCGGGGTCGGGTTTGCCTGTTTTTTTAAGAGTTCTGTATGCCCCTTGTTTTGTTTTTGGCATCAAACGCTGCGTAAGTGTTTGATTTATGTATTTTATGTCAATTTCTTCCAGCTCTAATTTTTTCCCGATCTCTTTAACCGATTTCAGTGCGGCGTCAAAGTTAATAACTTCCTGCGGTTTATTGTCGGTGAATCCTTCCAGACTTGCTTTTATAATCTGTTCGTCGATACCGGTTCCTTCAATTTTAAGCAGTGAGTAAATTCTCGAGGTAAGTGCCTCCTTTTGTAATTGTTTTTCCCACGCCGGTAGAATTTTTACACTATCCGCAATCGCGCGGGAATATTCAACAGTGCCGATATTTTTAAGAGTCTTTTGTGTTACGGTGAATTCTGGGTAGAACATTGAGATAATTCTCGCATATTTCCCGCAGGTTACAAGACCTTTATTTCGTGAGTATTGCTTTTAGTTGAAAGAAAATCAGGCGGTTCGGTACTTGTGATAATAGTTTGTTGTTGCTCTAAAATATTGAAAACCGAGCTTCTGTGGTTTTCGTCAAGTTCTGAGAAAATGTCGTCGAGAAGTAGGACCGGCCGCTCATCGTTTTCTTGTTCAATATAATTAATTTCGCATAGCTTAAGAGCAAGCATTACGCTTCTTTGTTCACCCCTGGAACCGAATTCTGACAAGTTGTGTTTATTATGGAAAATGCAAAAATCATCGCGGTGAGGTCCTACGAGAGTGGTTTTTGCATGTACTTCATGCTCTTCGTGTTTTTTCAGCCGTTCCTCTGAAATTTCATTCATAAGATATTTGATCTCAACTGCGGTATCCTTCCCGTTTAGTTTTTCAACGGTCTCCGGAAGTTTTTTATTAAAGTAGTCGAATAATTTTTCCCTTTGTTCTTGAATATAGGTTCCGTGTTCCAGGCATTTTTTAGTCCAGTAGCCAATCTCGTCCCGGCCTCTGTTTTCTTCGGCAATTTTTTCAAGAATTTTATTCCGCTGGCGTACTGCTTTTAAATATGCGGAAGTGTTCCGTTTGTAATTTTTGTCTGTCTGAACAAGTATCGCATCCATGTATTTTCTTCTTTCCGAGGGGGAACCTGTGATTATATTTAGATCTTCTGGGGAAAACATTACGCTGTTAAAAATTCCGGAAAAGGACACCAGGGACTTTGGAACTTTATTCACCTTGGTTTTCTTTGAGGAGATATTTGAAGCATCAGGTTCCTTTATTACCTGCATCTCAAGTAAGTACTTTCCGGACGAGTTTTCAATATCTGCTCCGGCTGTTGTGAACCGGGCGGTGTAATTAATCATGTCCCTGTCGTATTTTGCCTTGATTGATTTTCCGGTAGACAGGGCATAAACAGCCTCAAGAATATTTGTTTTACCGGCCCCGTTCGCCCCGGTCAGAAGCACTATTTCGTAATCAAGATTAAGAATCAATTTTTTATGATTACGGAAATTGGCTAGTCTTAGTTCTAATATCTTCATGCGCTAATTATTGGTTGGCAGGCAGGGCAAAAGTATGTACCGCGCCCCGATATTTTCATAAAATTCACCTTACCGTCGCATACCGGGCAATTTTTTTTGGAATATATCTTGAAATGTTCCTGATATGTTCCTTCTTTTCCAAATGGGTCGACATACATCTTATCACTCAGTGTCGAACCTCCAAATTTTATACTTTCCTCAAGAACCTCTCTTATAGCATCAAGTAAGCGGGAGGTATCTTCCGGCGCGATCTCACTCGTTTTTGTAAGAGGATTTATTTTAGCGAGAAAGAGGGCGTCTGTTGCGTAAATATTTCCCAGTCCCGAAATTACTACCTGATCCAAAAGTGCGTTTTTAATGTTTGTCCGTTTGGATTTAATTTTTTCAAACAGTTGTTGAGGAGTTGTATTTTTATCCAAAGGTTCCGGCCCATATCTTGCCGCAAGTTCCTCCGTTTGTTTTGGACTTAGAACGGCGGCTTTTCCGAACATGCGCATATCACTAAACGTGAGTTTAGTTCCGTTATCTAAATGCAGAATTATTTTTACCCATTTCTCGCTTCCGACTTTTTCATTCCAAAGTAGGAGTCTGCCGGTCATAGCCAAATGAAAAAGTATCCGTACTCCGTTGTTCAATTCCAATAGAATATTTTTTGCAACTCTTTTAACCGACTTTATTTTTTTACCTGTAACCGCCTTGATGAAAATTTCGGTTGACGGAAGTGCTTTGTAATCCTTGGAAATCTGAACCTGAAGCACATTTTTCCCTGCGAGGTTTTTGTTGAGTATGGCAGCGATTGTTTGAGTCTCAGGAAGTTCAGGCATTATTTTTTCGGTGTTCCGCCCATTTTTCCTCGATGAAAGACCTTATTTCATTTTGAAAACGTTGTTTGGAAAATTTTGCAACCGTATCTTCGATAATCTCCGGGTCGAACGTGTGATTATAAATGGCCTGCTCGAATTCCTTTATTTTTAAACTGAGTTCTTTTTCATCAGAGCCTTCAAAAAACATTCCGCTGATTCCTTCGGTAACCGTTTCTAAATGTCCCCCCGATTTATGAGCTAAAACCGGTTTGCCGTGCGCCATTGCTTCTACGGGGACAATGCCGAAATCCTCATCTTTAACGGCGTTTATAACTCCGAGACACCCTTCAATAAGAGAGTGCTTTTCGCTCTCGCTGACTTTTCCTAAAAACTTTACGTTGGGTCCTGCCAGCTCCTTCAACCTCTCTTCTTCCCGGCCTGTACCGGCTATCCAGAGCTCCGTAGAGATATTTTTAAACGCCCTGATGACCAGATCAATATTTTTGTAGGCAGCGAGACGGCTCAGAACCAAAAAGTAAGGCGCCCTATTTTTTTCAGCCGGACTCCCGCTGTTTTTCACGTCTATTTCAACCGGAGGATATATAACCAAGGCGTCTCTTCCATAGAATTTTTTAATCCTTGAACGCACCTCTTCCGAATTGGCAATAAGATAGTTTGGTCTTTGGGCCGCGCTACGATCCCACACTCTTAGAAGAGAATCGAGGACCGTAACGAAGGGTTTGAAGTACCAGGCGGATCTTTTCATACTCTCAACAGAATATTTGTATAAAAATCTCGGAGGTGTGTGAATGTAACTTATATGCAACTGTTCCGGTTTTGTGATGACTCCCTTTGACCATGCCGAAGAATCCGAAACGATAATGTCATATTCCCGCAGATCGAAATTTTCAAAAACTAATGGCATGAGAAACGTTAAGTACTTCGGAAATTTTTTAAAAAGGGCGGTTTCGGGACATATTATTTTCTGCTTGTTTATTGCGTTCGAAAGCTTTTCCGGTTCGTGCATACTAGTATACACAGGGCTTTCAGGATACATCTCCAGCAACGCTTCCAGAACCTTCTCAGCCCCTCCATAGTTTAGGAGATAGTCGTGAACAAAAGCTATCTTAGGCTGTTTCATGTTTGTATTATACAGGCTATAAAACTTCTTGACGTGCCCTCCAATTTATGAGTTCATTTGCGTATGAGAAAAGGTTTTGGAGTCTTATTTTTTATTATTGCGGTATTTTTTATAGCTGCTCCCTTTGCTTTTTACATTGCCCGAACCAAAACCGGCTCCCAAGTTAAAGGTGTTGCCGACGCCGGCTATTCGCAAGGCTTTTCTGTAGTGGTTAACTCTTCGCAGGGAACCTGGGATTTATACCAATACGGTTGCGCTGATCTTGATGAGTGCAAGAAAGCTCTTTTTTCGGGAAAGAAATTATCTATGACAAGTGGAGGTGAGGTCAGTTCGTACACACTGCCTTTTATTAAAGCCCCGGACGCCCAGGATATTGAGTATGTGAAATTTTTCTCTAAACCCGGGTGGGGGTCAGCCCAAAGAACTTTTTACGTTTCTGAGGGCAAGTTCACGGGTTTAGAAACTGTAGAATTTGAAGCAGAGGGAAAAAAGGTTAATGCACTAATAGTTCCGGTAAAGGCATTTACCGCATCTCACTTTGTAGCGGGCACACTCTCAGATTAATTAAAGTATCGAATAATCCGCATGTTTCAGATAAAATTAATTTTATGGAAGTAATAAAACGCGATTCCGCCTTGTGGCAGTACATGCCCGAGGAGATCCGGGGATTATTAGAAGATGGTGAGCTCATATTGAACTTTGTTCACACGCATCACCAAGAGGACAACATTTCCGACTATTCCTTTTTAGTTTTTCCTTTTGCAAAAGGATATGAAGGTTTCCTGAAAAGATTTTTTCTTGATATGAGACTGATTTCCAAAGAAGAGTATTACAGTGACGATATCAGAATCGGCCGTATTCTAAACCCGAACTATATAAAAGAGAAAAATAACGTTTTTGACAAGGTGTGCGGTAAAGGAAAAGAAGGCAGGGACGTTGCTCGGAAACTATGGCAGGTTTGGAAAAGAGGTCGAAACCTGGTTTTCCACTATTTCCCTCACAACTACAGAAGATTGGGGTACGAAGAAGCCCTGGACATAATAAATGACATTGTTGACGCCATGCACACATCAGTGACAAAGTGCCGGATCTAATTTTTTACTTTCGGATATATAATGTTTCACATGGGTACATCTATGACTAAAAAGGTAGCTGTAGGGATGAGCGGAGGTGTTGACTCTTCCGTAGCTGCCTTATTGTTAAAAGAGCGGGGGTACGAGGTAACCGGAGTGTATATGCAATGTTGGGACATAGAAGACGATGGTTGCGCGGCTGACGATGACAAAGCATACGCACTACAGACTGCCACGGCACTGGATACCCCGTTTAAAATACTGGACTTTCGTGACGAGTACAAGGAGAGAGTCATTGATTACTTTTATACCGAATACGAAGCAGGTAGAACTCCCAATCCCGATGTGATGTGTAATAAAGAAATAAAGTTCGGCATTTTTTACGAATGGGCTATGAAGGAAGGATTCGATTTTGTGGCCACGGGACATTACGCCGGAGTGAAGAGTGAGAACGGAGAATTTAAGCTTATGAAAGGGGCTGACGAAGGTAAGGACCAATCATACTTTCTTTACAGGTTAGGGCAGAAGCAGCTGAAAAATACCATTTTCCCGTTAGGGGAATTACAAAAACCGGAAGTTAGAAAACTGGCAAAAGATAAAATGCTCCCGTCGTACAAACGCCCCGAAAGCATGGGGATTTGTTTTATCGGGGAAGTAGATATAAAGGATTTTCTTAAAAAAAGGATAGAAGAAAAAAAGGGAAAAGTTGTTACTTCCACAGGAGAGGTGGTGGGGGATCACGACGGGGCATGGTTCCTAACTATCGGACAGAGGCACGGATTCCGGCTTAACAAGTATTTCGGAGACCCGATGTACGTTATTGCCAAAGACGCCGGTTCAAATACTCTGACGATCGGTAGTTACGAGGAGGCCTTAAGGGATACGTTTGAGGTATCGGATTTGAGTTGGATCGGAAGAGACCCCTTTACCGATGCTGATGCAATAAAGTGTGGCGTTAGAATCAGACACCTGGGAAAACTAATACCTGCCGATGTTAAGAAGTCCCAAGACGGACGGTTGGCGGTAAATCTCTCCTCAAAATTATTCGGCGTGGCACCGGGGCAGAGCGCCGTATTCTACAGAGACAAGGAAGTGCTAGGGGGAGGTATCATCCTCTGACACTGCGAAAGAAGCACCAACTATTCGGATTCTCTTGGTAGCAAGATCCGTTCCTACCTTTAGTACAAAGCTTTTAGTTTCTTCCCATTTTCCCTCACCCCCTACTGATTTATATAAAATATCGAATAATCCCGGTTTATCTAAATTTATAACTTGCGAGTAATCCCTCCATGTTAAACCGCCATCTAAAGAATAAACCGTAAAAGTGCCATTACCTGAAAACGATACTTCCGGAAATGTATCCACAACTCCGTCAATTGGTTCCGGAGAAATATTTATTTGAGTATAGACAGGTTGGGAGCTGGAGCTTTCTCCGAAAGCTGCGAAATAACTAAAGTGACCCAATATACCTTCAACCACGCCTGTTGAGGAGTCATAACTGCTTGCAGTTTCTACCCAGGAGGCCACCAAATTATCCCATCTGAATATCTTTATGGTTGCAGGAATAAACCGAACCAGCTCCTCCGGAGAAATTGAAAGTTTAATTCTTACCTCGGCCGCTGCTGAAGACAAATTCCCGAGCTGATCAACAACGTTAATTACAAATGCCGTACCCTTGACGTAATCCATACCCGGGGAAGGAGGTTCGATAAGAGGTTTGGAATTATGTTCCAAGGTTAGCCGCAAAAAACTTTTTCCGGCGTCGTTAATTATTTCAACAACCTTATTTCCCAGCGTTACTCTTGCGGAGTTTAGTAGGGGGGTGCTTTGTTTGGCAGGAGCAAGTATTTTCCATAAATTTCTGCTGAGTGTTCCAGTGTGCGTCCCTAGGGAGTCGTTCCAAGAAAGTTCTGACCACGGGTCTGTGAGTTTCGAATAATTCCACCCGAAGGGGTCGGTTACTCCATGAGGATATTCGTCGGAAAAGAGACCGTCCCCGTCAACATCTGACACGACACCAAAATGGATATGAGGGCCTGTTGTACGCCCCGTTAAGCCAACCTTGCCTATTTCGTCCCCATTATTTACTCGGATGACGCTATTACCTTGTACCACGGGGTTATTCTGAAGGTGCATATAGACTGTTTGAAGCCCGTTTCCGTGATCTATCTTGATTGTGTTTCCACAGTCTCCGCAATAGTAATAACTGGCGTTTCCGCCCGCAGATGCCAAAACAGGGTCTCCGTACTCTGCGTCAAAATCAACTCCGTTATGAGAACTGTAGTAAATAGCCGGAATAGGTGCTTTTTCTCCGTTATATTTTAATGTGGTGCTGCCGGTTTCACTAGGCTCCGGGCGGTGTTGGTAGCCAAGAAAAGGATACTCGTGATCGAAATACGAATTAATTTGTTCTACCAACTCCCAGTCATTTTGTAGATTCAGCGGAGGGTCGAGAACAGGAGAGTACAAATAGTCATCAATAGCCTTTTTAAATATTTTTCCTGAAGAGTTCAACGCCAGCAGCGTGTACTCTGAAGGTTCGTATGCTTCGAGATCTATGACGTCTGTGGTGTTTATTAAGTCTAAAAAAGTATCCTCAGTGCTTTTATACCGGTTCAGTGTTGATAACACCTCTCTTCCGTTAGCTGTATAAAGGTACTGTCCCTGAGAAGTAACTTTTCTTGATATGTCTAATCCCGGAAGGGGCATCTTTTCCCAATTTTCACCCCCATCCTCCGAAATATATATCCCTTCGTAACCTGTTCCCGAAGCTGCGATGTAGTTGCCGGTGCGGGTAAAAGAGTAAATACTTATTCCGTTGAACTCGCTGAGTGCTTCCCAAGTTTCCCCACAATCCTTACTTTTGTAAACTATAGTCCTCGTTGAAGCGAGGACCGACTCATCCCAGCAATAAACAGTTACAATTTCAGGACCTTCGACCCCCGCTCCGATTTTCTGTGACCAGCTGTTACCCTTGTCAGGAGAAACTTGAAGGCCGTTATGAGTTGTTCCCATGTAAATATAATCTCCGCAGTTATCGATCGAAGTTACGTTGTACGCAGGTCCGAGATGTTCCCAATCAGAATATGGATATCTGCTGACAAACAACCCCCGGGAAGTAGAGGTTGTGTAGAAAGTTCCTGCGTAGAGTTGCCCGTTTTTATACTTCAAAATCTTAACACCTTTTCCCTGCAATCCCACTTTTGCCCAAGTAACCCCCGTGTCCTCAGAAAGATAAACACCGTTGTATGGGTTTAACCACAACCTGTCGTCAAACTCTGCCGCCGCAATTCCTTCGGGAGTTACCTCGATAGTCGTAAGTTTATTTGTGGGCGTGGAAACGGATGTCCAATCGGAAGCTGTTGTTTTGCATATAGCTAACAGCATTACCGCGGGAAGTAAAAATTCTTTTCTCATGGTTTTGAATATAAATGTGACCGGACGATTTGAGTACCGTGTAACTCCTACGGATACTAGAATTTTGTTATTTGGCTGTATAATAAGGCCGTGGATAAAAGGATGTTGATAGAAAAATTGAAAAGAGCGAATTTAGGCTTATCCGACGGTGAGATTGAGGGCCTGCTTTTTGTATTGCTTTCGGACGGCTCTCTTATTAAAGCGACAGGCTTGCCGAAAGAAACCCTAAGGGGGTTTAAGAAATCAATTAGCCCGTATTTAGAAAAAAAAGACGGAGACGAGGTTATTTTGACGGAAACAGCGAAAAAAGAACTCAGGCAATTAGGACTGAGGCCATACTTATGGTCTTTTGGGGATCTCATGGTGTGTGATAAAGAAGTAGCTCAAAAATTCGCGTTAGTTCGGGCAGAATACAAAAAAAGAGCCTCCCGAGAGATCGACCAATTCTATGCAACGGTTGAAACTTCGGTTAAGAAAGCTCAGGTTATGATAGCGCGGGGTGAGGTTATGGGTAAAAATATAGCATTGATCGGAGACGATGACTTGGTTTCTATAGCATTAATTCTTCTTGAGGGCGGTTTTAGGTCTCTCACTGTTTTTGATGTAGATAACGACCTTTTGTCCTTTATTGAGGCAAAAACAGCGAGTATGGGTATAGATAATGTTCGTACTGTTCATTATGATTGTAGAGAAGAGTTAAAAGAGGAGTATTTGGGACGTTTTGACGTAGTTCTGACGGATCCTCCTTATACCCGCTATGGCGCCGAACTTTTCCTTGAAAGGTCCTTAGAGATGATCGGGGGCGGGGGATTTGCCAATAGAAAAATATTCTTTTTCTACGGAAATAGTTCAAGGACACCTGAAAAGTTTTTGAAAATTCAGGAGATTTTGGGCAAGGTAAACTTAGTAATAGAGGATAAGATCAACAATTTTGCACACTACGACGGTGCCGAATCTATAGGATCCGCAAGCTCACTTTATATTCTAAAAAGCTTAGCTTCCACGGCTGTATATAAAGGTATAAGAAAAAACCGCAAAATATACACGTATGAGACCGAAAAAGAAGAAAGATTTCCTTTTGTGGATCACGTTGTTGTAAAGGTGTTCGGAGTTTCCACGTTGCTTTTGGAGAGCAAGAGAAAAATGCTTGGGTTGCTCAATGAGTTTTGCCGTACCCACAGATTAAGAGTAGTGGATACCAAAATAACCGAGTTTAAGGGAAAGGGGTTTACTTTTGTGTACGTGCTATCCAATTCCAACCTTACAGTTCATACATGGCCTGAGCACAACGCTCTTCATGTAGATTTAATCACGTGCTCACCGATTTTTGATAAACCGTCCTTACCGAAAACTATCTCAGATTTATTTAATACTGATTCGATTGAAATTAATTTTGTAGAGTAAGTAAAAGAGAATCTCCGAAGGGTTTTTTTAATTACGCCTTCGGAGAATTTGTTGCTACACACGGACCAATTCGATCTGTCTAATCGGGAGCAGTTCGATTTTTGTCATTTCTTCTCCACGGATAGAATTCCAAGCTGCACCGCAGTATTTGACCACAGCCATACAGCCGAATTCTTTGTTAACCCGGGCCCTCAGAGCATCGTTCTGTAACTCCCTTCCCTCGATAATGCTTTCAGGACGAGGGATTTCGTCGAAATAACATTGATAATCTTGGCCTCCGCACGCAACCAGAACAATCATTTCTCTCTCCTTTTCTGTTAGAATCTTTAATAAGATCGTTTATGCGCCCGTTTAGAAAACTGTAGCACAATATTGACAACTAATTAATATATTGCTATTTGTACTTTGCTAGTGTATCCTTTCTTCCGCGCACAATGATGTGTATATATTGTTGTCGCCGTACTTTGAAATCCGAAGAGCTTTCAAGAACTTTAAGGCAAGAAGAACGCAAAATTCCTTTTTTTAACTAAGAATTTGATCCTGGTTCAGGGTGAATGCTAGCGGTGTGCCTAAGGT
>Ga0208958_1000305_pt1 | contig 60325 bp, 47 predicted proteins | sample RifOxyB1_FD_184032 | JGI IMG/M metagenome (GOLD analysis project Ga0208958, IMG submission 184032) | Soil microbial communities from Rifle, Colorado - Rifle Oxygen_injection B1 (SPAdes) | ecosystem: Environmental > Terrestrial > Deep subsurface > Rock core/Sediment | place: Rifle, Colorado...
ATCTCTCTCTGAATAGGCCGGACCCCTGGGGCTCGGCTATTCCGATTTTCCCTGTTCCAAAAGTCGTTTTAGAAGCTCGCGAAAAGATTACTGAAGTTGAAATTTTGTGTCAAGGTAAGTAGATTGCCTACATGCGATCGAGTCGAATCGCCGCAATCCTCCGGTCTCTCGAAAGCGCGGGGGAGCCGATTCATGTTCAGGGTGCCACACCAGCCGCTCGCGCTTGGGTAATCGCACAGCGCGTTAAAGCCGGGGGGGGGCCAGTCGTGGTGCTCTGCCGTGACGACGATAGCGCGGCTGATTTTGCGGCGGATCTCGAAACACTCGGTTCCATCCTCGAATGCCGCTCGATTTCAGTCTGCCAGTTCCCGACCTGGGATCAATCTCCGTACAGCTCAAGTGCTCCATCCATCCGCACCCGCCTGGCAAGGGCGGGTTCGCTCGGTTTGCTCGCATCGGACGGTCTCGGAACCCATCTCGCCTCGCCGGAAGTGCTGGTCACTTCCCTGGCCGCGCTCTGCCAGGCGACCGTACCCAAACAACTTTTTCTAAAATTCTCGATCGACCTTCACGACCAGCAAAGCGTCGAATCCCGCGAAGCCCTGATCTCCCGGCTGCTCGAGGCCGGTTACCTTCGGGTTGACCCCGTTGAAGATCCCGGAACGTTTGCCGCACGAGGGGAGATTCTGGACATCTTTCCGCCCGATCGCAGAACCCCGCTGCGAATCGAGCTGTTTGGCGATAATATTGAGCGAATCCGGGAATTCGATCCCGCTACTCAACGCACCTCAGCTGAAACCGCGGGGATTTTGCGCGCGGTCAGGATTTTTCCGGCACGAGAGACCCTGATCAACTCGCAAACCACATCGCGCGTCCGGGAGCGGCTGAAGACCCGGGCGGACGACCTCGGCATTCCGAGGACTGTCCGTGATCCCATACTCGCCTCGCTCCAGAGCGGAATTTATCCGGAGCACGCGGACGCATGGGTTCCTTTCGCTTTCGAAAATCCCGCCACGCTGATGGACTACCTCGCCCCCAATACCCTGTTCGCGTGGAACGACGAACTCTCCTGCATGCAGGACTGGGACACTTTCATTGCTGAACAGCAACGCCTTTCCGGTGAGGCCGCGCAAACCGAAGTCATCGCCCCCGTTCCCGAAGAGCTGTTTCGCTGGACTGCCGAACTGAAAACAAAAATTCAAAGCGGTGCCCGGCTTTTTCTCGATCAGGTCGCGCTCGCCAATCTTGATCAACTTCCGGCGTCCGCCCCCACTTCCGCCGACAGTCACGACGAGATTTCTTCGCGTCACGAGGTGGTGACCCTGCCCAATACAGACCTGACGCCCGGCTCGAGACACACTCTCGGGGATCTTGAACCGAAGTTCAAACTTTGGATCAGACAGGGGTTCAAGATCATCGCGCTCGCGTCGACGCAGACCCAGCTTGAACGAATCCGTTTTCTGCTCGAGGAACGCGGACTTTCCTGCCGGCTTCCCGGGGAAGGGGGGCCCTATCCGGAGCCTTCGGTCGTCACACTTCGGACAGGAAGCATATCCGAAGGTTTTCGCTGGCCCGCCGAAGGCGTGGTCATCGTAAATGAGGGTGAAATCCTGGGGACAAAACGTGCGAGCACCCCGCGAAAGTCCTCGGTCGCGGAAAGCGGCTCCGCCGCAAAGGACTGGGCCGGCCTCAGCGCCCTTTCCGATCTCGCCATCGACGATGCCGTTGTCCACATTGATCATGGAATCGGACGCTACCGCGGGCTAACCCGGCTGGATCTCTCCGGAGCGCCAAGTGACTTCCTTCAGCTCGAGTACGCAAATAAAGACAAGCTGTATCTGCCCGTTTATCGACTGAATGTAATCCAAAAATACGTCGGCGCCGGCGAGAATGTCGCGCTGGACAGGCTCGGCAGCCAACAGTTCGCCAAAGAAAAAGAAAAGGTGCGGGCGGCGGTAAAGAAACTCGCGATCGACCTTGTTCAGCTCTACGCCGAAAGAAAGATCCGGCCCGGCATCCGCTTTTCACGACGGGACTCCTTGTTCCGGGAATTCGAGGCGAAGTTTCCATTCGACGAAACGCCTGATCAGATCAAGTCGACCGAGGACATTCTCGGGGACCTGGAATCCGGGCGCGTAATGGATCGCCTGGTTTGCGGCGATGTGGGGTATGGAAAAACCGAGGTGGCCATCCGAGCCGCGTTTCGGGCTGTTTCGGACGGAAAGCAGGTTGCCGTCCTCGTCCCTACAACCGTGCTCGCGTATCAGCACGAACAGTCATTCAAAGCGCGAATGAAGGATTATCCGATTCTTGTCGAATCCCTTTCCCGGTTTAAGACGAAAAAGGAGCAAGCCAAGACTCTCGAAAGCCTGGCCTCGGGAAAAATCGATATCATCGTGGGTACGCACCGGCTTCTTTCCCGCGACGTTAAATTTCGCGACCTCGGGCTGGTCATCGTCGACGAAGAACACAGATTCGGAGTTGAACACAAGGAGCGGCTAAAAACGATTCGGGTAAACACGCATGTTCTCACCCTCACCGCGACGCCGATTCCACGAACGCTGCACATGGCCCTTTCCGGATTACGCGACATCAGCCTCATCAATACGCCGCCCGTCGACCGGCTTCCGATCCGGACGTACGTTTCCAAATTTGACGAGGCCTTGATCAAACGTGCCATCGAATTGGAGCTAAACCGGGGAGGACAGGTTTTTTTCCTCCATAATCGGATTCAGTCCATTCACGAAATCGCGGCCAAGATTCGTGAGCTCGTTCATACTGCCCAGATCGGCGTGGCTCACGGCCAGATGCCGGAAGGAGAGCTGGAAAAGACGATGGTCGCGTTTTACCAAAAACGCACGAACGTCCTCATCTGCACCTCCATTATTGAGTCGGGCTTGGATCTTCCTTCAGCCAATACGATCCTCATAAATCGCGCTGATGCGCTCGGTCTGGCTCAGCTGTATCAGATCCGTGGCCGCGTCGGGCGCGGACAGCAGCGCGCCTACGCGTACCTTCTTATTCCGGCGGAAGGCGCCGTTACTGAGGACGCGAAAAGACGCTTGGAAGTCATTCAACGCTTCGTGGAACTCGGCAGCGGCTTCAGCATCGCCAATCATGATTTGGAAATTCGCGGCGGCGGGGACCTGCTCGGGCCTCAACAATCGGGTCATATCGCCGCCGTAGGTTTTGATCTTTACACGGAACTCCTGGAAGAGGCGATCCGGGAGCTTCGGGGCAAGCCGCTTTCGCCCGAGGAGTCACGCCGGGAACCTGAGATCAAGGTCCCGTTCCCCGCGTTTTTGAGCGAGAAATATATCCCGGACGTTCATCAGCGTCTCTCATTTTACCGACGCTTCTCCGCTTCCGAGCAAGACCGGGAAATTGATCTCCTTGAAGAGGAACTTGTCGACCGCTACGGCCCCCTGCCGGCCGAGGCGCTCAATCTGCTTTGGCTGATCCGGATCAAACAGCTTCTCAAGCGCTCGGGCATTGATGCCCTCACCGCGGGTCCGCACCGGGTATCGCTGGTCCCGGGTCCCCACAGCAAGCTCGACCCGGTGCGCGCCATCGCGCTGGTCTCAAGCGATCCGAAAAGCTTTCAGCTCACGCCCGATTCCAAGTTCGTTGCCGCTCTTCCGACCGAACATCTCAGGGATCTTTTCTTCGGACTGGAAAAGCTTCTCAAGAGGCTTTGAGGGGAGACCGCGCACCCGGTTACTTGGCCCTTAAGAAATTTGCGAAGAGACAAAACCATGTTACCCTTAAGCTATTATGAAAACGAAAATCTCGCTCGTGGCTTTACTGGGGTTGTCTGTTTGTTTTGCAAACATCGCACGGGCGACAACAGAGTTGGCGCGCGTAAATGGCACCTCGATTTCCCTTGAGAGCTTCAACAAAAAATATGCAGACAGCCTGAAGTTCTTTCAGTTCAAGGCCCCAACCAAGAAAGGGGTTCTCGAAGACCTGATCAAGCGCGAGCTCGGAATTCAAGAGGCCCGCCGCCTTGGGTTGGATAAAGATGCCGACGTGATCGATCGAATGAACACTGTCCTGTACCATGCGCTCCTTGACAAAAAACTCAGCAAGGAATTCGAAGCCATCCACATCTCGGACGATGAGGCCAAAGAGTATTACGCGAAATATCCGGAGATCCGGACAAGCCACATTTTTGTCGCAGTCCGTCCTGATGCGAAGCCCAATGACAGCAAAAAAGCTTATGAAAAGATAAAGAAGATTCAAGACGAAAATCTGCGGGACGGAAAGGCCAGCTTTGCGGAAGTCGCGCAGCGCTTCTCCGAGGGGGTCGCGGCCCCGATGGGCGGTGACATCGATTATCAGACGAAAGACAAGCTCGACCCGGTTTATTACGAAACCGCGCTCAAGCTGAAAACTCCCGGCAAAGTCAGCGGCATTGTAAAAACACAATTTGGATACCATATCATTAAGCTCACCGCCGTCCGGTCTTGGGAAGACGCCGACCGCGCACAGGTGAAGCGCCTTGTCTTTGACGAGCGGCGCAGTCAGATTTTCGAGCGTTACATGAACGAGCTGCGTCAACAGGCGCGGGTATCCGTCCGCTCAGAGGTTCTTAAAGACTAGTCTCCGTTTTCGCGATCGCTTATTGCGAAAAACCCCCGGACCGTGCAAAAAGAGAAAAGAGGCGCGCGTGCGCCCAGATCTTGAGAAGGGCTGTCCATGAAATATCGATTCCCGTTCTATGTGGTTCTTGTTGCTCTGGCCTATGCGGGAGCCGCCGCGCCGGCGCTCGCGGCTTCGGTTACAAAGGCGGCGCCCCCATCAGGGGCTCCGGTCGTGATCGATCGAATTGAAGCCTCCGTGAATCTGGCACTTGTCCTGCGCTCTGATCTTGACCGCTTTCGGCACACCATAAAACTGCGCAAGCAATTGGACCCGCTCTTTTCAGGGACGGCGCTTGCGACAAAAGGTGAGCGCGCCACGGACAGCGAAATCGCTCAGTTTCTAATCAATGAGCGGCTGATTGCTCAACAGTTCCCGGTGAGTGACGCCGAAGTCGAGCAGGAGATCAATTCAATTCAGGCAAACAATCATATCGACCGCGGAGCCTTGAAGCGGGCGCTTTCTGAACAGGGATTCGCCTTTGAAGAATATTTTGAATTAATCCGAATGAGCGCCAGCAAGCGCAATTTGATCGACAGGGATATCCGCACGAAAGTTGCCATTTCCGACGATGACGTAAAAAACTATTTTTACAATCATTTTACACGCTCATCGTCGACGCCGCTGTCTTACAAGCTGCAGATCATTTCCGTTGCGACTCGAAATTATAAATCGATTAGCGCTGCTCGAGACGTCGCTCAGCGTGCCGTAAACGCCCTCAAATCAGGAGAACAGTTCGAGGAGGTCGCAAAACAGATGAGCGACCACGCAAGCTCCTCCTCGGGGGGCGACTTGGGCGTTGTCACCGAAGACGAGATGTCACCGCTCATTCGCGAGCAGGTCAAAAAACTCAAAATCGGCCAGGTGAGCGATGTCTTCGGAGGGGCCTCGGCGGGGGCGTTTAACATCATCCGCCTCGCCGACGTCAAGTCGGGCGAAAATGACCGTTTCGAGAAAGCAAAAGAAGAAATTCGCAACCAGCTCGCCGCGGGAGAGTATCAGCACCAGATCTCTCTCTGGCTGGACCGGCAGCAACAAAAGGCCTTTATTCATCAAGCGGGGGACTCTGCCACCACGGGCCTGTCGATTTCGCAGCCTTCTTCGACGAACACGAAATGAAGCCGCTTGCCGTGACTCCGGGAGATCCGGACGGAATCGGGCCAGAGGTGGTGTGGAAAACCATTCGGGAGGTCCGCGGCCTCGGCGCACGTCTTCTTTGCGTGGGAGCCCGGAGACCCTTCCAGAAACTTGGCGCAAAAATCGTGGAAACCTCCGAAGAGGAGTTGCGCCTGGCCCTCAAGTCACACCGGCTCCGCCCGCCGACTTCACGCGAACCCGTCGTGTGGCTGTTACCGGCCCCGGAAGCCCCCTCCGCGGGCCTGGGAAACAGTCCCTCAATTCTGGCCGGTTTTCAGTCGGGCTGGTCAATAAAACGGGCGACGGGCCTTGTTCAGCGCGGCCTTGCGGCCGCTCTGGTTACCGGGCCCATCAGCAAAGAGCGGTTGACGGCTGCCGGCTATCACTTTCCCGGCCACACCGAGTTTCTAGCCCATCTTTGTGGAAAAAAATCCGTTACCATGATGCTGGCAAATGACACGTTACGTGTGTCTCTGGTCACGACTCATCTCGCCTTGCAAGACGTTCCCCGGGCCTTAACCCAACAAAAGATCATCTCCGCGACCAAACAGACCTTCAACAGCCTTCGGACGGAGTGGGGGATCGCGCGTCCAAGAGTCGCAATCGCCGCCCTCAACCCACATGCGGGCGAGTCGGGGCTTTTTGGCCGCGAGGAGATCGAGATCATTTGCCCGGCGATCCGCAAATTGCGAAAATCAGGCTATTCCGTCGCGGGCCCGTTTCCCGCGGACACCCTCTTCGCCAGGCATGTCTCGGGGCAACTGAAACATCGATTTAACGCGATCGTCTGCATGTACCACGACCAGGGCTTAATCCCGGTAAAGCTCCTTGATTTCGGCAATAGCGTCAATATAACGTTGGGCCTGCCGATAATACGGACATCAGTCGACCACGGTGTCGGCTTTGATATCGCCGGTTCGGGGCGGGCCGATCCTTCAAGTTTCCGGGCCGCGGTCAAGTTGGCGGAGCGCCTGTCCCGGAGAGGACGGCCCGGCCGCTGAAAGGGGAGCTTAAATGACTTTAGAGATTCGGCCTTCCATTTTTCGCGAATACGACATCCGCGGGATCGCGGGCAAGGACCTGACCGCCGAGTTCGCCACCGCGCTTGGCGAAGCCTACGCGCATTACATCGCCGCGCGCCTTCGCGACAAGCCCGCGAACGCTCGCTCGGCAATCACCGTTTCCGTGGGCTGGGATTGCCGGCTTTCGAGCGACGGCTACGCCGCCGCTCTGATTGCCGGGCTCGCGCGCGGGGGTCTCGACGTGGTCCGGCTTGGCGTTTGTCCCACGCCAGTGACTTACTTCAGCGTGTTTCACCTTAACTTGGACGGCGGAATCATGATCACGGGATCACACAATCCCGCTGACTACAACGGCTTCAAGCTCTCCATAGGGAAAGAAACGCTTCACGGCTCACAAATCCAGGATCTTCGTATCATCATGGAAGAGCATCTCCGTGCAAAGCCAGTCCCGCGCCGTGCCGGCAAAATTTCGGACTGCGCGATCATTCCTCCTTACATTGACCACCTGGTCTCCGGCGCCCGGCACCTCAAAAAGAAAAAAATCGTCATTGACGCCGGAAACGGAACGGCGTCAACGGTTGCGCCCGAGCTTTTCTCTCGACTGGGAGCCGCAGTCATCCCGCTTTATTGTGAAATTGACGGTCGTTTTCCGAATCATCACCCGGATCCCACGGTACCCGCCAATCTCAAAGTCCTTGTCGAAACGGTCAGACGCGAAGGCGCTGATTTCGGCGTGGCGTTTGACGGGGACTCGGACCGAATCGGCCTCGTGGACGATACTGGCCGCATTGTATTCGGTGACGAGCTGATGGTAATTTTCGCGCGCGACATCCTGAAGGAACATCCCGGCGCCACGATTATCTCAGAGGTCAAGTGCAGTCACCGCCTCTACAATGACATCGCGAAAAACGGCGGGAGAGGCATCATGTGGAAAACCGGCCACTCGCTTATCAAAGCCAAAATGCGCGAAACAGGCGCGGCGCTCGCCGGCGAAATGTCGGGGCACATGTTCTTTGCCGATCGCTATTTCGGCTACGATGACGCGATCTATGCCGCGCTCAGGGTTTATGAAATCGCCTGTTCGTCTTCGTCATCGATTTCCTCTCTGCTGTCCGATTTGGAACAAATGGTAGCCACTCCCGAGATCCGGGTCGACTGCGAAGAAGAAAAAAAATTTCGCCTTGTTGAAGAAACCAAAAAACGCCTTGCTTCCAAGAATAAAATCACCGATATCGATGGAGTTCGCGTGGACTTTGGTGACGGGTGGGGTCTTGTTCGAGCTTCCAATACGCAGCCCGTTCTCGTGCTTCGGTTTGAGGCGCCTACGGAGATCCGCATGAAGGAGATCCGGACGATTGTCGAATCCGCGCTGAAAGACGCCGCCCGGGCGATCGGTCACGGGCCGATCGAGGTCTCGGGCGGTCCTGGACATTAAAGAACAAAGGGAGTTTAGGGAATTGACGGCCCCTGACGAGTCAATCGTAATCCGCGGCGGGCGGGTGCACAACCTTAAGAATATCGACGTGGAGATCCCGAGGGACAAGTTTGTCGTCATCACGGGCCCGTCCGGGTCCGGAAAATCCTCGCTCGCTTTTGACATGATCTACGCCGAAGGACAGCGCCGCTATGTCGAGAGCCTGTCGGCTTATGCTCGCCAATTTCTTGAGCAACTCAGCAAACCGGACCTGGATTCTATCGAGGGTCTCAGTCCGACGATTTCAATCGAGCAACGAACGACCTCATATAACCCGCGCTCCACGGTCGGAACGGTGACAGAGGTTTACGATTACTTGCGCCTGTTATTCGCGAGAATCGCGAAGCCGTTTTGTTGGAATTGCGGCCAACCCATCCGGTCCCAGTCGCCACAGCAAATCGTCGACCTCATTCTTGCCACTGGCCGCGATAGCTCGCCGGGAAAAGCCGGCGGCGCTAAATTATCTATTCTCGCGCCGGTCGTCAGAGGACGAAAAGGCGAGTACCAAAAGGAACTTCACCAGTTACGACAGCGCGGTTTCGTTCGTATTTGGGTGGATGGAGAGGTTCGCGATCTCTCGGATGACATCGTTCTTGATAAAAACAAGAAACACGACATCTCCGTTTACATTGACCGCCTGATCATCAAGGATGATCCGGGCGCGCTGGCCGCCCGGGTCAGCGAGTCCGTCGAACTCGGGTTGAAACTCGGCGAGGGTCTGTTGATTCTCGAAACATTTGACGGAGCGACTCGTCAGGAAACGCTCCTTTCTGAGCGCTTTGCCTGTCCACAATGCCAGATCAGTTATCCCTCCCCCGAACCACGCACTTTTTCCTTTAACAGCCCGATGGGCGCGTGTCCGGAGTGCGACGGCTTGGGGGTCCAGCCCGGCGAGGAGACCGAAGAACGCGAAACCGCCGAAGAGGGGGACGCTCCCGAGAGCCCGTTGGGCCCGGAAAGCGCGCCGTGCCCGGCGTGCAACGGTGCCCGCCTCAAAAAGGAAAGCCTTCATTTCAGGATTGCAGGGAAAGGTATCGCCGAGATTAGCTCTCTTTCAATCACCGAGCTTTCGAGCTTCTTTTCCTCGTTGGGTTTGAGCGACCGGGAACATCTCATTGCCGATCGTATCCTGAAAGAGATTCAGGATCGATCCCGCTTTCTTTCGGAGGTCGGCGTGGGCTATCTTAGCATGAACCGATCGGCGCAAACTCTCTCGGGCGGCGAGGCACAGCGAATTCGCCTCGCCACTCAGATCGGTAGTTCGCTCGTCGGGGTTATTTACGTTCTTGACGAGCCCAGCATCGGCTTGCATCAGAAAGACAATAGGCGCCTTCTCGACACGCTCGCCCAATTGCGTGATCTCGGCAATACCGTGATTGTGGTCGAGCACGACCGTGAAACCATTGAGAGCGCCGACTGGGTGCTCGATCTCGGTCCGGGCGCCGGAACAGAAGGCGGTCATCTGGTTGCGACCGGACGGCCCAAGGAAATCGCGGCCTCAAAGAAGAGCGTCACGGGTAAATACCTTCGTGGTGAGCTCGAAATTCCCGTTCCCCCCGTTCGTCGCCCCTGGACCAAAGGCCAGGTTCTTCGAATTACGGGAGCCCAACAGAACAATTTGAATAACCTCGTTGCAGAATTTCCGCTCGGCGTGTTTACCTGCGTCACTGGCACCTCCGGTAGCGGCAAAAGCACGCTCGTAATCGACACGCTCTATCGCGCGCTCCTCAGCCATCTTTACAAGGTGGATACAGGAAATTTGAAAATCAGGTCGCTCGCCGGTCTCGAACACGTGGACAAAGTGATCGATATCGATCAAAGCCCGATCGGCAAAACGCCTCGTTCGAACCCCGCCACCTACACCGGGCTGTTCAGCCTGATTCGTGATCTCTTCGCAAGCCTTCCCGAATCACAAGTCCGTGGCTACGGTCCGGGGCGGTATTCATTCAACGTTAAGGGCGGACGCTGCGAGGCGTGCGAGGGCGACGGCGTTACGAAAGTCGAAATGCATTTTTTGCCGGATGTTTTCGTGCAATGCGACGTGTGCAAGGGACGGCGATACAACCGCGAGACTCTCGAGATCCGTTATCGAGGGAAAAATATCGCCGAGGTTCTCGAGATGACCGGCTCCGAGGCATATTCCTTTTTCGACCCGATCCCCTCGATCAAGGCAAAGCTCAAGGTTCTCAATGATGTCGGCTTGGGTTACCTTCAGTTAGGCCAGAATGCGACCACGCTTTCGGGCGGAGAAGCGCAGCGAATTAAACTCTCCAAAGAACTCTCCCGCCGAAGCACCGGCAGGACCGTATATATTCTCGATGAGCCATCGACCGGCCTGCACTTCGATGACGTTAACAAGCTCGTAGGCATACTGCAGGCCCTTGTTGACCAGGGAAACACCGTGATCGTAATTGAACATAATCTCGACATTATCAAGGTGGCTGACCATATCATCGACATGGGGCCCGAGGGCGGAGCCGGGGGCGGCCGAATCATCGGAACGGGGACTCCCGAGGAAGTGGCCGCGATTCCTGCCAGCGACACCGGGAAATTCCTGAGAAGCTATTTGCCAAGTCTGAAATAGAAGGCCCGGGACCATCACTGGCCCGGGCCTCTTTTTCAGACTGGTCTGAATATTCCGTCCTCAGGTCTTGATCTTGATCAGCGCGATGATGAACGCGTAGAGAACAAGCGATTCGATGAGGGCGAGACCGATAATCATCGGAATAAAAATCTTGTCCCGGGCGGCAGGATTGCGCGCGATGCCTTCGAGCGCCGCAACCGCGGTCTTGCCTTGACCCAGAGCTCCGCCGAACGCGGCGAGCCCGATGGCCAAAGCTGCGCCAAGAGAGGCGTACTGATCGCCTCCAGCCGCGGGGGCGCCGGTCTCGGCCATCGCAACGGAAGCACCCACGGTCAAAAGAAGCGTGGTCAACAGAAATAAGGCTTTACCAAAAGTCATCTCAAATCCCATCCTTTCTCAATGGTCATGTGATGTAGACAAGGAAATATAAACCATCGTCATAAGACAAAAGACGAAGGCTTGAACAAAAGCCACAAACGCCCCCAACCCATAAAAAATTACAGGCAGAAGGTAAGGAACCAAATCGCTGAAAACCCCCAGAACAATGTGATCGCCCATGATGTTCCCGCGCAAACGAAACGCAAGCGAAAGCGGGCGAAAAACATGAGAGGCGAGCTCAATCACCAGCATCAGGGGAGCAAGCCAGAGCACCGGCCCGAGAAAATGCTTCAGATATGCGAAACCATGTGCTCTCAGTCCGGCGTAATTATAATAAATGAAGACAAAAGTTCCAAGCGCGAGCGTGGTGTTCAAGTTATCGGTCGGTGGAAGGAAGCCGGGAATCAGGCCGATCACGTTTGCCGTCAAGATGAACAAGAACAGGCTGCCGATAACCGGAAAGTAAATCGGCGCATCGTGCGATCCGATGACCGACTCGGTCAGCTTATAAAGATTCTCTGCAATAATTTCGAAAAAATTCCTGAAAGTCAGCTTCGATTCCGGAACCAGGCCGCCATCGGACAAGTGCGCCGCCCGCATCAGCTGCGCGCGCGCGATGAATGTCGTCACGATAAGCAGCAACGCAACGATAAGCGACATTACGACGTGGTTTGGGAAGTGATCCAAACCCGGAATCAGTGTCAACCAATTGAAAGCAGCGTGCGTTTCATGCATGACGCAAGATCCTCTGGCTCCATATCAGTCCGCCCAAAAGCGGAATCATCACTAAGCTCCCCATGCCCAAAAAAATCGCATCGCTGGGAATCCCCCCGGCATGCGCTCCAAGGGCCTGGCCGGAAGTCTGGCCAGCGGTCAAGAACAACACAACAAAGAGCACTAAACAGGCTAACTTAACAATGCCCCAATAGGAAGCTCGAATTATTGCCGCGGCTCGTTTTTCGCCGGACAGATCCAAAACTCGAATCGCTGTCACCAGAAGTTTGGCCATCGCGAGCAAGTCGACAACAGACAGAAGCCAAAGACCGAAAATCCATTTTGCGGAAAGACTCACCTCGTGCGGATCTCCGATATGGATCAAGAGGACAATCAAAAGCGAAAGGAGGAGCCATCCAAGCGCCACGCTGCCAAAAATGCGAAGGGAGAGCGGGTCCTTCAATTCGAACTATCCTTTTTTGAGATTTGATAGACGCGATACATGCCAAGAGTGAACCCCGCGATTGTGGTGATCGCAAGCACCCAAAGCGGCGCCCCCCATTTTGTTGAAGCGAAATACCCGATCGCAATGCCCGCCCCGGTATAGCCGAGCACATCCGTTATAATAACCGAGAACAAACCGAAGTTCCTAATGGCCGGATCGGGCTTCTTTCTAGTCATCTGACACCCGTCCTCCAGCATAAAATGCTTTTGCTATCAACGGCTTCTCTGATTTTTTCTCTCGCGGATCCGAGCAAGTTTAATTTCAATCACCTTGGGCGACGGGTAGGTCGACTTCAGTGCTTCATACGAATGATAGGCGGCGTCGAGTTGATCAAGTTCTTCGAGGCAGGACGCAATACCGAACTGCGCCTGTGGGACAAGCTCACTTTTTGGAAACTTATTCAAGAAGCCCTGATACGAGTCAATCGCCTCCTGGTAAGCCTCCATTCCCGGACCGCTTCCGCCGGGATGCTGTTCCCCGCGGGTAAAGTAGGTCACGCCGATCTCGTAGGCCGCTTTTTCGGACCATGGTGAACTCGGATGCGCCTTGATCAAGGCCCGGTAGGATTTTATCGCTTCATCAAATTGCGCGGCGTAAAATTCACTTTTCCCGATTCGAAAAAGGAATTCCGGGACCTCTGCCGCTTTTGGATTCTCTTTGACAAGCTGTTGGTAATGTAACGAAGCGAGGTCATACTGTTCCAACTTTGAAAAAAGCAGTTCGCCGATCAGCTGCTGAACGCTCCACGCGGTTGGCTTATCCCGGTTTTGCTCGACGTAGATTTTAAGCTTACGAACGGCTTCCCCGTACTGTGAAAGAAAAAACGCCTGCGTTGTGGCCGCCCGGAACAGCGCCTGCTGTCCAAGCGGGCCCTGCGGATCCTTCGAAAATATTTTGTCAAACTCCGCAACCGAAGCCGCGTATTTCCCGTCATTCCAGAGCTTTTCGGCGAGAACATAACTCTTCTTCGCGTTATTCACGCTACAGCCCGAGCCAGGAATCGTCATTAAGACCAGCACCACCAGCGCCGCGACCCTGCCGCCATCACGGACGCTCAAAAGACGGGTCCAGGAGGTCCTAATTTGCGGCATTCCCTTCCCCCGACGGTTCGCCCGCCGCTGGCTGGACATCCGCCGTTACATCCGCAGTCACTGGGGGCCGCGCGTCCTGCGGAGAGCTCACAGCGCCAATTTCCTCGATTTCACCATTTTCCACGGCGGTCTCGGCCATGTATTCGAAGGAGACGACCTTTTCTCCAGGAGACATTGTCATCAAACGAACGCCCTGGGTGTTGCGGCCCTGCTCCGAAATTTCTCCGACGTGAATGCGAATCATCTGTCCCTTGTTTGAGACAAGCATGACATCGTCCTTCGGAAGAACCTGCCGAGAACCCATCACGGCGCCGTTCCTATCGTTTGTTTTCATCGTGATAATGCCCTTACCGCCGCGGGACTGAGCTCTATAATCGGCAACGGGCGTTCGCTTTCCATAACCGCTTTCGGTAATCGTCAGCACTTCGAAGCCCGCCCTGGTGTCCAGGACTTCCATGGCGACGACGCGATCGCCCTCATCCAGGCTGATGCCGATCACTCCGCGAGCCGTCCTGCCCATCGGGCGAACGTCCTCTTCGTTGAACCGGATACTCATGCCGTCTTTGGAACAAACAAAAACATCGTTGTTCCCCTGTGTCAGCTTCGCGCTGACGAGCTCATCGCCTTCGTCGGTTGAAATCGCCACGATCCCGGCGTTTCTGACGTTACTGAACTCGCTCAAGGCTGTTTTTTTGATGACACCGCGGCGGGTTACCATCACGACGTATTCGTTCTCCTTGAATTCGCGAACCGGCAGAATCGCTTTAATCGCCTCTCCGGGCGCGAGCGCAATGAGGTTGACGATCGCTTTTCCTTTTCCGGCACGAGCCGCCTCGGGAACCTTGTAAACCTTCAGCCAATAAAGCCGTCCCTTGTCCGTAAAGCAGAGCAGATAGCTGAGGGTGTTCGTGCGATAGATCGCCGTTACAAAATCCTCGTCGCCGGTCGTCACGCCACGTATCCCGCGCCCGCCACGATGCTGACTTCTGAATTGACTTGGATCGGTTCGCTTGACGTATCCGGACCGGGTAATCGAAACAAGGGCGTCTTCATCGGCGATCAGGTCTTCGACTTCGAATTCGGTCGTTGCGCCGACGACAATTTCCGTTCTTCGCTCGTCACCATATGTTTTTCGAATGTCGAGCAGTTCTTTCTTGATGATTTCGTAAACCAGCGCCTCACTGCTCAGAATATGCTTCAGTTCTTCGATCAGCGATAGGACCTGTTTATATTCCTCGATGATTTTGTCGCGCTCGAGACCCGTCAGGCGCTGCAGCCGCATCTCCAGAATGGCTTGGGCCTGAATATCGCTGAACTGAAACTTTGAAGTCAAACCGGCCTTGGCTTCGTCTGGGTTCTTCGCCGCCTTGATCAGGGCAATCACCGCGTCGATGTTCTCAACGGCGCGCTTTAATCCTTCCAAAATATGGGCGCGCGCTTCGGCCTTTTTCAAATCGTAAATCGTCCGGCGAATCACGACATCCTTGCGGTGCTCCACAAATGCCCAGAGCATGTCCCGAAGGTTGAACGTTTTGGGCTGACCCTGATGAATCGCCAGCAGGTTAATGCCGTAGCTCTCCTGAAGCTGAGTCATTTTGTAGAGCTGATTCAGAATGACATTCGAGTTTTCGCCTCGGCGAATCTCGATCACGATTCTCATGCCGCTCCGGTCGGACTCGTCCCTCAGATCAGAAATTCCTTCGATCCTCTTCTCGCGCACGAGGTCGGCAATCTTCTCGATCAACTTTGCCTTGTTCACCTGATAGGGGAGCTCCGTGACGATAATCCGTTCCCGGTCGCTCTTATAGGTCTCGATTTCCGCCTTGGCCCGCAGGGTGATCGCGCCACGACCGGTGCGGTAAGCGTCGCGAATTCCCGAGCCTCCAAATACATATGCCCCTGTCGGGAAATCCGGTCCTTTCACGTATTCAAGCATGGCGTTGCTGTCGAGCGATGGCTTATCGATCAACGCGCAGGTCGCATCGACAATCTCACACAAATTGTGTGGAGGAATATTGGTGGCCATGCCGACGGCGATGCCGGTCGAGCCGTTGATGAGAAGGTTCGGGATTTTTGAAGGAAGGACGAGGGGCTCCTGAAGGCTCTCGTCATAGTTAGGACCGAAATCCACGGTCTCCTTGTCAAGGTCGGCCAGGAGTTCGTCCGTAATCCTCGCCATCCGGATTTCGGTATAGCGCATGGCGGCCGCGGAGTCGCCATCAATGGATCCGAAGTTTCCCTGACCGTCGACGAGCGGATACCGCAGCGAAAAATCCTGCGCCATACGCACGATCGTATCGTAAACCGCGCTGTCGCCGTGCGGATGATATTTACCGATGACGTCGCCGACGACGCGAGCGGATTTTTTGTAGGCTTTATTGTGTGTATTTCCAAGATCATACATCGCGTACAGCGCACGCCGATGAACCGGTTTGAGACCATCGCGGACGTCGGGCAGCGCGCGTCCGACGATCACGCTCATTGCGTAATCGAGATAGGCCCCCCGCATTTCGTCTTCGATGGTTACAACAACTGAACTTTTATCGATCTTTTCCGTGTTTAGTTCTTCAGTCATAAAAATCTTTTCACCACCGGATCAGAGCCGATCCCCAAGTGAATCCGCTCCCAAAGGCCGCCGAGGCCACCAACATTCCGGGCTTCAGCTTGCCCGCCTTGACCGCCTCATCAAGCCCGATCGGGATTGTCGCGGCAGTCGTGTTGCCAAATCTTTCAATCGTGTTGAAAACCTTGTCGTCGGGCGCGCCGAGTTGCTTCGCGACCATCTCGTTGATCCTGAGGTTCGCCTGATGAAAGACAAACAAGTCCACATCCGCGACCGTCAACCCGTTCGCTGCCAATGCTTCAGAAATGACTTCCGGCATGCGTTTCACGGCATTAACGAAAACCGCTTTACCGTTCATTTTCGGAAACTGCTCTCCCGCATTGAGCTTTTCATGAGTCAGCCACGCGGCAGCATCGCCCGAGCCGGGCGCTTTTATCCAAAGCTCCTTGGCAAACCTTCCGTCAGCATGGAGATGCGTGCTAATAACCCGCGACGCTTTTTTTTGCGCATCGTCGCTGCCGGTCATAACGATGGCGCCGGCTCCATCGCCAAAGAGGACGGCGACATCGCGACCTGCCGTCGTTTTGTCGAGTCCCTTGGAGTGGACTTCCGCACCGACGACAAGAATGTTCTTATACATTCCCGTTTTTATGAACTGGTCGGCAATTGACATCGCATAAATAAAACCCGTGCACTGCTGCCGAACATCGAGCGCGGCGATGCCAGGAACATCGAGCTTCGCCTGAAGAAAACACGCCGCCCCGGGAAATTCGTGATCGGGGCTTAGCGTGGCCACGATGATCATATCCAAATCGTCCCGGCTCAAAGAAGCCGAAGTAAGCGCCGCCCGCGCGGCTTGCAGCGCGAGATCGGATGTCGAGGTCGTCGAATCCTGATCCACCCAGCGACGCTCCTTGATGCCGGTCCGCTGTTGAATCCACTCGTTCGAGGTGTCCATGATGGCCCGCAGATCATCATTCGTCCAGACACGGGGCGGAAGGTAGGAACCTGTGCCGATGATCCGAGAGTATTTCATATGTCCAAATTCCTCACCCGGAGTGCATTTTCTTCGATGAATTGCCGGCGAGGCTCAACCTGATCGCCCATCAATACCGAAAAAATCCCGTCTGCCTCGACGGCGTCGTCAACCGATACCTTCAGAAATGTTCTGCGCGCCGGATCCATGGTCGTTTCCCAAAGTTGTTCGGGATTCATTTCTCCCAAGCCTTTATATCGCTGAATCGTCAGGCCGGTTTTTGCCCTTTCCACGACGCGAAGGGCAAGCTCCTCGCCGTGCCGAATCATTTCTTCAGGTTTTCCATCGGACGAAATAATCGTAAACGGCCCGGCCCCCATGACATGCATCATCTCGAAGTGCTTGCTAAGCTCTTCGTATTCCGGGGAGTCGAGCATGGCGACGTTAATCGGCGCAATCCGCTTGGAACCGTTAATCACGTTCTGAATGGTGGCGAACCACGTGTTGTGTTCCGGGTCCTTGTCGAGCGAATACTCGAATCCGATGTTCTTATCCTTAACATCGTTGGAAATTAAGCGAAGAACCTGCTCCAGCCTTTCTTTCGACTCCAGGGTGGCTGGACCGACCTTATTCGCGACGAGGCCGCGCAAAACGTCGGGATGGATTTTCCGCGCGACCTTTTCAACCGCCCGGGTAAAACGAGTTGCCGCCTTGAGTGCCGCGATGACCTGACTCGAAGCCAGCGTATTTCCGTTAACCTTGATCTGGATTCCTTCGAGACCGCTGGAAAGGAGGTGTTCCGCAAGCTCCTGTTCGTTCTTGAGATAACGTTCTTTCTGGCCCTTCTTGATTTTATAAAGGGGAGGTTGCGCGATATACAGATAGCCTTTCTCGATCACCGCGGCCATTTGGCGATAGAAGAACGTGAGTAGCAGTGTTCGGATGTGCGAGCCGTCAACGTCGGCGTCAGTCATGATCACGATCTTGTGATAGCGGATCTTGCTGATGTCGAAATCCTCTTTTCCGATGCCCGCGCCGAGCGCCGTAATCAGGACTTTTATCTCCTCCGACGAAAGCATTTTGTCGAACCGGGCTTTTTCAACGTTCAGAATTTTGCCTTTAAGGGGCAGGATCGCCTGGTTCTTTCGTGCCCGCCCCTGTTTTGCAGAGCCGCCGGCGCTATCTCCCTCGACCAGGAAAAGCTCGCATAACGACGGATCCTTTTCCTGACAGTCAGCCATTTTTCCAGGAAGACCGCTCCAATCAAGCGCCGTTTTGCGCCGGGTGAGGTCCCGGGCTTTTCGCGCGGCAATTCGGGCCAGCGCGGAGTCTACGACCTTCTGGATCACCTTTTTCGCGATGGCCGGATTCTGCTCAAAATAGGAGGTCAGCTTTTCGTAAAGAGTCCCGTTAACAAATCCCTCGACCTCGCTGTTGCCGAGCTTGGTTTTCGTTTGCCCTTCGAATTGCGGCTCCGGCACCTTGGCGCTGATTACGCAGGCAAGACCTTCCCGGATGTCGTCGCCGGTCAGCGGCTCCTTAAGGTTTTTCGTCATGCCCGAATCCTGGGCGTATTTATTCACCACGCGAGTCAACGCCGTTCGAAAACCGGAAACATGCGTTCCGCCTTCGATCGTATTGATGTTGTTCACGTAGGAAGAAATCGTTTCCGCATAGGAATCATTCCACTGCATCGCGATATCGACACTCAGAACTTCCTTGGTCGCGGAAAAATAGATTACCTTTTCATGAAGCTTCTGTTTCGATTTATTAATATACTCAACGAACTGAACAAGCCCGCCTTCGTAATGAAAATCCTGCTTTTTTGGAGGCTCCTGGCGCTCGTCCGTCAGTGAAACACAAATTCCGCTATTCAGGAATGCAAGCTCACGAAGCCGCGTGGCAAGCGTATCTATACTGAACTCGACTGTCTCAAAGATCTCTGGATCCGGCTTGAAGGTTGTCTGCGTTCCACGTTTCGTCGTAACACCGACTTCCTTGAGCGGCGCAACTGGCGTTCCTCGCTTATAGGTCTGCCGGAAAACCTTTCCGTTCTGTCGAACCTCGACATGAAGCGACTCCGAAAGCGCGTTTACAACGGCCGCGCCGACGCCGTGCAACCCCCCCGAAACCTTGTAGGCGCTCCCTTCCTCGTTAAATTTGCCGCCAGCATGCAGCTTCGTCATGACGACTTCAACGGCTGAAACGCCCGAGCTGTGAATACCAACCGGAATTCCGCGGCCGTCATCCTCGACTGTCACGCTATTATCTACGTGAATCGTTACATTGATCGTTTTTGCATAGCCGGCCAAGGCTTCATCAATCGAGTTGTCGACGATTTCGTAAACGCAATGATGCAAGCCGCGAACGGCGGTATCACCGATATACATCCCGGGGCGTTTGCGAACCGCCTCAAGACCTTCGAGGATCTTGATTTTGTCGGCCGAATATTCATTTCCGTTTTTAATCGAATCGTCTTGCGTGCTCATGGTCAGCTACTTATGCTCCCGTTCGCGACTGAAAATCGCTTCCCGTCAAATGCGACTTCTTCGGTCGTGGTGACAAACACCTGAAGATCGGTTTCGGACAAGAAGCGCAACAAGAACAGCCGCCGCTCCTGATCCAATTCCGATGAGAAGTCATCGAGCAGAAAAAGGGGACGATGCCCTGTTTTGGTTCGAAACAACTCGATCTCTGATAATTTGAGACTGAGTAGCGTCGATCTGACCTCTCCTTGCGAACCGTGGCTTTTCAGTGTCTGACCATGGTCCCCAAGGAAAAAAGCCCAATCATCCCGATGCGGCCCCACCAATGAGTGGCCGGCTTTCCATTCGGCCGCTTCAAGTTTCGACTGCCTTTTCCAAAATGCCCGTTCTAGAAGTTCTAATGAAGGCAACGCCCCCTGTCCAGTGAAATATACAGGTTGAATATCGCTGTTAGTTATTGAAATTCCATCGATTTCTGGCACCCAAGTGGAGCTGTAGTACAAGCGAAGAGGGGCTCGTTGAACGGTAATTTGACGCGCTGTATAATCGGCTTTTTCGGCCAGTCTCTGGACGCATTCCAGGCGCTTTCGTGTCAGAACAGCGGCGTGCTTCGCAAGTTGTTCGGTAAATCCGTGGAGGTGTTCGGGCGCCGGCTTTGCAGCCGCCTTGAGTAGCGCGTTTCGCTGTTCGATGACGTGATGATACTTTTGGAGAGTATTCAAGTAATCGACATCAAAAGCGGAAATGACCCGATCCAAATATGCTCGCCGGACCGCCGGGTCACCCCTGACGAGATCGTGGTCCGCCGGATTGAAAACCACAGTGTGAAATCCAAGTTCATAAGAACCAAACCGCTGGCTCAGGTACTGTGTTGAACTTCGATAGGCCTTTCCGTTGATAAAGGCTGTTTTTCCGACCTTCTGTTTTTCGGGTTCTTTCGTGAGCGCGAAACGCGTTCGCTCAAATCTGATTTGAAGCTCCGTTTTCCATTTCTGTCCCGTGTCGTCTTGGGACGAAAGAAGACACGCGACATCGCCTGTGACCGCGCCCCAGCGAAGCACATCTGCCGCCTTGGCGCCGCGAAAAGATCTCAACATCGCAAGATATCCGAGCGCCTCCAGAAAAGAGGTCTTGCCCTGCCCGTTCGCTCCAATCAGAAAATTAAGATGCTCATCCGGCGAGAACGATGACTCTATGACATTTCTGAAATTACGAAGAGTCAGCCGCTCGACTTTCACGTTTACGAAAACTCAAATACGCATGGGCATGATCACGTATGTGTGATTGCGTTCTCCTGCGCCGGAGAGAATGCCCGGGCTGAGCCGGTCCTTCAGATGCAATTCCAGCTTCTCGGATTTGACAACGCTCAGGTACTCGAGAAGGTATTTCGAATTAAAACCGATTTCGATGGGCTCCCCGTTGTACTCGACTTCGATTTCGTCGGTTCCTTCGCCCATGTCTGGATTGCTCGAGGAGATCGTGAGTACTCCGTTTTGAACCGCCAGCTTCACACCCTTGCTTTTCTCGTTAGCCATGAGGCTAACGACCTTTAATGCCGCACTAAACGTGTCATGGTTGAGTTTTACGAGGCGATCGGTGGCCTTCGGGATAACAAGACGATAGTCCGGGTACTCGCCGTCAATGAGCCGGATGAAAAGATAGGTATTCTGAAGCTGAGCAAAGACATATCCGCGCTCAAAAGCTAAACCAACTGTTGCGTCCGCATCCGCCAGGAGCTTGCGTAATTCAACCAGCCCTTTTTTCGGGATGATGATCCCTCGTTTAAGCTCGGGAACGGTCAGCAGAACTTCCTGGTCGACAAACGAAAGACGATGACCGTCTGTCGCCGTCATTCGCATGATATTTTTTTCGAGATGCTCGAAGAAAACACCATTCAGATGATAGCGGGTCGCATCGGTTGAAACCGCAAATTGCGTCCGATCGATCATGTCCATCAAGGTGTTCGATCGCGCCTCGATATACTTCTTTTCCTCGAACGCCGGAAGACTCGGGTAATCATCGGCAGCTAGACTGACAATGTTAAACTTGGACTTTCCGCAAAGAAGTTCAACCCAATGATTGTCTTTTCGGGTGATGAAAAGGGGCTTATTAGGAAGCTCTTTCACAATATCGACGAAATGTTTTGCGGAGAGGGTAATTTTTCCTTCCTGTTGAGTTTGAACAGGAAGAGTAATTTTAATTCCAACTTCAAGATCTGTCGCGCAGAGCGAGAGCTCCTGACCTTTGACTGAGCAAAGAATGTTGCCCAGAATTTGTACGGTGTTCCTTTTTTCAACAACGGATTGGACCTTCTGAAGAGCGTCCAAAAGGGGTTCACGATCAATTGTGAATTTCATACATACCCTTCCTTGCTATGAAATGTGCTTACCACAAAAGAAAGAATATATATAAAAAGATAGCAGTAGTAGTAGGGGACGGGGAAAAGTGGATAAGTGAGCCAGGCCCGGAGAATTGCTCAGTAATAGACTGTTAGGAGAGTGGGGATAAAGGCAGGGATAAGAGCGAAAAATTGGGGATAACTGGGAGCAAAAGGATATCCACTCGTTTTCCACAGAGTTTTTCCCCAGGGCGTGTTTAATAACCCATTTAAGCACACGAGTAATCGTCAAAAAAGCTCGAGTACTCGGTCAAGAGCGCCCTCTTTGAGAATCACCTGCCGGCTTTATTCACAAAGCCCGATTACTTTGGTTCGAAATAAATTTTTATCGCCGTCCGCGAGGATGTGCATAAGTGTATAACTTTTTAAACTCCGGAATAGATGAATGAAAATCCAGATAATTTTTGGCGCTGGCAGGGAAAAGAGTTGGATAAAGCAGTGGACGAAAAAAGCTATCCTTCAGTTTTCCACAAAGTTTCCCCCCACTTTTCCACCGGAAACAGATAGTTGACGAAAGATGGACCGAACGAGCGATGCTCAGAGTCCGTCAAAGAGCGGTTTCCGCTTTTCCACAAAGGCCGTCATGCCTTCTCGTTGATCGTGGGTTCCCGCCAATTGGCCGAACGCTTGCGCCTCAGCATCGACCTTGTGATTGAGACCGACGGATTCAGAGAACTCATTTAAAAGACGCTTTGCCTGAATCACTGCGGTCGACGATTGAAGCGCGATCGTTTTTGCCAGCTCGAGCGCTTTGGGCATGAGGTCTTCGCTCGAAACGACGTGATTGACGAGTCCCCAGGCGAGCGCCTCGTCAGCTTTGATCTTTCTTCCAGAAAAGATGAGTTCCTTGGCTCGTGGGTAACCGATGTATTTTGCGAGCCTAATTGTGCCGCCAAACCCGGGAATGACGCCTAAACTGACTTCAGGCTGCCCGAAAACGGCCTTTTCGCTGGCGATGATAAAATCGCAAGCAAGGGCCATTTCAGTCCCGCCACCCAGCGCGAAACCCTGGACGACGGCAATCGTCGGTTTCGGCATAAGCTCAAGGAGTAGCGCAACGTCATGCCCGAGCTGCGCGAACTGAACTGCGTCGTGCGAGGACATGTTTTGCATTTCGGCGATATCAGCGCCGGCAATGAACGCCTTGTCTCCGTCTCCGGCGAGCAAAACAACCCGGACGGACGGGTCCCGGGAGAGCGTCGTCAAAGCGTCTTTCAGTTCGACAAGCGTCGCCGAGTTCAGCGCATTCAGGGCTTTGGGTCGAGAGACCCGCAGGATGGTAATTCCCGGATCGATTTTTTCGACAAGGATGCTATTCATATTTGTAAAATCCCCGGCCTGTTTTTTTGCCGAGCCATCCGGCCGCGACATATTGTTTCAATAAAGGATTTGGACGATATTTGGGATCGCCGATGCCTTCGTGCAGTACGTTCATGATCGCAAGACACGTATCCAGGCCGATAAAATCCGCCAAAGTAAGCGGGCCCATGGGTTGGTTGGTGCCGAGCTTCATTGCCGCATCAATGTCTTCCACCGAAGCAACACCTTCGTGAAGAGCCGTAACGGCCTCGTTGATCATCGGTATGAGTATTCGGTTCACGGCGAAACCCGGCATGTCCTTGGCTTCGATGACGGTCTTGCCCATGTTTTCGGCGACTCCGCGAACGAGATTGAAGGTCTGATCGGATGTTTGCAGCCCCCGGATTCCCTCGATGAGCTTCATGACGGGCACCGGATTCATGAAGTGCATCCCGACGACAAGCTCAGGCCGTTTGGTTTGAGCTGCGATCGCGGTAATGCTGATGGAGGACGTATTTGTTGCCAGGATGGTTGAAGGCGCGCAATGAGCATCGAGTTGTTTGAATAGCTCGTATTTCAGCTCGGGCTTTTCACTCGCCGCCTCGATTACGAGCTGCGCCGGTTTCAGCTCCGGAATCCCGCGAAGCGGGCGGATACGAGCAAGAAGTTTTTGGGAATCCTCCTCGGTCATCTTGCCTTTTTCGATAAGTCGCTTAAGCTGTCCCGCGATTTTTGCCTTTCCTTGTTCGGCAAGTTCCAGGGAAAGATCCGCCAACAGCACCTCGAAGCCGGCTTGTGCTGCCGTTTGAGCGATTCCGATTCCCATTTGTCCGGAACCCAAAACACCGATTGTTTGAATAGGCATGGTCATAATATCCCCCTGAAAAGGCATTGGTGTGTGTCGGGCGCGAGCCCGGGAGACCGCAGTCCCCGTTTCCTCCCCTTTATCTGAAGATGGGTTGAAATTGTAGTTATTTGCCGATGCAAAAGGTCGAAAAAATCTCGTTCAGAATGTCATCCGGAAGAGTATCCCCGATCATCGGCGCCAGGGCGTGCAAAGCGTGACGAATATCCGCCGCGAAAAGGTCGGCGTAATCCGCGGTTTTCGACTGGTTTAAATGATCGATGGCGAGCGCCACCGCGCGCTCCTGATCCAAACGAGTCAGAACGACCTCCTCGGTGTCGCGATTAAACCACCGATCGCAAAACGCGGTGATTTTTTCAACCGCGGTGGAGACGCCTTCTCCGGTGGTCGATGACACAGGAATCCAGGTGGGAATTTCGAGAGAGCTACAGGTTTCGCGGGCGAGATCCCGTTCGGTGGAACTCAGCCGGTCGATTTTTGAAAGAATACCCACGGTTTTCTCTTTGGGGCTTCCAATGGCACGCCACTGACTTTGAACTGAGTCAATGCCATGTGTCAGGCAGCTCCGTCCGTCGACGATAAGGAGAATGAGGTCGGCATCCCTTGCGCTACGCAGAGTCCGCTCAATGCCCATTTTCTCAACCGGGTGTTCAGGGCTTCGCAGGCCCGCGGTATCCTCCAGGCGCAGCGTGACCGTGCCGCGCTGGCCCCGGAGGCTCATTTGCTCGTGCACGACGTCCCTGGTTGTTCCCGCGAGTTCAGATACAATCGAGCGATCTTCGCCCAACAGGGCGTTGAAAAAGCTCGATTTCCCGGCGTTCGGCAAGCCGATGAAGGCCGCGCGCACGCCGCCTTGAATGCGGAGCCCCCGCGCGTAAGTCGACTGGAGCTTTTTAAGGGTTTCTAATACCGGGAGGAGCTTTTTCTTTAATGATTCGAGGCTGAGGCTCGGGGAAGAGGAGCTGACGTCCTCTTGATCGGAAAAGTCGATCGCCGCCTCGGCCAAAACGGCGACATTTCGCAAATCGTCGGCGATTTTTTCAAGAAGGCGGTTTTGAGAACCGGAGAGCTTTTCAAGCGCCAGGCGGACGGCACTGTCGTTTGTCGCAGCGATGAGGTCGGCCACGGATTGTGCTTGCGCGAGCGTAAGCTTCCCGTTCCGGACGGCGCGAAAGCTGAACTCTCCCGGGAGCGCCTGACGAATTCCGAATTCAGAGAGCACCTCCATTACGCGAAAGGCAATGAAGGCGCCCCCGTGAAGGTAGAGCTCGACAACATCTTCTCCCGTGAAGCTTCGCGGGGCTTGAAACCGGGCCGCCAGAGCCTCATCTAGCGGCAGGTCCGCCGAATCGCGCAAGTGCGCCCGGAAAAGAACCCGGTCATTCGCTTCAACTGCATCCCGCGATGGTTTGTTTTTGACGAGCGCACGCAAAGCCGAAAACGCCTGCGGACCGCTGATCCGGAGGATCGTGATTGCTCCACCGGGAGCCGAAGCAAGTGCCGCGATAGTATCTTCAGAAAGATAGTTACCGGGATTTGGCGAAAGCGGTGACATGGCCGGTATCAAACTTCTTATTCAGCACGATTTGCTGCGCAATGCTGGCGATGGCGTTTACCAGCATGTAGACTGTCAAACCCGAAGGCAGGGTCAACATGAAGGCCCCGAAAATGAGAGGCATGAATTGCATCATTTTTGCCTGCGCGGGATCCATCCCGGTCGTCGGGGTCAGCTTTTGCTGGATGTACATCGTGATTGAGAGCAGGACCGGCGTCACATAAAGAGGGTCTTTGCTTGAAAGGTCCTGGATCCAGAGCGCGAAAGGCGCGTGGTAAAGTTCGATCGAACCGTAAAGAACACGATAAAGGGCGAAGAAAATCGGCATTTGAACCAGAATCGGCAGACAGCCGGCCATCGGATTGTAGCCATGACTTCGCATCATCGTGAGCATCTCGCGATTGAGCGCTTCCTTGTCGTTCTTGTACTTCTCTCTAAGCTTCTGGAGCTGTGGCTGGATTTTGGCCATCTCCTTCATGCTTTTCACGCTTTTGTATGTCAGCGGATAGGTGACGATTTTCAGAAGGAGCGTCAGAAGGATGATCGCAACGCCGTAGTTGCCAACGTATTTATAAAACCAGCGCAGAATCTTCAGAAGCGGATACGCGAATGCCGTGAACCAGCCGAAATCGACCGTGTGATCAAGAAGGGGATCAACCGTCCGAAGGACTTCCAGATCTTTCGGGCCAAAGTAGACCTTCAGCGGAATGGTGATGGAGTTCCCGCTAACGGGATAGACTAGGCTGAGCTTGCCTCCGCCCTGCGCGCCCGGCTGAATCAGGCCCTTTGGCTCAAGCCCCGCCTCGGGGAGGAGCGCCAGGAGGAAGTACCTGTTCGCGGCGCCAATATACTTCACGGGCGTGGAAACTTCCTTCGTTTCAATCGCGTCGCTCACCAAAAGCCGTTCGAGCGATTGATTCGAATAATAGAGAACCTGCCGGTCCTGTTCCTCGGGATCTTCGGGAATTCCCTGCGAGGCGATGCTCAGGAAGGCGTAGGCCGGACGCTTGTCTTTGAACTCGGCGCTGATTCTGGCGCTAAGATAAGGTTGATCGGGAGAGCTGGTGACTTCCCTTGAGAGCGTTACGTTGGCGTCTTCATAGCGCCAAACCAGTGTCCCTTTCGGACCGGCTTTGAACTCGCCCTGGACGTGGCTGAGATAAGCGTACGCAGGATCATCGAAAGCGAGCGTCAGCTCGCCAGGCTGATGAGTCACGGACGCGAGGTCGATTGTCGCAGTTGTCTGCGCAAGCCCGGTTCGATAGTTTTTCAGATTCCAATTCGAAATCAGATACGGCCCGTCCGTGACGGTGACCTCTCCGGTTGCCGAGGGAAGGTTTTTTAATTCCGGCGTGCGTTGCGCCACGGGTGCTGGTGTTCGCGGGGCCTGGGACAAGGCTTTAGAAGACGGCCCAGGAGTACTCGGCGCTGCGGGCGCGGTCGCCGTGGCTTGCGGGGCCGCTGCCGTTTCAGTGACGTGCGGCATGCGCTGTTGGGCGGGAATGCGCGGCTCCAAATAGAATTTCTGCCAAAACACGAAAATTGCGAAACACAAGGTAATCGCGAGGAGGGTTCTACGATCCATTCTGTACCTCTAAAGTTACTGGTTCGATATCACAGGTCTTTCGCGAACGCACGGGGGCAAGAGGGCACGGGGTCGTATCCTGACGGCGAAGAAAACGGATGACACCGGCCGAGCCGCTTGAGGCTGAGAAGCCCGCCGCGAACCAGACCATGTAGCCGAAGCGCCTCATGGGCGTACTCGCTGCAAGTCGGTTGGAAGCGACACCCGAAGCCCGGCCCCGCAAGAAGGTGGATCAGGGGTGACAGGAACCCACGATAAAGAGAAAAGATCAGGGATATTGCTTTAGCGGGCGAAGACACTCTGAATCTCCTTTCTCAAGCATGCGCCAAGCTTCCTGTGGAACGGAAAAGCGAGCTTCTTTGTCCCCGGTACCACAACATTGTAATCAAAGCTCCCGAGGTGCTGGGCATGCGCACGAAAAACCTCTCGAATCTGGCGCTTTGCGCGGTTTCTTTCAACCGACGTTCCACGGGCCTTGAGGGTAATTCCGAGGCGGAAGTGACCGAGGTCATTCGGAATTCTGAAAACCGTACACTCCGTAAAGCGGAAGACCGTGCTTCGGTCAAAAAACCGCCTGTACTCCCTCGGATAGTGGAGCCTGCGATCGGTGTTCAGTGACTGAGTGCGAGGGGCTGTTCCCGTAATCGAAACTACTTGCCGGCGATGGTGGCGGAGAGACGTTTGCGGCCCTTGGCACGACGTCTTTTCAATACTTTTTTCCCGGTCGGCGTTTTCATGCGTGCACGAAAGCCATGCCGGCGGCGGCGCTTTGTTCGGCTGGGTTGATAGGTCCTCTTCATAAATACTCCTGCTGAGTTCTTCGGAGAGTCTGGTCTTTTGGGGTCCTAGGGGTTCTTAAAGCACCCCATTGGCCGGTCCCTTGGATACTCGCCTGGCACTGTGAGACCAATGGAGTTATCCAACACCGCATCCGTTGTCAAGGAGAAGCCCCCATGCTATGCGAAAAGGCTCGCATGAGAACCTCTTTAAACATCGACACGAGGCAATGGCCCGAGCTCTGGCAGGCGGCATACAAGCAGCTTGAACAAGAGGTTGTTCCCAGCAAACTGCAGACATGGATTCAGCCGCTGGAGCTTGTCAACACGGAGCCCTCGGGGGTTCCCGGCGGAGGGCTGAAGATTAACCTCGCCGCGCCCAATGAGTTTTCAGCACAGTGGATTCGCGACAATTATAAAAAAATATTGGAGAGCGCCTTTTCCCAGGTGACGGGCGCTTCCTGTGAGGTTCAAATTTCCGTGAAGGAGCAGGATTCGGCGGTATCTGCGACAGCGGATGAGTCGGGTGGAACTTCCTATGAACCGCCGGTTGAAGCCGCAGGGGGCGGGTTTTCGGGAGACAATAACAATATGCCCCAGGGCGGCGCGCGCCCTGGTGTGGTTCACTCCTCCAGGCCGGCCCCGTCGTCGTATGAGGGCCATATCGATTCACGCTACACGTTCGAAAACTTCGTTGTCGGCGCAAGCAATCAGTTTGCCCACGCTTCGGCAGTGGCGGTTTCGGAACAGCCGGGCAAGCAATATAACCCGCTTTTTCTGTACAGCCCCCCGGGCTTGGGAAAAACCCATCTGCTCCACGCCATCGCGAACCACGTGATCGCCAAAATGCCGAACGCAAGGGTGTGCTATCTTTCAGCGGAAAATTTTGTGAACGACCTCATCGACTCGCTCCAGCACAAAAGAATGCCGCAGTTCCGGAATCGATACAGGGACAGCTATGACGTGATTCTGATCGATGACATTCAATTCATCGCGGGGAAAAAGTCGAGCGAAGAAGAGTTTTTTCACACCTTTAACGCCCTTCACGCCTCAAAGCGGCAAATTGTCGTCAGCAGTGATCGTCCGCCTAAGGAGATTGAGGGTTTGGAAGAGCGCGTGCGCACCCGTTTCGAGTGGGGTTTGATCGCCGACATAAGTCCGCCGGAAATCGAGACTCGCATCGCGATTCTCAAAGCCAAGGCCGAAAGGGACGACATTTATCTTCCTGATGACGTCTCAACGTTCCTCGCGTCCTATATAAAATCGAATGTTCGCGAACTTGAGGGGGTTTTGATCAGCCTTCAGGCACAAGCATCCCTGACCGGCGCCGAGATCTCGCTCGAAATGGCGAAACATCAGCTGAAGACCGCGATTCCCGAGGAAAGCGCGGTTTTTACGGTGGAGTCCATTCAAAATGCGGTCGCCAAGCATTTCCATCTCAAGGTTCAGGATCTCAAGTCGGTCACGCGCGCGCGGACAGTCGCTCTTCCGCGACAGATCGCGATGTATCTGATGAGGAAGTACACCGGAATGGGCTACAAGGAAATCGGGCATTACTTCGGAAAAGATCACACCACGATTCTGCACGGCTGCAATAAAATAGAAAAAGAACTCGAAACGGATCAGACGATCCGTGAGGCGGTCGAAAAAATCCAGAACCTGCTCTAGCCGCCCCTGGGCCGGTTCCCTTAAAGGCGTTTTTCGCGTTTCAGAAAATGCACAAGATGAATAAGAAAATGCGGGAAGGCCCGGATCTTGTCGGTCCAGTGATTGCGGTACAGCTCCGCGAATTTGCGAAACACCATGAACTGGTGGGGCGTGTAAGGAAACCACCAAAGAGACTTGAAAATGAAGAGGCGTGATCGAGGTTTGTGAATGTGACGGCTGTTCACGAATTCGAGAAGGCCACATTCGGAATGGGTGCGGCCGATTCCGCTTTGTTTCACCCCTCCCCAGGGCACCTCGGGCAAACCGGCGGTGTAGACCACTTCATTTAACATCACGGTTCCAACGTGAAGCTGCTTCGCGATTTCTTCTCCGAGCGAAAGATTCTTCGTGATGATCGACGCGGTAAGGCCGTAATGACTGTGGTTGGCCTTCTCGACCGCCTCTGCGGGCGATTTGAACGATGATATGGCGAGAATGGGTCCGAACGTTTCATCCGTAAAGACCGACAGCCCCGCGGTGTCCTGCGCGCGAAGAACGGTGGGCTCCAGGAAGGCTTTGTCCTCAGAAAAATTACCGCCGCAGACGATGGTTGCTCCGCGACTTCGGGCTTCATCGAGTTGTTTCGAGTAGATTGTCTTTTGGCTTTCGAGGGTGATCGGTCCGAGATCATTATCGTATCGGGCGGAGGGCGCCCGCCGAAGTGAGGCCAGTTTTTCGGAAACTCGGGCAGTAACAGCATCGATTATTTTTTCATGAACGAAGGCGCGGGATGTCGCAGCGCAGACCTGGCCGGAGTTGGTGAAGGCACCCCAGACAATCGCGCTGGTGGCGTATTCGATATCCGCATCCGGCAGAACAATGATGGCGTTTTTTCCGCCCAGCTCGAGGGAGACGGGAGTGATTGTTTCGGCGGCGGCACGCAGGACTTTTTTCCCGTTTTCGATGTTGCCCGTAAAAAAGACTTTGTCGGGCCCGCCGGTCCCGGCTGCCCTGTTTGCTGTAACGATGGCCGCGCCGAGCGAATCGTCTCCGATCACCGTTTGAAGCAGATTTTGCGGAAGTCCGGACTCGTCACAAAGTTCCTGAATTCGCAAACCGACCAGCGGAGCGCGCTCGCTTGGCTTGAAAATAACTGAATTTCCGGCGAGAAGCGCCAGCATGATGTCCGAAAACGGAAGCAAAAAGGGATAGTTCCAGGGGGACAGGATCGCGACCACTCCGTACGGGAAGCGGTTCAGATAACTTTTTCGATGCTTCATCAGCCGAAGCGGCAGCGGGGTGTCGCGAAGAATTCCGGGACCTTTTTTCGCGAAATAGGTGAGTAGCTCCAAACTTGGCAAGAGTTCCGAGGACAGCGCTTCAAGGCGCGGCTTGCCGTTTTCCTTGGCAATCAGCTCGATAAGTTCGTCAGCGTGGTTGAGCAGGGTTTCGCGAATTTGTTTCAGGCGTTCGGCTCGTTTTTTGGGCGGAAGGGCGGCCCACAGGATCTGTGCGTTGCGAGCGCGCATAAAAAGCTCGGGAATGCGCTCGGCCGGTGTTGGGTCGAGCTCGCGTAGAACCTCGCCCGTAGCTGGGTTTTTGCAGATCAGTTTCAACGACATCCAGACTAGAGTAATTGAGAGGTGAGGCGGGAGCAAGCGGTTGATTCGCCAGAAAGCGGGTGTGGCAATGACGAAAATGACGCAGCCTGACCGGCGGTTTGACGCGGCCCCTAGGCTAACGGAAAATGCGCGAACGGTTCTGGAGCGGCGCTATCTCTGGCGAGATGAGAAGGGTCTGCTTTCCGAAACTCCAGCGGAGCTTTTCGCGCGGGTGGCGCATGCGGTAGCTGCAGCCGAAATACACGATCGTAGCCGTTGGGCGGGCCGCTTTTACGAGGCCATGGTTTCCTTGCGCTTTCTTCCCAATACGCCCACGCTGATGAACGCGGCAAGGGCGGGCGGGAGGGGTGGCCAGCTTTCCGCGTGCTTTGTTCTTCCGATAGAAGACTCCCTTGAGTCGATTTTTGATTCACTGAAGTCCGCCGCCCTGATTCATCAGTCGGGCGGGGGAACCGGGTTCTCTTTTTCAAAACTCCGTCCTAAGGGGGCTCGCGTTGGGAGAGCGCAGGGTATCGCATCAGGACCGGTCTCGTACATGCGGGTATTCGATGCGGCTACTGAAGCGATTAAACAGGGCGGTGCCCGCCGGGGCGCAAATATGGCCGTACTGAGGGTGGATCATCCCGACATACTGGAGTTTGTTGATTCGAAGCGGGATAAGAGTTCCGTCCGAAATTTCAATATTTCGGTCGGGGTGACAGATGAGTTTATGAATGCGACAACTGCGGCCGAGGGAAGTCCTGAGGGGCGGTTTTTTTTGCGCGACCCGAACTCGGGCGAGAAGGTCCGGGAACTTCGGGCGGCCGAGCTTTTTGAGCGAATCGTTCGCGCCGCCTGGGAGTGTGGCGACCCCGGCCTGGTTTTTCTGAACAGGATAAATGAGTTCAACCCCACCCCGAATGAAGGACCAATCGAAAGCACGAATCCTTGTGGAGAACAGCCGCTTTTGCCGTATGAGTCCTGCAATCTGGGCTCAATAAATCTTTTCGCATATCATGGCCAGGCCGGTTTTGATTGGGATCGTTATCGCGACGATATAAGGCTCGCCGTGCGATTTTTGGACAATGTCATTGAGGTGAATTTTTATCCGATCGAGGCTTGTCGCACGATCACGCTGAAAAACCGGAAAATCGGCCTTGGCGTGATGGGTTTTGCCGACCTCCTGCTCATGATGGGACTTCCATATGGCTCGGAAGACGCGAGGACCTTTGGAGAAAAACTCATGAATGTTTTAAATACCGAAGCGAAAGAATATTCCGCTGAGTTGGCTCGGGAGAGGGGGGCGTTTCCGAATTGGCAAGATTCCCTTTGGCGGCGCACGGGCTTGCCGCCGCTTCGAAATGCCACGGTGAGCACGGTCGCGCCCGCCGGCACCATTAGCATTATTGCCGGGGTTTCGAGCGGAATTGAACCGATTTTCGCGGCGGCGTATTATCGAAACATTTTATCGGGCGCGCGCCTTTTGGAGGTTCATCCGGCCGTTGCCCGTGTGCTGGGGACCCTTGCCGTGGCGCGTGTCGTGGATCGCGGTGGGCCGCTTACCGCAGGGCTTGACGAAGAATTGAGGCGGGCACTGGGCGCTGCGTGGACACCGGCGCGGCGAGTCAGCGTTGAAGACCATGTAAAAATGCAGGCGGCCTTTCAGCGCCACTGTGATGCCGCGGTTTCAAAAACCATCAATTTACCTGAGTCGAGCGGACCGGAAGAGGTCGTCCGAGCCTATCGGCTTGCGTATCAGCTTGGCTGTAAAGGGGTGACCGTCTACCGCGACAGAAGCAGGACGGAGCAGGTCCTTGAAAGCGCTCCCGACGATGTTGGCGTGTGTTCGTCTTGTTAAATGAGATGGTTTGGGCTAACGTCGAGGCTGTTGCGGGTGTAGCTCAGTTGGCTAGAGCGCGAGCTTCCCAAGCTTGAGGTCGAGGGTTCGAGCCCCTTCACCCGCTCCAAATCAAACCTCATTTTTTTCAATCGTCTTGAGAGAAGCGGTTTTTTTCGCGTTCTGGACGGGATAAACCGGCATTTCCGGAACGAGGCCGCGGCCCGTTCGAAAAAGAGCGGTAACCCAATCCTTGAAGCTGGCCCAGACATTTTGTTGTTCGCTTTGTTTCACGCCGGCGAGCGCGAGACCCTGCATGATACGTCCGATGGTTTGCTTGCTTTCCGGCGTGTGTACGAATTCGAGTCCGTAACCCCGGGTGCCACGTGCTCGTCTATAAACGGGTCGTGCTTCGACGAGAATGGTCTGATTGAAAATGGCGAAGCGCAATTTCGACTTTGCTGTCGTGTCGAGCGTTTTTGCCGATTTGATAAAGCCCCCGCCCAGAGAGAGATTCATGAGCGAACATTTTGTTTGGCCCCGATCGCTTTCGAGCACCGCGGGAATTTCCATTCTGTAACGCGGTTTTGATTCCCACCATCGAAGGCGCCGATTAAAAAATGGAGTGCGGACGGAAGGCAGCGCGAAGTAGGCGACGATCGCGACGTTGATAAGAGTGAGCCCAAACAATACAGGGAAGCCCATCACCGCCGGATGAGCTCGCCACGCCGCATAGTCCTGGTAAGTCGTGAGCGCGGTAATTGTGATAAAGAGAGCGTAGCTCCACGGCTTCATCAAGTAGATGGCAACTCCGGCGATTGGATAAAGGCAGAAGGTGGAGAGGGCACTCCAGTAAGAGGCGCGGGGAAGCCAGAGAAAAAGGTATTTAATGGGAGACATGTGCATCAGATACGATGCGACGAGTATGCTGAAGACAGGTCCGAGCAGATAGAGGATCGTCAGAACGATAATGGGCCATGGCCGGGCTTTCATGATTTCTTTTCGGCGCTGCAGGCAAGTTTCAACAGTTTTTGTGGAGCGGGCGGGAACAAAATGTTCTTGCCGCGTGGTGCGGCGCAATATAAGAGTCAGATGGGTGCGGGCGAGGCTTGCGATGAAATTTGATGTGGTCATTATCGGAGGCGGACATGCAGGGGCGGAGGCCGCGAGCGCTGCGGCGCGACTCGGATGTCGGACCGCGCTCATTACTTTAGACGCGAGTCGGATTGGCGTGATGTCCTGCAACCCGGCAATCGGCGGCTTGGCCAAGGGTCAATTGGTGAAGGAAATTGACGCCTTAGGTGGGCTGATGGGCATCAACACGGATCGTACGGCCATTCAGTACCGACGCTTGAACGCGAGCAAGGGGCCGGCAGTTCGGTCTTCAAGAGCACAGTGTGATAAGCGCCTGTATGCAGAAACTCTGCAACGCGAGCTGGCCGGGATTGAGAATTTATCAATCATATCAGGAGAAATCGCCGAGATCAGGCTGAGCGGAGGCAAAACCGCGTCTGTCCGGTTGGTGAGCGGAGATGAGATCGCTTGTGATTCCGTGGTAGTAACGACGGGGACGTTTCTTCGCGGCCTCCTTTATACAGGGTTCGTCAGGTGTGAGGGAGGAAGAATCGATGAACGAGCCGCCCAATCGCTGAGCGCGAACCTGGAGGGAATGGGGTTTCAGCTGAGGCGCTTGAAAACGGGAACCCCGCCGCGACTTAACAAAAAAAGCATTAATTTCAATGGCCTAGAGCCACAGCCGGGGGATAGTAATCCGCGGCCATTTTCCTTTTACGCCAAGCCAGAGCGTTTTCCGATTTTACCCCAGGTGAATTGCCATATCACTTACACGAATACCAAAACCCACGAAATTATTGAAGAAAACCTGGGAAGATCGCCGATGTTTTCAGGAATGATCCGGGGGGTTGGTCCCCGATATTGCCCGGCCATTGAGGATAAAGTGAAACGATTTAGGGGTCGTGAGCGGCACCAGGTTTTTCTTGAGCCAGAGGGCCTCGATTCAGATGACATTTACGCAAACGGGATTTCGACGAGTCTCCCGCAAGATGTTCAAGAGCAGTTTGTTCGCTCGATCGCGGGTTTGGAAAGGGCGGAGTTTGTTCGGTATGGCTATGCAGTCGAGTATGACTGTATCGACCCACGGCAGTTGCGCGGAACTCTTGAATCGAAAGACATTCCGGGATTGTTTTTTGCGGGGCAAGTGAATGGGACGTCTGGCTATGAAGAGGCTGCGGCGCAGGGGTTGGTCGCGGGAGTCAATGCAGCTTTGAAAATTCGCGGACAGGAACCGTTCATTCTTTCTCGAGATGAGGCCTACATCGGAGTATTGATCGACGACCTCGTGACCAAAGGAGCAGATGAGCCATATCGGATGTTCACTTCTCGGGCGGAGTTTCGGTTGTTATTGAGAGAGGATAACGCCGACCTTCGGTTGAGTGATCGTGGCTGGAATATCGGGCTGCTTGGTAAGGAGGCGCATTCGTCTTTTTGTAAGCGGCGAGAAAGTATCGAGCGGCGAAAGCGTGAGCTCGCCGAGCACTTTTTTGTTCCTGGAGGGCCGGCGGGAGCTTGGGTTGAGGCACAGGGCCTCGGGGTACTTAAGGATCGTGTTTCGGCTGAAATTTTTTTGAGACGGCCCGAGGTGAATTGGCAGGTGCTCTGCACGCTTGGTTTCCCGGGAGTCGATTGTCAGGAAGAAGTTTCGGAGCAGGTTGAGATTCAAACTAAGTACGAGGGGTATATCAAACGGGAGTTGGAGCTTTTAGAAGGAGTTCGAAAAAGCGAACGGGTTCGGATTCCCGCGGGGCTTCGGTACGATGACATCCCTGGGCTTTCAAACGAAGTGAAGGGCCGTCTTCGAGAAGCGCGGCCGGAGACGATCGGACAGGCGTCGCGCATGCCGGGGATTACGCCCGCAGCCATAGCAAATCTGCTGATCTACTTAAAAATGGAAGGTCGAACTCGAGCGGGGGCGGATGTGTGATGGCCATTGAGCGTGTTGATGTGGATATTCAGCAGTTTAGGCGGTTACTCGAGATAGAGTGCCCGGATTGGTCGTTGGATATTCGCGAAAAGATTATCGCGTTTAGAGAGTTGGTTGTTAAAGAGAGCAAGACGCAGAACTTAACGCGTCTTTTGTCGCCAGAGGAGTTTTTGGAAGGGCATGTTCGAGATGTTCGCGAACTTCTGGCGCAGGATCTTCTCGATTGGCCGGTTCTGGATTTGGGGTCTGGGGTGGGTGTTCCGGGATTGCTAGCGGCGCTTGTCCGCGAGGGCGCCTGGATTCTTTGCGAAAGCGAAAAAAAGAAGGCGGATTTTCTCTATCGGGCGGCAAAACAGTCGGGATTGGTCGATCGAGTGCAGGTTGTTCCTGATCGCGCCGAAGCTTATCTCAAAAATGCGTCCGTGCGGTCGATTGTTGCTCGTGCGGTGGGCCCGGTTGAAAGAATTTATGGCTGGATCCGGAGTTGTTCCACGTGGAACAACCTTGTCCTGTTGAAAGGCCCGGCGTGGGAGCGGGAATGGAGTGATTTTCAGAAGGGAAAATTTCGGCAGGAGCTGCAGATCGCGAAGAGCTTTACTTATGAGCTTGGGGCGGATCGAAAACCCCGTATCATCGTTCGCCTGAATCGTGTTCCACGTGGAACAAATAATTCACAACGGCGGTAAGAGTTGGATACTCGACTTGGGCGGAGAAAAAATTTTTGAAAAAGAATCAAAAATTCGCTTGCCCGTTTGGGTAATCACGGCTAGCCTTTTTCTATAGCTGCATAGGCAAAAACTTTTTAACCAAAATTCGATTATCCACACCAACCACAACCAATAATTGGGGGGCGCTGATAAGGGCGCCTCCCAAAATGGTTAGATAGAGGGGCGGATGGGAAAAATTATCGCGGTAGCAAATCAAAAAGGTGGCGTGGGCAAAACAACAACGACCGTAAATTTGGCGGCGTCGCTTGCAATCGCTGAGCGACGGGTTCTCCTTGTCGACTTTGATCCACAGGGAAACGCAACGTCAGCCCTCGGGGTGGATCGCGCGTCTCTTGTTGGCGAAAAAACCGTGTACCACGCACTCATCGGAGCCGTTCGCGCATCTGAGGCCATTCGCGCGACAGAGATGGATTGTCTCTATGTTCTTCCCGCGACGACGGATCTTTCGGGCGCGGAAATCGAGCTTGTCAGCGCGTTTGCACGAGAAAACAAGTTGAAAGCCGCCTTGGCGGAAATTAAGGATCAGTACGACTATATCCTGTTGGATTGCCCGCCATCGCTGGGGTTGCTCACGGTCAACGCTCTGACCGCCGCCGACAGTTTTCTGGTTCCGCTTCAGACGGAATATTTCGCGCTTGAGGGACTTTCGCAATTGCTACACACAGTCTCTCTCATTCGCCAGAGCCTGAATCCAGGGCTGGGCGATGAAGGAATTGTTCTCACGATGTTTGATGGACGAAACAACCTCGCCAACGAAGTCGTGAAGGAAGTCCGCGCTCATTTCTCCGAAAAAGTTTTCGAAACAGTCGTTCCGCGCAATGTGCGCCTGAGCGAGTGTTCAAGCTTCGGCAAGCCGATCCTGCTTTACGACATCGATTCGAAGGGGTGTTTGGCTTATCTCAATCTGGCGAAAGAATTATTGGCAAGGAATCAGCCAAAGATGATCACGCCGCGCGTGGCGCCGCCGGAAGCGGCACCAGGCGTGGCTCTTCAGGGTTAATTTCGGGGGGAGATGTGGCTCAGAAACAGGTTTTAGGTAAAGGGTTGGCTTCCTTATTTCCGGGCGTCGCTCCGATGGGTGTTCCCGGGTCAATTCCGCAAGGGCCTCCGCCAGCGGGAGCAACAGTCGCCGGACCGGCTACTACGGTGCTTTCGCAGCCAGAAATGGGAGCACGAATCCCCGGAATTAGTCTCGCATCTGTTGAAGACATACAGGTGAATCAATATCAGCCGCGGCGCGATTTCGACGATAGAACATTGGACGATCTCGCACAGTCAATTCGATCCAACGGGATCATTCAGCCGTTGGTTGTCAGGAAGACAGCGCTCGGATCCTATGAACTGATTGCCGGAGAGCGGCGGCTTCGCGCCGCAAAGCTGGCCGGTTTGAAGCAGGTTCCGGTGGTCATTCGCCGCTCGACCGATCGGGAAGCCCTCGAGATGGCGCTGATTGAAAACATTCAAAGGCAAGACTTGAACTGCATTGACGAAGCGCTCGCATATTTTCAGCTGATCCAGGATTTCTCGTTGACTCAGGAGGAGGCGGCGGCCCGACTCGGGAAAGATCGCGCAACAGTCGCGAATCATCTGCGGCTCTTAAGGCTTCCTGAGGCGATTATTGACGATTTGAAACGTCAGATACTCTCTTTTGGTCATGGCAAAGCACTGCTGGGGCTTGAGGACAACGACGCCAGGCTTCGCGCGCGCGCGCAGGCCGTCGAATTCAAGCTGAGTGTGCGGGAAACGGAAGCACTCGTCGAAAAGCTGAAACGGGAAGCCGAAGCCTCTGCCGCGGCGACAGCCATCCCGGCGGCCACGGTCCCACAGTCGCCGGTTCTTTCCAGGTTGCAGTCGATCGCACAGGAGTTGACCCGCCATTGGTCGAGAAAAGTAGAATTGAAGGGATCGGAGCGCCGCGGCAAAATTGTATTTCACTACAGCTCGCGGGAAGACCTTGATCGACTGCTTGAGGCCATGCAGAATCATAAGGTATGAATCGCCCGCCAGAGCTGACCGTTCCTGTTGTTGAATCCGGCGTGACTGGAGTCATTGATTCCGGTTGCGAGTTTGAGGGAAAGCTCTGTTTTCGCGGCACGGTGCGAATTGCCGGCATTTTTCGTGGCGAGATTTACACACCAGACGTCTTGGTGATTGGCGAGGGAGCTCGAGTACAGGCGCAAATCGACGCAGGCACGGTCATTATTAGCGGAGAAGTTGTCGGAAGCATCCGCGCGAAACACCGGGTTGAAATACATCGGCCCGCAATTTTTCGCGGAGACATTCTCACACCCAGCTTGAGCGTGGATGAGGGCGTTATATTCGAGGGAAACAGCAAAATGGCGCATACGCCGGCGGTACCCGCACGTTCTTTTCTGGCGTCAGGGAAATCCTAGGCTTGACCGTGTTTGCAAGGGCATGTTAGCCAAATTGGTCTAAACCGATTTTTCTAATAATTTTCGGAGTTTGACTTGGGTGAGATTTTAAAACAACTGGACCTGGACCAAACCTTTTTTGTGCAAATGGCGATTTTTGCGGCCCTGTTTTTCGTATTAAGCCGCATTTTCTTCCAGCCGTTTCTTAAACTTTTTCAGAAGCGGTATGACCGAACGGTTCACGACAAAGAAGCGGCGGCAAAACTGATGTCCCAAGCCCTGGCCAAACTCGAGGACTATAAACAGCAACTTGCGACCGAACGGTCCGCCGCGCGAACAGAATACGAGACAATTATCGCCAGAGCGAAAGCCGACGAAGCGGCCCTGATGAGTCAGGCCCGCGAGGAAGCAAAAAAGATCACGCAGGCGACGGCCGAAGCCATTTCAAAGCAACGGGAAGAAATCAAGGCACAGCTCGAGAAAGATACAGATGATCTGGCGCGCATGATTTCCGAAAAGCTGCTTTCGAGAAAGTTATAGGGGGAATGGTATGTCGGGGCTAATCCTACCATTCATCAACCTCGGCGTTCTCATTGGTATTCTGGTTTACTATACCCGGAAGCCACTCAAGAGTTTCGTGCAGAGCCGCCACCATACGATTCTTTCCGAGCTGAAAGAAGCACAGGATCAGCTCCATCGCGCACAGGAGCAGTACGAGGAGTTTTCGGCGAAGCTCAAGGCGATCGGAGCTGAAATCAGCGCTTTCCGGGACCAAACGCGCCAGGAAGCCACGCAGGCGCGCGCGCGAATTTCCGCGGATGCAAAACGTGTCTCGGCCGCCGTGGTTACCGAGGCACGTGCCACGGCCGAGGGTTTGGTGACCGAACTCCGCGGGCAACTACATGCCGAATTGATGGCCGGCGTGATTTCACGCGCCGAGAAGCTCATCGTCGCGAGATTGACTCGAGAAGACCGCGTCCGAATTCATCAGGAGTTTTCGAAAGAGATTGGGGGCGCGCCATGAGTATCGCCCGCGCTTACGCAAATGCGTTGTTCCAGGCGACGAAGTCAATGGCCGCGGAGCTTGATGAGACGGAAAAGGAGCTGCAGGAATTCGTGGCGGCGGTTGAGCTCCGGAAGGAAGCGAAAATCGCTCTTTATGGTCCGCTTGTCCCGGCGAAAGAGAAAGTTGAGCTCGTGTCGGCCATTGTTAAAAAGGCAGAATGCTCAAAGTTGACCGCTGATTTTCTTATGCTTCTCGCCAGGAAGAACCGGCTCGGCGTTTTAAACCGCATCAGGGAAGAGTTCTCGTCGATTCGGATCGAGGCGCAAGGCGGTGTGTCCGGGCGACTTGTCTCGGCAGAAGCCTTGGACCCGGCGGAGCTCGAAACACTTGTAAAAGCGTTTTCGAGGAAACTCGGAAAGCCGATCACGTTCCGAACATTCGTGGATCCGGCATTGGTCGCGGGAGTGAAGGTTACCGTGAACGGGGTGACTTACGACGGAACCCTTCGCGCGCAGCTTGAGCGACTTCGTGATGAAGTGACGCGCAAAAATCATGACGGGCAGGCAGGCCACGCGTAACAATCAGTGAGAGATAGACAGAGGAACCTATGCAGATACGTCCGGAAGAAATCACGCAGATTTTGAAAACACAACTCGCCGGCTTTGAGAAGAAGCTCGATGTCTCTGAAACCGGGACGGTCGTCTCGGTGGGTGACAGCGTGGCCAAAGTGTACGGTCTTGAAAAAGCAATGGCCGGCGAATTGGTTGACTTCGGTAACGGAGTCTCGGGGATGGTTCTCAACCTGGAGGAAGAAACCGTCGGTATTGCCGTTCTTGGCGACGATACCCTGATCAAGGAAGGTTCGACCGTGAAGCGCACGAATAAGATCGTGCAGGTTCCGGTAGGTGAGGCCATGCTTGGACGGGTTGTGAACGCGCTCGGTCTTCCGGTGGACGGAAAAGGGCCGATTCAGGCGAAGGAAACCCGAAAGGTTGAAATCAAGGCGCCTGGAATCGTTGCGCGGCAATCGGTCAAGGAACCCTTGCAGACAGGCATTAAGGCAATTGATTCCATGATTCCCATCGGCCGCGGGCAGCGCGAGCTGATCATCGGAGACCGCCAGACCGGAAAAACCGCCGTCGCAATCGATACGATCATTAACCAGAAGGGACTGGACGTTTACTGCATTTATGTCGCCATCGGGCAAAAACAATCGACGGTGGCACAGGTCGTGGATAAGCTCCGTTCCTTTGGCGCCATGGAGTACACGACGGTGGTGGCGGCAACCGCCTCCGAGCAGGCCCCGATGCAATTTCTCGCGGCTTATGCCGGCGTAACTATGGGCGAATGGTTCAGGGACAACGGCAAGCACGCGCTGATTATTTACGATGATTTGACGAAGCAGGCGCAGGCCTACCGCCAATTGTCCCTTCTCTTGCGGCGTCCGCCGGGGCGCGAAGCGTACCCGGGCGACGTGTTTTATCTCCACTCACGTCTTCTTGAGCGCGCGGCAAAGCTCTCGGACAAGTTGGGTGGCGGATCGCTCACGGCTCTTCCGATCATCGAGACGCAGGCCGGGGACGTTTCGGCATACATTCCGACGAATGTGATCTCCATCACCGATGGACAGATTTATCTCGAGACGGATCTTTTCTACTCGGGCGTTCGTCCGGCCGTGAACGTGGGACTTTCGGTTTCCCGCGTGGGCGGCAACGCCCAGGTCAAGGCGATGAGGCAGATTTCGGGGTCTCTGCGCCTCGATCTCGCGCAGTACCGGGAGAAGGCCGCCTTCGCGCAGTTCGGAAGTGACCTCGATCCGGCGACTCAAAAGCAGCTCGCGCGCGGTCAGCGGTTGACCGAAATCCTGAAACAAGGTCAGTACGTCCCCATGCCGGTGATGAGACAGGTTTTGATCATTTTCGCCGGAACAAACGGCTATCTCGATAAATACCCCTTGGATCGGCTGCAAGCCTACGAGACGCAGATGTTCGACTTCATGGAAAAGAAACACCCGGAGATCGTGGCCGAGCTTAAGGAGAAGGGGAAAATTGAGGATAGCCTGAAAGCCAAAATGCAGGCCGCTTTCACCGAGTTCGAGGAAGTCTTCACGGGCTAAGCCATGGCGACAATCAAGGATCTCAAAAAGCGAATTGCTTCGACCAAAAATACGCAGCAGACCACGAAAGCCATGAAGATGGTTTCGGCGGCCAAGCTTCGGCGGGCGCAGGACGCGATTCAGAATCACCGGCCCTACGCCAAACGGATTGGAGCCCTGATTCGGCAGGTATCCGCGCTGGTGGAGGGCGGAGCCGAATCGCCCCTTGTCAGGCGAGAGCCGACGGGCGAGGGTTCCGCGAAGAAGAAAGTACTTCTCATTCTGGTTACGTCGGACAGGGGTCTTTGCGGCCCCTTTAACGCGAATGTCATCAAAGCCGCGACGAGGTGGATTTCGGAAAACGAGTCGCTTTACGAACGCGTGGAACTCGGGTTCGTAGGACGCAAAGGGTACGATTTTTTCAGGACGAAGAACGTGAATCTTGGCCGTTATTTTCAGGAACTCGGGGGCAAAGTCACGTTCCAAAAAGCGAAGACGCTCGCGGATGCCGCGGTGGAGGCATATCTTTCCGGGCGGGTGGACGAGGTCAAATTCATTTACAACGAGTTCAAGAATGTCATGAGCCAGCGGGTTGTCGTCGAAGGCTTTCTGCCGATTCAGGATGCCGGAGATCCCGGACAGGCCGGTGAAGGGTCCGTCGCGACGACAGAGGGTGTTCAGGAATCCACGGCACTGTTTCTGGTTCGGCCGAGCCTCAGGGAGGTTCTGGACCAGCTGCTTGGGAAACACTTTGCCATTCAGGGCTTCAGGATACTTCTGGAATCCCAAGCGGGAGAACACGGCGCCCGAATGTCGGCCATGGAGAACGCGACAAAGAACGCGGGAGAAATGATTCGGAGATTGACGCTTCAGTTTAACAAACAGCGGCAGGCCGGAATCACGAAAGAATTGCTCGAAATCATAGCCGGTAGCGAGTCACAGAAAAGCACAGCGTAAGGGAGAGATATGTCAGCATCAGCACAGACGGGAAAATCGGGAAGAATCAAGCAGGTCATCGGACCTATCGTTGACGTTGAGTTCGAGTCCGCCAATCTCCCGGCGATTTACAACGCGATCCGGGTCAGCAACCCCTCGATCAACAATATCGAATGGAACCTTGTTCTTGAGGTTGCGCAGCACCTTGGCGAAAATACCGTTCGCTGCGTTTCAATGGACAGCACCGAGGGCCTGGTTCGGGGTCAGCCGGCGAAGGATACCGGCGAACAGATCCAGATGCCGGTTGGCAGGGAGACCTTGGGCCGGATTATGAATGTCATCGGCGAGCCGGTGGATGAAATGGGCCCGGTGAAGACGAAGAAAACCTATCCGATTCACCGGCCCGCGCCGACGTTTCGGGATCAATCCGTCACGGTCCAGCCGTTTTTTACCGGAATCAAAGTGGTCGATCTTCTCGCGCCTTACGCGCGAGGCGGAAAGATCGGTCTGTTCGGCGGTGCGGGGGTCGGCAAAACGGTTCTCATCATGGAGCTGATCAACAACATCGCGACCCAACACGGCGGGTTTTCGGTTTTTGGCGGAGTTGGAGAACGCACCCGAGAAGGCAACGATCTCTGGGTCGAAATGAAAGAATCGGGAGTCATCAACAAAACCGCGCTTGTGTATGGCCAGATGAATGAGCCGCCGGGGGCCCGGGCGCGCGTCGCACTTTCCGCGCTCACCGTCGCCGAATATTTTCGCGATGAAGAGAATCAGGACGTGCTTCTGTTCATTGATAACATTTTCCGTTTCACGCAGGCGGGCTCCGAAGTTTCGGCCTTGCTCGGCCGCATTCCTTCAGCGGTCGGATATCAACCGAACCTCGCGACCGAGATGGGCGAGCTTCAGGAGCGCATCACGTCCACAAGCAAGGGCTCGATCACCTCGATCCAGGCGATCTATGTTCCTGCCGACGACTACACAGACCCGGCCCCGGCCACCACATTCGCGCACCTTGACGCGACGACGAACCTTTCGCGGCAGATTTCGGAGCTTGGAATCTATCCGGCGGTGGATCCGCTCGCTTCGACTTCCCGCGTGCTGGATCCGAGAATCGTGGGAGATGAACATTATGCCGTGGCGCGAGCGGTCCAGCAGGTGCTTCAGCGATACAAGGATCTCCAGGACATTATCGCGATCCTTGGAATGGATGAGCTTTCAGAAGACGACAAACGAGTCGTGGCGAGAGCCAGAAAGATCCAGCGGTTCCTGTCGCAGCCGTTCTTCGTCGCCGAACAGTTCACGAACTTCAAGGGCAAGTTCGTCAAGATCGAGGACACCGTGAGGGGCTTTAAGGAGATCCTTGAAGGTAAGCACGACATGCTTCCCGAACAGGCCTTTTACATGGTTGGCACCATCGAAGACGCGATTGAAAAGGCTAAAACGCTCAAATAGCCCGAGCGCATTCTGGGGGAACCAATGAGTCTGAAGCTGACGATCCTTTCACCCGAGCGCAAATTGCTCGAGTCGTTGCCTGTTGACGAGATCACTTTGGTCGGCAGCGAGGGCCAAATTGAAATTCTGCCGGGTCACGCGGCGATGATTGGGACCCTTGAAACCGGAATTTTCAGCTACCGCGCTTCGGAAGGGCGGGAGGCTAAAGGCATGATTTCGAGTGGTTTCTTCGAAGTCAGGGATGATGTCGTCGTGGTCATGGCCGAAACGCTGGAATTGCAGGGAGAGATCGACGTGGAACGCGCCAAGCGCGCTCAAAAAGCGGCCGAAGAGGCGTTGGGGGACGCGGATCTCGATGAGCAGCGGTTTCGAAAATATCAGTTGAAGCTTCAGCGGGCTTTGATTCGTCAACAGCTTGGCGGATAGCCCCAAGCTCCTTCGGGACGGCTTGCGGATTTCTGGATTTCTGTTTACGCTATAAGAGTACGCATCAGGATGATCGCGTTCGCACGGTAGACCTATAGGAAAGCCAAAGGCGACCCGATAAAAAAGAAGCGCTGAAAGGATTCAAAGCTTCGTGCAAGTTGGCGTTGGGACGAGTACCGCATCACGAATGAGCCTATATTCAGGCGTTTTTTCGCTGTTTGCGGGAGTGTCTTTATTCTTCGCCGCCACGACCGCCACGAAGTGGCTCGAGCCAAGCGCGAAAATTTCGATCGATGTGAATTCCTGGAAATGGATGGGCGCTGTTCGAATCGGCCTTAACGAGGTCGAACTCCCGGCTCTTCCGCCGACCCCCGCCATCCGGATGCCCGAAAAACGCGTTCGGGTTCTCAAGGAGTTGTCTGCCGCGAAAGTTGCGCGGGCAAAGAAAGCCGCCGATCAAATTACGGTCTCTGCGGCCCGAGCGGTTCCTGTCATTACGAAATCGGCGGCAACCCCCAGCGCGGCGGAGTACGAGACGTTTCGAACGCTCCACAGCCTTTGGCGCATGCGATTCGTTTCGGCTCTGAATGAGTACGGTAGAACCCCGCCCGTGATTGCGAAGGTGGCACCAGCGGTTTCGAAAATAGCCCAGGCCAAAGTAGCTCGAAAAGTGCCGGCGCGTCTGGTTAGTCAGAAGGATGTTGCGCCGGCCCCAGTGACTACTCACGCTGAAGCAACGAAGCAGGTGAGGCTTGCGAAGGCAGCCCTTGTTCCGCAGGAACTGAATTCAAAACTCATTATCGAGAAGCCGGGTGACGCGAAGAACACGAAAAACGTAACGAAAAAGGCAAAAGGCAAGGCTTTTCCTGATTTTCAACCCACGATCATCGCGAAACGAGTATCCACGAAGGCCCCTGAAGAAGCTGAGCCTGTAAGGGCGGAGGCGGCCAGGATAGCCAAAATGAATGAAGCGAAACCTGAGGCGCCGGTGAGGGCACCACCAGAAGCACTGCCGGAAGTACCCACGGGAGTGACAAGAACGATTGAAACCGCGCGCGTGGAATCTCCTGTGGTGAGTATTCAAATGGCCGAACAGGCGCTCAAGCCGGTGAATACTCAATCGGACGCGAACTTGGTTATTCCTGAAAAAACAAGTGAGCAGAATTCGGATGATTATCCACGGAATGGCTATCCAGCGGTGATTGCCGGCCCCACGCTTCAGGACAGCATCCTTTATACGAGAAGTGCGCCCACGCGCCCGACCGTTTTGGCGGGACCCGCTCCGATTTCGCCGCCCTCGCCGGGAAGACCTGATAGCGACAAAAAAGCGCCCCAAACGGACCAGAGCCCGAAAAGAAAGCCTGAGGCCCTCGCCCAGGCGTCAGCGAATATCGAACAGGAAGCAACGCAGGAGGGTGTGCCGGACGCGAAGACCAAATCGATCAGTTTGATGAATCGCCGCCCGAGTGAAAACACAGTTCTTCAATCCTCGGGTCCAGCGGTTCCGGTTCATCCAAGTGCGGCGATTGAAGCCTTTGATTGGCAAACGTCCGTTCCTGGCACCACGATCGAAAAGCTCACGCGCGAGTTTCTCAGTCCTGGAACGCCGAAGGCCGGATGGCAGCTGGCGAAGGCCGCTGAACACTGGTCCACCCTGTCTTGGACGACCGGCCAGGATACCGCGCCGGTGCCGCTGATTTCGAGTGCGGCGGCTTTTCTCCTCAGTAAGATTTCGCAGGCAACGATATTACGTGAGACCGGAATCGTGTTTGGGAAGGTTCCGGCCGGATGGAAGGTCGAACTGTCGGGTCGCGCGGAACAACCAGTGTTTCTGAATGGTCAAAACAAGCTGCTCTCGGGCGAAAAATCATCCGAAGATCGATATTTCGTGTTTCTGAACGTCAATCCGGGCGCTCACCTGATATTTGCCGCGCGTGACCGGGTGAGCGAGACTGGGGCCTTGGGCGTTCCCGTGCTTCGGGGCGTCGCCACGTACGTTGATCTATCGGCTCCGCAGAAAAAGAAAATTTCCGGACAAGTGTTCGACGCGTCTTCCGGGATTCCGAGAGGCGTATTTGGAGCACGAGTTCGGATCGTCGGACAAACCAAGGAAGCCGTCACGCGCCCGAACGGCGCTTTCGAAATTGAGAACATCATTGTGATTGGGCAATACCCGGTCTTCGTGGAAACCGAAGTTCGCACCGGATATACCCATCGCTACCGGCTGATGCCTGGACATCTTGATCAAGTAAGTCTTTTCCGACTGAGTCCGCAGCAAGTTGACGAATGGCTCGGGCAGCTGGAGGGCGGTATCAGCGCTGACGGGGGATTGGTGGTCGCGGCCGTGCCACAGATCGTGGCATCGCGTCCGCAAGACCGGCTTGTTCCCGCGCTCATGACTCTCGTTGATCGGCAGAGTCTTACCCCGGAAACATACACGGTCATGGCCTCGGGACAAATGCGAGAAGACCTTCCCCTGACGGCGACAGCGACGAGGTTCATTTCGCTTCAGGTACCCGAAGGGCCCGTTGTTGCCGAAATTCGAGACAAGAATAAGAACCAGGTTTGGTCTGAGCTGATCATTGCTTCGCCTGGGGTCATCAATCTAGTCGGACCTTACTGATCAACTCTTCCTCAGCTTGTTTCGTCCGCGCCCGGCATTCGTCAACTGCCCCAAGTCGTCGGTTTCACCGGGGACGGCGACCAGAAAGCCGCGCGGGAGTCTTTTGTGAAGATTCATGATGTCTGGATTAAGACGGCGAAACCGCGCCAGTGAAATACCACGCTCGAGCGCGAAGGAAACGGCGCTTTGCGCGCGATTCAGTTTGTGAAACGCGACCGAATGCTGTGGTGGTTCTGAAAAGTCGCCATACAGCAAGTCCCGATACGCTTCGGCGTGAAGAACGGCCAGAAACTCCGAATAGTAATTGCGGCTTGCCCAACCCACCTGGTGGCGGCGCTTGCTGCAGGATTTGAAAATGTGGCTGATCTTCGAGAAATCAGCGGCTTTGGCCGAAAAGCGCCGCAAATTCTGCGCGCCATGATTATAAGCGGTGATCGCGAGAGCCCAGCTGTTCAGCGTTCGAAAATTCCGCTTCAGAAGTTTTCCGGCCGCGACCGTGGCTTTCAGGGGAGACAGCCTTTCGTCAACAGCCAATTGTGCATCGATCACGAGGTATTCTTTTCCGGAGCGCGGTAGGAACTGCCAAACCCCCGAGGCGCCGGCACTGGAAATCGCGTTCACGTTGAATGAACTTTCGACAAGACTGAGACGAACAAGGGCCGGCGGAAGGCCCATTTTCGAAAAAATCGCCTCCATTTTTGAAAAGTACCCCTCGGCGGAGGCGAGACCCTTCACTATGTTGTCACGCTGCCCGGTCTGGGTTCTCAGGGTTTTTGCCAGATCGCGGAAGGAATGTCTGTGAGGGTGCCTGTTCGTGGCGCCCAGGATCAGCGCTTCTTCGCGAGTCGGGTTTTTCGGCCGCGGGTGCCTGGCCAGTCTCGCGAAGGCCTGCCGATAAGCGGCAAGTGTCGCCGCCACTCGATTTTTGACGATGACCTCGTACACCAGCCGGCTTCGAGCGCTCTCGGCCACGCCTCGGAAATCAAGTGCTTCATAAATAATCTCGGGATGAGACTCGTCGAAGAGCACGATGTGATGAGTGGTGAACTGGCTGTAAATCCTCAGCCAAAAGCCGACGCTGTTACGAATTTCGGCGGGAATCTGAAAAGCTGGCGTCACGCGTTTGTCCGCATCGCTCAGGATCGCGGAAAACGTAGCGTCCGAAAACGAAGGCTCAAGAAGCGTTGCCCGCGAAACGGATGGGCCCAGTGTCGCTCTTTCGAAATCATGCGAAGCTACGCTGGCCCAGGTGGCCGGATGGTTATAGGCGGCCTGAGCGGGCGACCCGGGTTTAAGCGAAAGAAGCACGAGCGGAACGAGCAAAACCGCAAACAAACGGGCCAAGCGATGATTGTTCTCCAGGAACCGCATCGGACCCTAACAAAGCAAGTAGCCTGCCGGGCGCATAGATGCCTAATTTTTCGGAATATAACGGAAATCAGCCGCGCTCCAGCTCGTTTGAGTGTCTAACTATTGGACAGCTGGCGACCGCCCCGCCGGCGAAAGCAATCGTGTGGTCTTGATCCGCCAAGGGTGATACATAAACAAAACCATGACCAACGAGAATCAGACCCCGGACGAAAAAACCACCTTTGAGAGCGCGCTTGAGCAGCTTCAGGCGTCCGTTAAACTGCTCGAAAGCGGAGAGTTGAATCTTGAGCAGGCCCTGCGCTGTTTTGAAGACGGCGTTCGTCTCACTCGAATCTGTCAGAATCACCTTTCGGTTGCCGAGCAACGCGTCGACATTCTGATGAAGGGCGCGGCGACGGAAGCTGCCGCTGGAGGCGCTCCGACGCTTCAACCGTTTCCTCAAAATCGAGCGAAAGAGTAAGGGTACCACCCGCATTTTATGGCCGACCAGATGTTTCCCCCGGTCCATCGCCCGAGTGATCTGCGCCAGATGTCGCTCTTGGAGCTCAAACAGCTCTCGGAAGATATTCGGCAGGAAATTCTATCGACCTGTCTCCGCAACGGCGGACATCTCGGGGCAAGCTTGGGGGCGGTCGAATTGGCGATTTCACTCCATTATTGTTTTGAGTCACCCGGGGAGCCGCTGATCTGGGATGTCGGACATCAGGCGTATGCGCACAAGCTGCTCACGGGCCGCTGGAAGCAATTTGCCGGATTGCGAATCGAGGGGGGGGTGTCGGGCTTTCCTTCGCGGGAAGAAAACGAGCACGATGTCTTTGGAACCGGCCATAGCAGCACGGCCCTTTCGGCCGGTCTTGCGATGGCATGGGCCAGGAAGAATTCCACTCAATGGACCGCGACGATCGTCGGTGACGGCGGCTTGACCGCCGGGCTTTCTTTCGAGGCGCTCAATAATTTCAGAGGGCGCGAGCTTGGCCCCTTTCTCCTCCTGCTGAATGACAACCAAATGTCCATCTCGCAAAGCGTTGGAGCGATGTCGACGATTCTGAGCGGCCCCGGCGCGAAGGATTTTTTCGAACTCTTTGGTTTTGATTATATCGGGCCTGTGGACGGACACGATCTCGCGGCCCTCATTGCCACGTTTCAGGGAATCAAAGAGCATTACGCGGGCAGGCCCGTCGTGGTTCATGCACGGACTCAAAAAGGGCGCGGCTATATTCCGGCCGAAGAACATCCGACGGCGTTTCACGGGGTGAATCCGATTTTTCCGAATCACAAGATTGTTGAAGACAAGATTCCGGAACAAAGGGTTTCTCTTCCGCGGAAAGCTGAGAATTACAGTGATGTGTTCGGGGAATGTCTTTGTGCGCTCGCCGAAGCCGATCCAAAAATCGTGGCAATTACGGCCGCGATGCCGGAAGGAACGGGGCTCGGTCAATTCGCCCGAAGGTTTCCGGACCGGTTTTTTGATGTAGGAATCGCTGAGCCGCATGCGGTTACCTTTGCGGCCGGCCTGGCGACTCAGGGGCTGCGGCCGGTTGTCGCCATCTACAGCACCTTCCTGCAGCGAGCCCTGGATGGCGTTATTCATGACGTCGCCCTCCAGCGACTTGGGGTCACGTTCGCGTTGGACCGGGCAGGAATTGTGGGTGGGGACGGCGCCACCCATCACGGTGCATTTGATCTTTCTTTCATGGGCATGATTCCGAACCTCAGGATTTCGAGTCCGGCGTGTCCCGCCGATTTGCCGCGATTACTCAGTAAAGCGGTTGAATCAGGAGTTCCGTGGGCGATTCGATATCCTCGCGGCACCGGACCGGCGCCGTTTCAAGAGCAAGCCAAAAACGGGATTCGGTGGCATCGCCAGGTTAAGGCGCCAAAGGTTATTGTTGTCGCACTCGGGACCACTTCGAGTGTTGCCATAGCCGCGGTTGAACTCCTTAAGTCAGCCGGGAACGCGGTTACGGTTCTTTCGACGACAGAAGCAAAGCCGATTTCGGCAGAAGTGATCGAATATGTTCGCGCACACCCCGCCGCGGCGCTTGTCACCACCGAAATGGGAGCGGTTCGAGGCGGTTTCGGACAGGCGTTGGTGGCGGCGGCAGGACCGCGCGAAACCGCCGTTTCTGTGGTTGGATTTGGCGATCATTTCATCACTCATGGTGCCCCGGCCGCGCTCGAGGCTGCCGAGGGACTTTCGGCAGAAGCCCTGGCGACGAGACTTCGACCGTTATTATGAAAAAAAGGCTCGACGTTTTAATCGTGGAACGCGGCCTGGCCGCTACCCGTTCGCGGGCGCAGGCGCTCGTTCTTGCCGGAAACGTTTTGATCGACGATGTCCCAGTTACAAAAGCCGGACAACCGGTTCCGGAGGATGCTGCGATCCGTATCAGGGGCGAGGTACATCCTTACGTTTCCCGGGGCGGCGTAAAACTCGCCGCAGCCCTGGACTCGTTTGCGGTATCGGTGACTGGCCGCACGGCACTGGACATTGGTGCTTCGACGGGCGGTTTTACCGAAGTTCTGTTGCTGCGCGGTGCGACCCGGGTTTATGCCGTTGACGTTGGCCACAACCAAATGGACTGGAAAATTCGACAGGACCCGCGAGTCGCGGTTTTTGAGAATGTCAACGCACGTCATCTTGAGTTTGGGCTGATCGGGCAAAAGGTGGGCATCATCGTGGCTGACGTTTCGTTTATCTCTCTTGATAAAATCTTTCCCGCAGCGCTCCAGTTTTCTACTCCAGAGACCGACTGGATCACACTGATTAAGCCGCAGTTCGAGGTAGGGAAACAAAAGGTCGGGAAAGGCGGGATTGTAAACTCTGAAGAAGAGCGCCAAAAGGCGGTCGAGCGCCTGACGGATTTTGGCAAAACCCTTGGATTGATCCGAGTGGGGCTGATAGAATCTCCTATTACGGGTACACAGGGTAATAAGGAGTTTCTCGCCCATTGGAAACAAAGGTGAATCGGTCCATCATCTCCCGCGTCATGAGCGGGGCCGGTAGCGCAGGCCTGGCCTTTTTGCTCGCCCTCGCAGTCGGGGCGGGTTGTGCATCCGCCAGAAAAGGCGGATCGTCCGAGCCGATTGTGGGAGCCGATGGCGCACCCCAGGCGGAGCCGATGGGACCGCCTGAGCCCTATGGTCCGCCTTCGCCGCCAGTGCCGCCAACCTATGGACCGGAACCGGTTCCGATCAAATCGGTTGTGCTCGTGCTAGGGCCGGGGTTGGCCCGCGGTTTTGCTTACATCGGTGTTATTCGGGCCTTGGTGGAATCGAACATTCCGATTGGTGCGGTTTTTGGAACTGAAATGGGCGCCCTTATCGGCGGTCTTTATGCGATGGATCCAAATCTCAACCGTTTCGAATGGGCGCTGATGCGTTTCAAGAAAGAAGTCTTTATTCAAAAGAAGAGTTTTTTGGGAGTTTTTGACCGAAATCGGGAAAAGGCGAAGATCGATCATGAACTCGATCGGGTATTTGCGGGTAAAGATTTGAGCGACGCGCAGATTCCCGTCCGTCTCGGGGTACTTCTGAAAGATTCCAATACGTCGCTTTTAATTGACAAAGGACAGGCCGCACTCGCCGTTCGCGCGGCCCTGGCATCGCCCGGATTTCTCCACGAGACGAGTTGGGAGGGCGTCCCCGCGCTTTCGCTTGGGTCGAGCGGGCCGTTTTTGATCACGGAAGCGACCGCGGCGAACATCGGGCCGGTTATTCTTGTGGACGTCGTCGATCCGGCTGGAACAGGGTACGTCGCACCTCCCGATCAGGTGCAGCTGGTTCTCCGGCCGAACATGAAAGGCATAGACAAGATGGATTTCAACAAGCGAACGGAAATCGCATTTCGTGGAAAGAGCGCGGTCCTGGAAAGACTTGGTGAAATTCGGCGGCTGACAGGCGTGCCCGATCGCAAGCAATCCGCGGGGGGGCCGACTCCGTGACAAGAACCGCTGGCTGGGTTTTTCGGACACTTTTCATTCTGGCGATTTCGGGAACTTTTCTTGTAATGGGTGCGGTCGCCGGGGTTACCTGGTATTTTTCGCGTGACCTGCCCAAGATCATCACCGTGGCGGATTATAGGCCGCTCGGGGTAACCAGGATTTATGGAAATTACGGGCGGGAAGACGCCCTCATGGGCGAGTTTTATAAGGAGCGCCGATACGTCATTCCATATGAAAAAATGCCCGAGGTCGTGATCCGGGCCTTTACTTCCGCGGAAGACGATCAGTTCTTCGCGCATTCCGGAATCAACGTGGCCAGCATGCTCCGGGCCGCCATCGCCAATTTCAAGGCTGGACATGTCGCGCAGGGCGGAAGCACGATCACCCAACAGGTTGTCAAATCGCTTCTGCTCACCTCGGAACGGACGTTCATTCGCAAGATTAAGGAAGTGATTGTCGCTTCACGGCTCGAAAAAAATCTGACAAAACAACAAATCCTTTATCTGTATCTTAACCAGATCTATCTCGGGCACGGCGCTTATGGCGTTCAGGCGGCCGCGCAGACCTACTTCAGAAAAGATGTTTCCGCGCTGTCAGTGGGCGAAGCGGCACTTCTTGCGGGCTTGCCACAGGCACCCGGGAAATACAGCCCGCTTTTGAACCCGAAACGAGCGAAAGAACGACAGCTTTACGTGCTTCGACGCATGTTCGAAAACAAGTACATTTCGCAGGGGCAGATGACCGAGGCTGCCGCGCAGCCGATCAAGATTTACCGGGATGAAGATGTAAATAAAAAATATGCCGCGTACCTCGTCGAGCATCTGCGCCGATACTTAGCGGAAAAGTACGGCGAAAAGGCTCTTTACGAAGAGGCGCTCACCATTCATATCCCCGCTTCTCCCGAGCTCGCGATCGCCGCCAGCAAAAGCGTCAAAGAGGGCCTTGAGTTGGTTGACAAACGGATGGGGTACCGCGGGCCGATACAGCAACTTAAATCGCCGGAGCAGATCGAGGAAAAGCTCCGGGAGATTCGTTTGAGCGTGATCGACAATCGGGTGAAGTTCAAGGTTCTGCTTCCTGATGGGAGGATGGACCCGCTCGAAGCCATGAATATCGCCGGGATCAAGTCTGACCGGGAACTCCTCACGTTAAATTCCGTTTATCAGGCCGTCGTAACCGCGGTGAACGACAAAAAGAAATATAGCTCCGTCATGATCGGCGCGGTGCCGGCGGAGCTTCCGCTCGAGAAGATGCTCTGGGCAAAGCCGGTCAAGGACGAGAAAAATCCGACTGCCGCGAGAGGAGAGCCGACCCTTCCGTCGCGAGTTCTCGCCAAAGGAGATCTCATTCTCGTCAGGGTGGTCGAGATTGGCGAGAAGAACATCATCGTGGCGCTTGATCAGGAGCCGCAGGTTCAAGGGGCCTTGTTTTCGATGGAGGCGCAAACGGGATACGTGCTTGCGATGGAAGGCGGTTACGATTTCGGACAATCCGAATTCAACCGCGCGATCCAGGCGATCAGGCAACCCGGGTCTTCGTTCAAGCCCATTATTTATTCAGCGGCGCTTGAGCGGGGGTTCACGCCGGCGTCGATTATCGTGGATTCCCCGATCGTTTACGAAGACAGCGAATCAGGAAAATGGAAACCCACGAACTTCGAGGAAAAGTTTTACGGTGATACGACCTTTCGGCAGGCGCTCATCAAGTCGCGCAACGTCCCGACGATCAAGCTCGTCCAGGCGATTCAAGTTTCAAAAATGATCGAATACGCGAGGCGCCTTGGAATGAATGCGCAATTCAACGCCGATTTGTCGATCTCTCTCGGAAGCGCCTCGACGTCACTTCTCGAGCTGACAAAGGCATACGCGCTTTTTCCGCGTCTCGGCAGGCGCGTGACTCCGATCTTCTTGACCAAAGTTCTCGACAGGGACGGCAAATTGCTTGAAGAGCAGAAGCCCGGCCTCCTGGTCGGATCACCCGTGGTCCCGACACCCGCGGCAACCGCATCGCCCATCATGATGCCGGAGCCCGCGGTTTCGGCCAGTCCGATTTCCCTTGCTCTTGCGGGGATCGACGCCTATCCCGTCCCGGGCGACCCCGATCAGGTGATGGATCCGCGGATTGCCTACGTTATGACGCATCTGATGAAAGAAGTCGTCAATTACGGAACGGGGCACGAGGCAAAAAATCTCGGCCGCGCCTCGGCGGGAAAAACCGGAACGACGAACGATTATATAGACGCCTGGTATATGGGATTCACCCCGCAGATCGTATCGGGAGTGTGGGTCGGATTTGACAACCAGAGGGCGGTCGGTCACAGCGAAACCGGCGCGCGCGCGGCTCTTCCGATTTGGCTCAGTTATATGAGAGACGCTGTCAAAAATTACCCCGACACGGATTTTACCATTCCTTCAGGAGTTGTTTTCGCGAGCATTGACCCGGTTACCGGGAAGCTGGCCCCCGCCAATGCATCGAACGCCATTCGCGAGGCTTTCATCGAAGGTACGGAACCGAAAGAGAGAATCGACAGCGACCGGGTAAATACGGACGCAGGCGACGATTTCTTTAAAGAGGACATTGAATAAATCCGAAAAGCCATTGGGAGATGTTACAATCTCAATGGGAGTTCGGAGTTTGCGCAGTTCCATTTCTTTTTCCCTCGTTCTCCACGCAGCACTTGCGATCGCGTGTTATTGGGTATCCCAATTCTCGGTCCAGAAGTCGCCAGAGAGGCTGACCTGGATCGAGCTGGAACCGGTTCCACTCGCGACAGCGAAGAAGAACCTTGCGCGTGAAAACATCAAGCGGCGCGAAGACACCAGGCATCAAGTTGTCCAAACCGAAACGGGCCAAAGAATGGACGTTGCCGACAAAAACGCGTTCCTCGGAGAGCAAAACCAGAAAGTCGACCGACAGACAGTCAGCAAAAATAAATCCACGATCATGGGTTCGCCCAGAAAAGAACTGAAGAGACTCGCGCAAAAAGCCCTTGAGCTCGAAAAGAGCTTCGCAAGGGGTGGTCCGCTCAGCATGCTCGGTCTTCCGATTCTTCCCGAAACGCGTCCGACCTCTGAACAGCGCGAAAAAGAAGCTCGCGACGATAGCCCGCAGTGGGCCGAGATGGGGTCTGCTCCCCAGGATTATGTCAAAGGGATAGCTGAGTCGGAACGAACCGCCCTAAACACAAGAGAATACGTCTTTTACGGCTATTTTCAGCGAATTCGTGAACGGCTGGATCGTGCCTGGGTCCCCATACTGCGTTCGAAGTTGATCACCCACTACAGAACCGGGAGACGCCTCGCGAGTGAAATGGAACATTCGACAAAGGTCCTGGTGACGCTTAACCCACGGGGTGAAATCACCAGGGTGCAGGTGGTGAACGAGTCCGGGACGAAAGATCTCGATGATGCAGCGATCAGCGCCTTCAATCAGGCCGGGCCTTTTCCGAATCCACCGAAAGGTATCGTTGATAAGAACGGCGAAATACAGATCCCCTGGGAATTTATTCTAAGAACCTAGCCTAATTCTTCAAAACCGAAGAAACGCCTTCCTGGTAGAGGTAACCACACCAGATTTGATCGACTTTTCGAAAAACCTGAATCACCCGTTCTGTTGCTTCGCGCTCAGAAATACCTTGCTCCGCGGCAAGTTGGCGAGCTGCAACCAAAATTGCTTTAAAGGCGGGGCTTTCGATCAGGCTCAAAAGCTCCGAAGAGGCAGACTTTGATTCGGCGGCCCGCGTTGAAACCAGGGCTGTGTTGAAAACACGAGTCAATTCTTCAAAATTAACAAGCGACGGAGTCGTACGGTGTGAAGGGGGCATTTGGTTTCGGCAATGATTTGAGGCTATCGTACTGGCGGGCGCGTGTTTCATGTGCAGCGTCTTGTCTCTCGTTCTGTCCGGCATCAAATCCGGGTTTATGCGATCTTCGGGGCGTTTCTGTGGGCCACCCAGGCGATCCGGGTGAGCCGGGTCATCGGGGTTAAACATTTTGTGTACGTCGCGTATGTCGCTTCTCCCACATGGTTCAAAAAGGGTGACAGCGACCATAACCCTATCGGCAGAACAATCTCAAGAGGTGTAACCAAGAAAAGTGGTCAAGACTTTTTTTGAGGTGAATTGAAGAAAGGCTTGGTAATAAGAATTCATATGGAAAATTTATCGCAAGCGTTTGGGTATACGGACTCTTTCGTCGATCGTCACATCGGGCCGAGCTCGGCTGAACGGGACGAGATGCTCAAATTTCTGGGGTTTTCTTCTCTGGAGAATCTGGTCAATGCCACGGTTCCCAAACAGATACGAATGAAGAAGAAATTGGCGCTTCCTGAGGCGCGCGCCGAATTCGAAGCGTTGGCTGAGTTGAAGCGCGTTGCCGCCGAAAATCAGGTTTTTCGAAGCTATATCGGCATGGGATATTCCCCATGCATTACTCCGCCCGTTATTCAGCGGAACATTCTCGAGAATCCCGGCTGGTACACACAGTATACACCCTATCAGGCGGAAATTTCGCAGGGACGGCTTGAGGCGCTGCTGACTTTTCAGCAAATGGTGATGGACATGACGGGATTCGAGATTGCGAACGCCTCGCTCCTGGACGAGGGCACCGCAGCCGCCGAAGCGATGATTCTTTGTTTCAACGTGAAGGGACGAGACACGGGGCGGTCGTTTTTTATTTCTAGGAACACTTTCCCGCAAACCATCGAGGTCGTCAAAACGCGCGCGAAGGCACTCGGGATCAATGTGGTCGTGGGTGACCCGGCGACGTTCGATTTTAAACAGCCGGTTTTTGGCGTCCTGATTCAGTACCCCGCCGCGGATGGATCGGTACCGAATTACCGGGCATTCATTGAGCGGGCCCACCAAGCGGATGCCCTTGCGGTCATGGCCGCGGACATTCTTTCGCTCGCGATCCTCGCTCCCCCGGCCGAGCTTGGCGCGGATGTGGCGGTTGGGAGCACACAACGTTTTGGCCTTCCGGTTGGATTCGGCGGCCCCCACGCGGGCTATTTCGCGACCAAAGATGAATTTAAACGTCAGATGGCCGGCCGCATCGTCGGTGTTTCGAAAGACAGCGATGGAAAACCGGCAATTCGCCTTGCCCTCCAAACGCGCGAACAACACATCCGGCGCGACAAGGCGAGCAGCAACATCTGTACGGCCCAAGTACTCCTGGCCATCATGTCGAGCATGTACGCGGTTTATCACGGGCCGAAAGGAATTCGTCGAATCGCCGAGCGAGTTCATCGGATCGCCGCCGCGCTGAAACGAGGACTCGAACAGCTCGGTTATCAAGTTCCGACCCAAAGCTTCTTTGACACGATTTCCGTCCGCTCCGAGAGCGCAACGGTGATTCAGGCTGCGATGGGATATGCCCATCAGGAAAAAATGAATCTCAGGAAGATCGATGCGCAGACCCTGGGCATTTCGGTTGACGAGACGACCTCGCTTCGTGATTTAGAAGACCTTTTCAAGGTCTTTTCCCGAGCATCCGGAAAGTCGATTGGATTTAAAGCCGAAGAGCTTGCCACCAAGCCGGCGCCGATTGATCCAGCAGTGGAAAGAAAATCGTCTTATCTCACGCATTCGGTCTTCAACCGCTATCATTGCGAAACCGAAATGCTTCGTTACCTCTTTCAGCTTCAAGCAAAAGATCTTTCGTTGACGGGATCGATGATTCCGCTTGGATCCTGTACAATGAAGCTCAATGCCGCCGCTGAAATGTTCCCTATCAGCTGGCCGGAGTTCTCTCAGATTCATCCCTTCGCGCCCGCGGAACAGACCAAGGGCTATCAGAAAATGATTCAGCAGCTTGAGGGCATGCTTGCCGAGACCACGGGCTTCTCGAAAGTGACCGTTCAGCCGAACGCGGGTTCGCAAGGCGAGTACACCGGACTTCTTGTCATCAAAAAGTTTCATGAAACCCGGGGAGAGTCGCAGCGGAACATTTGTCTGATCCCGCACTCAGCGCACGGCACGAATCCGGCGAGCGCCGCGCTCGCGGGCCTGCGGGTCGTCGAAGTCGAATGCGATTCGATGGGGAACATAGACGTCGCTGATTTGCGCGCCAAAGCCAAAGAGCACGCGAAAAATCTGGCCGCGCTCATGGTGACTTATCCCTCGACGCATGGAGTTTTCGAAGAGGCGATCATTGAGATCTGCAAAATCGTTCATGATAACGGCGGTCAGGTTTACATGGACGGAGCAAACATGAACGCTCAGATCGGGCTCTGCCAACCCGCGGAGATCGGTGCGGACGTTTGCCATCTCAACTTGCATAAGACCTTCGCGATTCCGCATGGCGGCGGGGGGCCAGGCGTCGGTCCGATCGGCGTAAAGCAGCACCTTGTTCCGTTTTTGCCGACGCATCCGGTGGTGCCCACTTCCGGACCGCAGGCAATAGGCCCGGTTTCTTCGGGCCCCTGGGGTAGCGCGAGCATTCTTCCGATTTCCTGGATGTATATCTCGATGATGGGCCCCGAAGGACTGACGCGGGCGACGCAAGTGGCGATTCTTAACGCGAATTATGTCGCGAAAAGGCTCGCATCTCACTACCCGGTTCTTTACAAAGGAAAGGAAGGCATGGTCGCGCACGAATGTATCTTTGACCTTCGCCCCATCAAGGATGCGACCGGAATCGAAGCTGAGGACGTTTCGAAACGTCTCATGGACTACGGATTTCACGCGCCTACGATGTCATTTCCGGTTCCGGGGACACTCATGGTGGAGCCAACCGAAAGCGAGTCGAAATACGAGCTGGATCGGTTTTGTGAGGCGATGATCGCGATTCGCGAGGAAATTGCCGAAATCGAGAGCGGCAAGGCGGACCGTCAAAACAACGTTCTGAAAAACGCACCGCACACGGCCGAACAGATCGCGAAGACGGAATGGACGCGGCCCTACTCACGCGAGAAGGCCGCCTATCCAGTTCCTTCGGTCCGAAATCATAAGTTCTGGCCGGCGGTTTCGAGGATCAATAACGTCCTTGGCGATCGCCAGCTCATTTGTGGCTGTCAATAAGCGCATGCGAAGAAGTGTGATTTGGCTTGTTCTGGTGGCGTTCTTTACATCCTCCCTTGCCGTGGGGGGAGGGCAACGCGCGAGGCGTCCTTCTGAAGACGGACAGATCCTCGAGCATGTTTTTGCGCGCTACCAGCGCACGAAAACTTTTAAAAATTGGTTAGCTGAGCTTTCTGAGCAGGATCGGGAGTTCTTTTCGACGGAGCTCGGCACGGG
>Ga0208958_1000308_pt1 | contig 59997 bp, 45 predicted proteins | sample RifOxyB1_FD_184032 | JGI IMG/M metagenome (GOLD analysis project Ga0208958, IMG submission 184032) | Soil microbial communities from Rifle, Colorado - Rifle Oxygen_injection B1 (SPAdes) | ecosystem: Environmental > Terrestrial > Deep subsurface > Rock core/Sediment | place: Rifle, Colorado...
TTCGGTGAAGTCACTCAAGGTATGGATGTGGTTGATAAAATCGTAAATGCCTCGAAGGGTCCGAACGATCGACCTGTTGATCCGGTCAAGATTACTCAGATCACAATTAAGTAGAATAACGGTCTTTCGGGGTTGAATTACCGGACGGGTATTCGTACACTGCTATCGCATTGAGGTGCCGACTCATAACGCCCACTCAGCTGGCCGTAGACGAGAGTCTCTGCCAGGAAAAAGGACGCTCATGACGAAATCCAAGGCCGGCCGTTTTTTCTTGAAATCCCTGTCCATCGTTTTGTTTCTTTTTGCCGCGAACGGCTTCAGTTTATCCGTAGTCCTCGCGCAAAGTGATCTGAAGTGTCTGGCGAATGACCACGGCGTCTTGCCCTTCATGAATGAAGAGGTGATCCGTTGGAAGCGTGAAACGCAGAACCAATATCAGGATCGCGCTTTCGTGCAGGGTCGAATCGTAAAGCTGATCAAGTCGCGCAAGACTCATGACCACCTGAAGATTCAGATCGGCAGGGACGGCTCGAAGGATACGATCGAAATCGTCTACAACAAGGCATTCGGCAAATTACCCAAAATCAGGTCGGGGATGTCGATTGAGGCTTGCGGTGATTATATCACTGCCCGTGAAAAGGCCGGCAATTACCCGCCGTCTCCCGAAGGCGCCATCATTCATTGGGTGCATATCAATACGGATGGTCATGGCCAGCTGATCGAAAGAGAGCGGCACGAAGACGGGTTTCTTCGGATTGATGGTGTCGTTTATGGAAACCGTCCCGGTACCCGCGACTGAAATATCACGTTTAAAAATATCGAGTTCACTTGTATGCGATTACGCGTTGAGAGCGGTCGCGAACCCTTCCTCTCTCGTTTTACTCCTGCACGGGTATTTGCAAAGCGGTCCCTATCTTTTTAAAAAGCTTGAGCCGCTGATTCCTGCGTCCGCGATCGTTCTGGCTCCGAACGCGCCGTTCCCTGTTCCCGTGAAGTTGAAGGGAAAACCCGGCGACATTCCGAAAGGCACGGAGAGCGGCTTCCGGCTGGGATTTTCGTGGTACTTTTACGACCCTTCGCCTTCGCCTTCGAAAGACGATTACTACATCGATATGGAAAGCTCGGTGGAATATCTCAAGGCTCTCGTGCGGGCGTTGGGCTACCAGGAGTTGCCAAAAATACTGGTCGGCTATTCGCAGGGCGGGTATCTCGCCCCGTTTGCGGGACAGGCGTTCCGGAGGGTCACACGGGTACTCGGTATCTCATGTCAGTTCCTGGATGAGGAAATCCGTGGAACAATTCCATTCCGGATGGACGCGATCCATGGTTCGAGTGATGACTGGGTCGATGCGGAGGCCTCCGAGCGCTCGCATCGTGCTCTTGTGAACAGGGGAGTGGAAGGCAAGTTCATCCTCTTGAGGAATTCGGGACACAGGATCACGTCCGAAATGGCGGAAGCGATCAGGGAACAGTTGCACGAAATTTGATCTCGTGCGCCGGTTGAGCGTTAGTCATCGAGAGTGCTCATGTCCTGATAAAGACAGTTCGCCCGGCCCTGATCGTTGGTGTTGAGGACTCGCTTCTGTTCGCCCAGTCCCGAAGAGTCAAAGCCGAAAACGGGGTACATGAGTGCGCTCAAATAATCGGGATTGATGCTCGGGTGAGTGCAATTCGGTGTGCCTGCCTTGCTTGTCATCTCGCAACTGTGATTCAAACCCATCATGTGCCCGAATTCGTGCAATACGATCGTCTGCAGATCCGGCAGTTTTCGTCCGGATACGAAAAAATATTGATAGTTCAGCTCGGTGATGGCGATCGACATGTAAGGCAGAGGTGTCGCGGGCATTTTGCAGAAAGTCGTCAGCGCGATCGCGTCACTGAGATTCGAATAGGGCCATCTGGATTGCTTGTAGATCACCACGGCTCCCGTGAACTGGCCGTACTTCAGGAGCCCCATGGAGCAAAGTTCAGAGGGTTTCGAAGCACTGGATTGCCTCGGATTCGCGGGATCTCCGTAATCGATGGCGCTCAAGCCGAGACTCTGGGCATAGAAATCGTTCCAGGTGTTGGCTGCTTCGATCATGTCATTGAGCTCGCTTGCATCAAATTGACCCTGCTGAAATGCGATGGGGACAGCGACTTTTTTCCAGCGTGCGGAGAGGGTGCCTGTCTGATCTTCAGGAAGGACGCACTGTTTGAGATAGTGTTTGGTCGATTCCCTGGGGGCGCACCCCGTGAGTGCGCTCGATAACGCGAGTGCCACGAAGCACAACAAGAGGTGCTCACCGAAAGCGCAAATCGCGGTTTTTGTCGAGCCTGACAAGGTCACAAGTTCCCCCTAAGCGCTTAAAAAGAAGAGACTTTCCAGAACCCCCTCGCGAAAATCTCTCTTTTAAAACCTGACCTTATCAGTATACTATTTTTTCAAGTTATTGCAAGCTTTTGGATCGAAAGCTCATTTTGTTCCCGGGACCTCCCGGAATTGTCCTCGAGGCGCCTCCAGGCGCCTTCAGGATGCCCTGCTGATCAGTCCGGGACAGGCGGGCTCCGGCGGCTTTTAACCGATTCAGGACCACGGGGGATGGGTGTCCATAAGTGTTTCCAAACCCGGCAGAGATCCATGCTTCGGCTGGTCGTAGCGCTGAAAGGAGCTCGTCTGAAGTTGCTGATCGTGAGCCATGGTGGCTTACCTTCAGAATTAGCGGTGGCGTGACGCGCCGTGACATTTCTAATTTTCTGAACCATTGAACGATCTGCTGTTCATCGCGGGATCCGGCATCTCCTGTCGACAAATAGACTCCCCCATCTTTCAGCGGAATTGCCATCACGCTCATGGAGGAGTTTTTCCGTTTGGCTTTCGTTTTTCGTGCGCTGATTTGCAGTGTCTCGAAAGGAAAGCAGGAGCCGTTGAAATCAGTAACTCGAATTCCTGATTGGGAGAGGGCTTTTCGTAATCGAATTCCCCGAACTGATTCAAAATCGGATTTCGACATCGCGACACAACCAATTTTGAGCAGAGCCCTGATACGAAGTAGTCCTCCCGCATGATCTTCGTCCAGGTGCGTGAGCGCGACCCAGGAAAGTCGAGTGATTCCTCGCTTCAAAAAGAGCGTCATCCAGTTTGAGTCCGAGAGTGATCGCTCGGAGCCGCTGTCGACGAGCCCGACTGAGTCCCATCCGGTTTCGTCGGTGAAAGCCCCGATCACCAGCGCGGCGTCGGCTTCACCTACATCAAGTTGTTCAACGGATTTGGCGGCCTTCCGGTTCAGCTTCGACCCGGCTCTTTCGGCGAGATTGGGTGTCGGGGAAAGACTGAAGCGCAAAACAAAGCAGATCAGAATAAGGATGATCCTCATTCGAAATCCGCGAAGCGCGGGCAAGATGGTCAGCGCGGAAATGAATCCCGCCACCGGAATGGTCCAGAACGGAATAATCCATAAGCTGTCAATGGCGGCGACGAGCCTGAAAAAGAATGAAATCGCCAGGGTCCCGAACTGAGCCGCTAACGACAGCGCCGGATTGGCAATAACGCCCAGGTGGCAGGTGTGTCCCAGTGTCGAAATCAGCAATGCCGGATACAGAATCACACAAAACAGAGGCAGAGTGAGAACGCTGAGCAAGGGCGTTCCCAGGGCTACTCTGTTTTCAGCGAGGCCTTCGTAAATGGCCACGAATACCCAGGATCCAACCGCGAGTTTACAATGAACAAGAAATTGCGATTCTGATCTCTTCGAACCGGTTTCAAGGGTCATCAGCCCGCCTCCCACGGCCAATGCGTAAATCCAGCGCCCCGGGGCCCAGTCACGTCCGTCAAGACAACGGAATAGAAATGCGACGAGAAGATCCGCGCTCAGCGCGACGGCGAGGGGTGCCCATTTTCGCCATCGAAGACCGAGTATCTGCGCCGATTTTCTTGCCATTACGACAATCCACGGGCGGAGCATGCCGGGCCGCCCGCCGGACATGAGCCACGCGAGCAACCAGCAGGAGAAGGCCGCGGTACGACTGAGGGTCAGTCCTACGCCCAGCCAAAATCCCGGATTCGGAAGTCGTGGAAGCAAGAAGCGGCAAAAGATGGTTTTGAAACCCAAGTCGCACCAAGACGCCAGAGCGTAAAGGTGAATGCCGGTCGCGGTCAGCAAATGCACGAAGCCGAGCATTCGGAGCAGTCCTCCCGGGCCGTTACTCTGCTTTTCTGATAGAAGAAGATGTCGAAAAAGGCCGAGCGGGTCATGGGGAGTGAGGATCTCCGATGTGCGCTCGCGGGCTCTTTCGATCGTTTTCCAGATTGGAACCCAAACCGGTACCCACGCCGAAACGGATCGGCCGGGACCTTCTGAGGCTTTGCTGTTATTCGCCAAGCGATCGACTCTTAACCTTGTGATAACGGGTTTTCGGGGGACCGGTTCGTTATGCGCGGTTCCGCCGTCATGGCTGTTCGAGCCGTGATTGTTCGAGTATGCAAAATATTTGAATCGGCCCGAGGCGGGACAGATCAGCTCGGCGGCCGGACTTCTCAACCAGCTGATCCAGAGATCTCTAGAAAGACAAACCCGGGAATTTTTCGAGGAATTCCATTCAACCCAGCATGAAGCCGTGCCGCGTCTTTCGGCAAGACTTCCAAGGCATTCGGGTTCGAGAGTGGGACGTGGGACTTGAGCAGGCGATCCATAAGCCGTGGTTGAAAAGAGGAGCGCGAATCCCAAGAACATGGTCTTTACGGGGTTTTTAAATCCCTCAATTTGAGGCAAGATGGGCAGATGATCCGGCAATTTCTTTTGGCCACGTTCGGGGCTGATCCCAGGGTGCTCACGACAGTTTTGGAAATAGCCCTGGTCGCGATGATTGTCGGCATCGTGTGGATTCTGAGGCGTCCCAGAGAGGCCGAGTCGAGTTTCAAGTTTCGCGAAGCCGATCGGCTCAAACCAGCCCAGGAGCGTTCCTCGAAAACTCCGGATCTCCTTGCGCATGCTCAAATGAAGCGACCGCCCCGCCCGCTCCGACTCGAGGGGATTCGAATTGATGGAAAACCTCACGAAGTCCTTGGCGTCGCGGCCACGGCCAGCCCGGCCGAAATTCAGCGTGCTTATCGGGATTTGATGAAGCGGTACCATCCGGATCGGATTGGCGCGCCCGGTTCGAGGGAATGGCACGATTCTCAGAAGATTGCCGAGGCTATTAATCATGCAAAAGAAGTCTTGTTGAAAAACAAGGGTTAGCGGGCTTCGTTCTGATTTGCTGTCAAAAGAGGCCGAGTCGCTCAGGCCGGTAACACGCCGCCTCGAGCCATTGCGCGCTGGACGGTTCCGGAATCTCGTCCCAACACGCTAACGAGAGGGCGACGCGGAGAATCTTGTGTCGGCAACGGAAGTTCTCGAGCCGTAATGATTCGAGCTGATGAGCCCAGGTCGGGTGATCCTGGAGTAATCGTTCCAGCTCGGCGGGCGCGAGCAATCCGGGAACATTTCCCAGTCGCGACATCGCTCGATCCCGCGTCCGCGCCGTCTTCTCGGAAAGAAAATCAAATCGCTGTTTCGCGACTGTCATTTTGGCTGTCATTTTGGCCGTCATTTTGGCCGTCATTTTGGAATGATGTTCGGCCTTTGATTTTGATTTCCGGAGTTTTTGCCGGAGCTTTTGAGTGACGACGAGCGAGACCAGATCGATGCGGTCCAGAACGGGACCGGAGATTCGCGCCAGATAATGATCCCGGGCTGCTTTGCCACATTTGCAGCGAGGTGGCCGCCTTCCGCTCGTTCGATATTCCTGCGGAATAGGGAAGCGGGACGGCCAGCCTCCGCAGGGGCACAGGTTTCCGTTCGCGGCGAAGTTGAAGCGGGCGGGAACCTGCATGGATCCGCTCGCTCTTGTAAGCGTCACCACGCCCTTCTCGAGAGGCTCGCGGAGAACTTCGCGGCTGTCGCGCGGCCATTCCGGAAACTCGTCGGCAATCAGAAGGCCGCCGTGCGCCAGGGAGAATTCACCTGGCCGCACAAAAAGCGAAGTCGCCGCCCCGATCAGAGCCGCTGGGCGAACTTGAGCGCCAATTCGACGTACCGGCAGCAGCGGACTTGAATCACTGGACTGCGAAATGCCCTGAGCGAGTTCCCTTACGAGGGCGTTTTCGATGAGAGTTCTGGCCGAGAGCGCGGGTTGTAACCGGATGAGCCATTCGAGCGCATGGGATTTTCCGGTCCCGCGAGGCCCCAGCAGGAGAATGTGATGTGAGCCGGATGCTGCGATCCCGATCGTCCGTTCGAGGGAGGGAGGGAGCGCCAGAAGATCTTCGTCGATCGACGGAGAATATTTCGCAGCGGGAACGGCGGGGGCCGAACCGACTTTCTGAGATTTCTCCGTATTGGAATCACGAATCACGTCCCAGGCTTCGCATAATGTGGAAATTGGAATAATAAGTGGCGGGCTGAAGTCGAAGGTCTGGCTCCTGCTCATCCAATCCAGGGCTTCGACTGCACATGAGAATTCTTCTTGGGCGACCAAGATGATCCGTGCTTGTGCCGCCCAACTTGCGTACAGGGCGCGTGTGAGCTGCCCAGCCGGCTTCACGCGGCCGTCCAGGCCGAGTTCACCCCAGGCAACGACAAAGTCGACGGGGTGCTCGTGTTCGCGGCGCGATTTTGCCTGTTCGCTACGCGGTTTCGAATGAGCTTCGAGAATTGCCAAAGCCATGGCGAGATCGAGGCCGGTACCGCGCTTTCGAACACTCGCGGGGGAGAGATTCAGAACGACCCGTCGTTTCGGAAATTCGAATCCGCTTGTTTCGATTGCGGCGCGAATCCGTTCGCGTGCTTCGGCAACTTCCGGACATGGTAACCCGATGATCTGGAAATTGGGAATTTGAAGCGAACTCGCGACTTCTATGGATTGAAGAACGGGCCTGGGTTCGTGATTGAGGGGAGCTGCGAAACGCATGTGTCGCGCTCTGCATGGACAGGGCCGGTGTATCGGCTGAAAAACGGGGTAATTGAGCGATAAACCGGACTCGAGAAGACAAACCTGGACTGCGGCGGCAAGTATCGAGTCATTTTTCACTTTCGAAAGCATTGGCCAAGTCTTATTTAACTGTATGTAATATCAGAGGAAATTTTGGATTACGTAATAGTTGACCAATGTAGCCAAGTATTGTAACTCAACGTTCGGAGTGTGGCGCATGAAGTACGTGAGGTCCTGTTTGCTGAATATCTGGAATTACTCCTTGGCTCTGTTTCTTGGGCAGCTTGCCTCGTTTCTGATTGCGGGTCTTCTTCCGATTGGGCCTGTAACAGCTCAAGCCGAGCCCGCGCTCGGTTCGATCAGTGAACCTGCTCAGGTCGAGCCTGCCCAGGCGAACTGGCTGTCATTCGTTGAAGAGGCTGAGATGCTTGCCTCTCCGGATGCTTTGCTTGACGAGTGCGTCCGTTTCGCGCGTTTTAACGAAATGGCGCTCGGGATGACGAGCGAGACGTTGACGCAAGAACTCGCCGACCAGCCGCTGCTCAAGACCCTTGATCGTCTGTTCAAGCTTCGGCTGGTGCTTCGTACGAGGGCCGGTGAGTTCGCCTCGCAAAAAGACTCACGTTGCGTTGACGCGATCCGCACTACATTGAATGAAATTCGTCTCCTCGAGGATTTTATTGCCGTCGCGTACGCACGTCAGCAGGGTCTCAAACAGCCGGGAATACTTCGGGGAGAATCACCCTACCTTTTGGTAAACCCCATGTACCCTCCTGAAAAGGACGGAACCGTTCAACTGAAATCCGGTGATATTCTCCTGAGCCGAGGGAACCGGTTTATCAGCGCCATGATCGCGAAGATCACCGAGCCCGGAGGTCTCTTTAGCCATGCCGCGATCGTTTACGTCGATGAAAAAACAGGACAGGCCTACACCGTAGAGGCGCATATCGAAATTGGCGCGGTCGTTCGCCCGATCAGTGCTTACCTGAAACCCGGCAGTGCCCGGGTTATGGTATTTCGTCACAAAGATTCTAGACTCGCTCATCAAGCCGCACAGTACATGGCCGAACGCGTGGCGAATATCTCTAAAACTGGGGAAAACGTTCCGTACGATTTCGCCATGAAAAGTGAAGAGCACTCAGAACTCTTTTGTGCCGAAGTTCCGTCCGAAGCGTACGAGATCGCTTCAAAAGGGTCTGTTGTCATTCCGACATTCCGGAGCCGCATCGAGATGAAAAACGAGAACTATCTCCGTCGACTTGGCATTGCCGTCCGGGAAACTTTTTCCCCGATTGACATGGATATGCAGAGCGACTTCGATGTGGTGGCGGAATGGCGTGACCTCGAAAAAGTGCAGTCCACCTGGCTTTCGGATGTCATGATGTCGGAAATCTATCGCTGGATGGAAGAATATAACTATACCCTTCGTTCCACTCCGGGAATCACTGTTGCGAAGTGGTTTGCCTGGGGCATTCGTCGAACACCACTCCTGAAGGAACTGGTTCGTGAAAAGCTTCCCTCGAATATGAGCCGAAGCGTGATTGAGGTGGTCGGAATTCTCGACAAGCTCGAGAAGGTTCTCTTGCCGATTCTCTTGGCCGAAACCCAGAAGTCTCTGGAACGCGATGGCAGGCCTCTCACTCGGGTCGAGCTGAGCGGAATTCTGGAAAAGTTTCGAGTCGAGGATTTGGATCGTTATCTGGCGTACAGCGAGTTCAACTTCAAATACGGGAATAATCCGCCGAGCGAAGGTCTCCCGGTATTGGCGCCGCCACTTCCGAGGTTCCACGGGATCTTCAGGCCCGCGGAACTGCCGTGACGTTAATCCGGGGCAATCAGTTTTCTGGTTTTCAGAAGATCGATGGTCGCCTGGTTGGCATAGACGCTCGGTACGAAGTTCACGAACCCTGAAAGATACTTCATCAATGTATTCTCGCGAGCGACCAGGAGGGACGGTTTGCCGGATTTGGAAATGACCTTTATCGGGTCACGTTCCCGATAAAGACTGTCGCTGGAACGTTTCTTCGCGATGTGGCGCATGCCGCGGGCGAAAACAACATCCGTAGCCGGAATGTCAGCCAGGATCCACTCCTTGCCGGTCCCGTGCTTTTGGAGAACCGCCTCGAATTCGGCAAGAACCGCCCGGATTCTCGCTGTAAGGCGGCTCTTTTCCCGTTCATTGCCTTCTGACCGCAGAATCCGATGCGCAAAAAGAGGGTGTTCCACGGTTTTGGGAGCCCGTCGATAGAGCAGCATTTCCGTCAGTTCCGAAATCTTAGGATCCTGGACTAATTTCTTGAGGTGAACTTCCATGCAGCGATTCATGAAGTAAATGTCATTCCACCAGAAGAAGCGCTCGTCATGGTCATGCACCATCGCCAGTAAATCATGGAACTGATGGATCAGGTCCTGTTCCAGGAAGGCTTTTGCGACGTGAGTCGACATGATGTCGAATTTAGCTGATCCTTTGTTCTTGATGATTTGCGAATACCAGCTGAAGCGCGCGATCAGGTAGTCTTCGGCCGCGTGAATCGCATTTTCACTGACGCCGAAGGCGACCTGCCCCGCGCCGGCGTCATAGGTCTGAAGATTGGCGAGGATATAGTCGCGATCGAACTGTCCGTATTTGATGCCCGTAAAATGCGCGTCCCGCATCAGGTAATCCATACGGTCGGCATCGAGATCCGAATGCATGAGCTGGTTAGCGACAAGAAAGGGTGAATCCCCCTTGATGATTTTTGAAATGAGACGAACGTCGAAGCCGTACATCTCGAGGATCCGGGTCAGGCCACCTTCGTAATCGGTATTTTTGATGATGAACGAACCCAAATGCTCATGGGTATTAGGGAGATCTTTGGAAGAACGTCTCGCCCTCCTCTGATCGTTGCCATGACGGACATAAGCATTTTCGACGACGTGACTGAAAGGAAAACTTCCGATGTCGTGAAGGAGCGCCGAAACCCGAAGCGTCTTGTGGAAAACCGCTGCGCCGCTTTTTGAAGCTGGATCGAACAGTTCGCTTTCGGACACCGCGAGCCCGAGAGACCGAAGCATTTGATCCATCGAATGCATCACTCCGATCGCGTGCGCAAACCGGTTATGCTCGGCACCCGGAAAAATGTAATTTGAAAAACCAAGCTGTTTAATCCACCTCAGACGCTGAAAGAAAGGTGAATTGATGAGCTTTTCTTCCCATTCGGTGATCGGAATAAACCCGTACAGGACATCGTAGATGATCCGGGGTCGTGCGCGGGTCCGCTGGTTTTGAGGGGAAGCCAACGGGCTATCTCCTGGTTGTCTGTTCTCGCCTTTGTTCCGCAACCTGCTGCTTCACGCGTGAAGGGACGTCATTGAGGTCCTTAAGGAGTGCGAGGACTTCGTCCTGCGTCATCACCTTCGACTCGCGTTCGCCGTATTTGCGGACGGCGAATTGATTGGCTTGCATTTCCCGATCCCCGGCAACGAGCGCGAAGGGAATCTTGGCTGTTTGTGCCTCGCGTGTTTTGAAACCCATGGATTCATTTCGATCATCCAGTTCGACCCTGTATCCAAGTTCCTTGAGTTTCTCGGAAAACGAACGGCAGTACTCGCCATGATTGTCCTTGATCGGAATCAGGCGCGCCTGCACGGGGGCGAGCCAGAAGGGAAAGGCGCCGGCAACATGCTCGATTAAAATCCCCATGAACCGTTCGATGGACCCAAGAACTGCGCGATGGACCATGACGGGGCGCTGGGACGCGTTATCGCTGGTGATGTAATTCAGGTCGAACCGCTCCGGCATGTTGAAATCGAGCTGAACGGTTCCAAGCTGATGCTCACGTTTCAGCGCATCCCTGACGAGGAAGTCAATCTTCGGACCGTAAAACGCCCCGTCACCGGGGTTGACCTGGTATGGTCTCCCGATCGAATCCAGAACTGCTTTGAGCGCGGTTTCCGCCTGGTCCCAAAGGGCATCGGACCCCGCGCGTTTTTCCGGCCTGGTCGACAGAAAAATCTTGATATCCGTGAACCCGAAGATTTCATACGTCCTCAGGATCATGTCTATGACGCCTTTGACTTCGGTTCCGATCTGCTCGGGCGAGCAGAAGATATGCGCGTCATCCTGGCAGAAAGTCCGAACCCGTGTCAGGCCGGCCGTGACTCCCGATTTTTCATAGCGGTGGAGCCGTCCAAAATCGGCAAGCCGAAGTGGAAGGTTTCGGTACGAACGCTTTTGCGAAGCGAAGATGAAGGTCGCTGCCGGGCAATTCATTGGTTTGACCGCGTACTGACGTTCATCCACTTCGGTGAAGAACATGTTTTCCCGGTAGTTTTCGTAATGGCCGCTCCGGTGCCAAAGCGCGACATCCAAGATTTGGGGCGTGATCACTTCATCATACTGATAGGGACCGTAGAGATCCCGCATGAGCTGGACCAGGCGGTTATAAACGACCGTGCCCTTCGGGTGGAAGAAAGGACTCGCCGGAGCTTCGGGATGAAAGCTGAACAGGTCAAGTTCTTTGCCGAGTTTTCGATGGTCGCGCTTTTTCGCTTCCTCGAGCATGTGGAGGTAGTCGTCAAGTTCGGCTTTGCTCGCGAAGGCGGTTCCGTAAATGCGCTGAAGTTGCGGGTTCTTTTCATCCCCGCGCCAATATGCGCCCGCTACCGAAAGAAGTTTAAAAGCTTTCACCTGCCCCGTCTTCGCGATGTGTGGTCCGCGGCAAAGATCGATGAAATCGTTTTCCTGATAGGACGTCACTGATTGAGCGCCCGTATTTTTGAGAGTTTCGATGATTTCAATCTTGAATGGTTGGCCGAGTTTTCCGAAAACCTCGAGCGCTTCCGGAATCGAGTGTTCCCGGCGAACAAACGGCTGATCCGCGCGGATCAGTTTCGTCATCTCTGCTTCGATCTTAGGGAGGTCTTCGGGCGACAATTTCACATCGAGATCGACATCATAATAGAAGCCGTTTTCGACGGTCGGCCCGATTCCGAATTTGGCCCGCGGCCAAAGTTTCTGAATCGCATGGGCCATGATGTGCGCACACGAATGGCGGAGCGTCTCGAGTTCATTGTGGATTTCTGGTTCCTGAATGCCTTCAAATGATGTTTTTTCCATAGCAAACTTGGAACTTAGCATGAATTTGAAGTCGGGAAAAATTCAAATGAGGACGTTTCTTTGAGCCGTTCCCGTCGTGTCGAGAACTCCTCTTCGAGTCGAGCGGGAACCGATCGGTTCAGCTTCGAACCACGAAGTTCGGTTGAGCTGACCTGGTTCGCGGGGGCACCGTATAACATCTCGGAATTAAAGAAACTTTATCTTCCGTCGGATTTGTTTTGATGCGGCACGTGGTCCGGACATTGCTCTTCGGCTCCGGACAAAGGAGTTCGTTATGAGTCAAATGTCTTCGATGTTTGGTTTCGTAGTTCGGTTTGTAGTGATCCTGTCATTCACGAGTTCGCTGCTGATCGGCTGTGCGAAAGCGCAACGATCAATGCCTCAGGAGGAGTCTCCTGACGTTGAGCCGGCGAAGACGATTCAATTAAGGATCATTCCAGCAGGAGATGATCCGGCTTACCCTGACGGTGAGATTGATCTTGCCCGTTCGACGACAATGGACCAAGTCCTCTATCGAGGAAATGAAATTGAATTCAAAAAAGTGATCAGTTTGCCCGATCCCGAGAATCCGCGCCAGCGACCGCTTTTCCTCGTCTGGCATGAAGATGCTTTTGGGTCACCGATTCGAGAAGCGCATTATGAGTACCGCATCGAGAGTGTTTACAACGAGAAGAGGCGGCCGGCGGATCGCGAGCCGGTTTCATTCGATCCCGAGACGCGACGCTGGTTCATTCCATTTGAAAGTCTCTTTGGCAATCGGGAGTTTGATGTCGATCCGTCGGAAAAACAGCATCTCCGGCTCGATTTGTTGCTGGCTGATGATTCCCGAGTGGAATTGCAGGTCCGGTTTCGGGCACTTGGCCCTATTCCCCACATCCAGCACCTCGAGAGCAGGGGATCGGTGAACAATCTGGGGCACATGACTAGTACCGAAATGTTCCAGAATGCCCGTTCTGAGTTGGTTCTGAATGAGGAAAGTCTAAGCAACCCGACACGGCGGAACCTTTATTACTGGATCAAAGCCGTTCAAGCGGGGCCGTTCCGTCTTGCGAGCAATCTCGAAGTCACCCGTTATTCCCTTGATGGAAAACCGAGTTGCAGTTTCCTTGTCGATACCTATACCTGCTTGGCTGACGTGGATCCGGTCTCTCGTCGGACCGAGAATGGGCACTTGGAAGCTCAGATGCGGGTTGCGTTAAAAATTCGTCATGAAGGCGTGGAGAAAGATCAGGTCGCTCGTGCTTCCGGCCAATGGGTGCCGATAAAAATACCGGCTCTTGCTACGATGCGGTTGCGATGGATTGCCGAACCGGATGGGGCTCCGGTCGATTTGCCTCCCACTATTGAACGGCAATTCGTTTGGACCGTCGCGATATGGAAGGATTTCTTTTCTCCGGTTGTTATTCCAGAAAAAAGGTCTTATTCGGCCGCTGAAAAGTGGTCTGTCACGAGTACTCAATTCAATGGAGGCTTTTCGCGCGATATCAGAGTTGGTGTCGAAGAGCCTGATTTCGAAAATCCCCATCTTGATCTTGCGCGTGTTCGGGAGATCGCCTCGGATTCCTTCACGTTCGCTGCGCAAGGCAGCTGACTTGGCCGATTCTTTTGAATGGACGCCCCCTTCGAAGTGCGAGAAAAGAGCCTATATGGAAAACTCCTTTTCTCTCAGGCCCGCAACCGAAGACGATATTGCCTATCTCTTTGATATTGAAAGAAAAGTTCATGTCGCTCCTTGGTCCGAAGAAAGCTTTCGCGCGGAGTTGGGGAAGCCTTATTCGAAGTTCCTCGTGATGACGGATGATGAAACCGATTCGAAGATCGCAGGTTATATTGTCTTTTGGATCATGCTGAAGGATTGCCAGGTCTTGAATGTCGTAGTTGACCTGCCTTATCGCGGACTTGGACTCGCCAAGAAGATGATGAACCAGGCGCTTTCGACCAGCCTGAGGGAGGGCGTTCAAAAGGTCGTCCTTGAAGTTCGTAAATCCAATGTTGCTGCGGTTCAGCTTTATCAAAGCCTCGGCTTCGTCATCAGCCACGTTAGGAAAAGTTTCTATTCCAATGGTGAGGACGCCTATCAAATGGAACTCTATCTCGAAGAGAATGGGATTCGCTTCTAGGCTCTCGTGGAACTCAATAGACGGGGCTTTCGTGACAATTGGTTAAAGGTTTGACAGTTCCAGCAGGATTTTGCCTCTGTCATATTTATAAATAACTACATAAAAACGCATACTTGCGATGTTTTTCTATGCTGTAGACGTGGGTCGAAACTTGCACTTTACAGATCACACTAAGCTCGATAGAAGGACCTCCGCAAATGATGAAGTATTTTAGTACAATTTTGACGTGGATCGGCGTTGCTGGCCTGGGAATTGTTTTTAGTACCGCCAGCATGATTCAAGCCGATCCCACGGATGACTTTAGCTTCTCTCTGGCTCATCCGCCCGAAACGGATGTCTACAAACTCATGCCCGAGGCGAGAGTCGCAGAAATTTTAAGAGATCGTCTGGCACTTTTTCCAAAGTCTCAGGTTCCAAAGCTGGCGAGGCACTTAATTGGTCTTTGTCAACGATATCGCTTTGATCCCGTTTTCATTTTGTCGCTGATCGAAGTCGAAAGTAGTTTTCGCATCAAGGCTGTGTCGCCGGTTGGAGCACTGGGTTTGATGCAGATCATGCCAGCAACAGCGGCTTCAGTCGTTCGAGAATGGGGTATCGCCTCTTTTAATGAACGGGCGCTTTTCGACCCTTTCACGAATATATCGATCGGGATCGCGTACCTCGCCTGGTTGAGGGACCGCTATCGCGACCATTCGAATTATTACCTGGTCGCTGCTTATAACGCTGGTCCGGGCAAAATAGATGGGATCCTCTTTCGTCGGGATTTTAAACCTGTTATTACGAAAAAATATTTTGAAAACATCCGCCGCCATGTGCCGAATATGCGTTTTTATCAGCGCGAGCAGCGTGCATTAAGGGGTGGCAGCCGGAACTTCGCTGGGGTATAGCGAGCTTTCAACCGGAGAACCTTTGCCAGGCTCCTTTGTTTCAAGGGGTAAACTTGTTCGAACTACGTGTCGAAGTCGAATTTCCTGCAGGACACTACCTGCCCGGATATCCGGGAGATTGCTCCCGGATGCACGGACATAATTGGGTTTTGGAAGTTTTTGCGCGTTCCAGGCAGCTGGACTCAGTCGGAATGGCTATCGATTTCAGGGCTTTGAAGAGTGCGGTGAAAGCGCTCGCGGCTTCCTGGGATCATGAGAACCTGAATGAGCATCCGGACTTCAAGGACTTCAATCCTACTGCTGAAAACATCGCTCGGCTGGCTTTTGAACGGTTGAGCGTCGCCGTTCAGAAGATTGGAAATGGAGCTGGTTGGATTGATCGTGTGACGGTTTGGGAGAACCCGCACGCTTCAGCCACTTACTTCAGAGAAGGTCAGTGATCATGCATCAGACTGCCAGCCGGAAGCGTTCGGTCATTCTGCTCTCGGGCGGTTTGGACTCGGCGGCGAACTTGGCGTTTTGTCGAGAATGGGATGTGCCGGTACTTGCTGTCACCATGAATTACGGACAGCGTTCCGCCGAGCGCGAGATCCAGGCAGCGCGCTGCTTGAGTCGTGACTATAATGTGCCACATCAGGTCATAGATCTTCCGTGGATGACGCGCTTGGGCGAGAGTTCTTTAACGGACCCGAGCCGACCGGTTCCGATTCTGAAGGCAGATCAGCTCGATTCACACGAGCTGACCGAGCAGACAGCCCGTTCGGTATGGGTTCCGAATCGAAATGGGCTCTTCATCCATATCGCGGCCGCTTTGGCCGAGTCTTCTCGATCAGAGCGAGTCGTCGTCGGCTTCAATGCTGAGGAGGCGCTCACATTTCCGGACAATTCCATGGAATATCTGATCCGTCTCAACGGAGCACTGGAGCTGTCAACAGCTACGGGTGTGAAGGTCCATTCTTATACCGTGGCGTGGGATAAGCGAACAATCGTTTCGGAACTCAAAAAGCTAAGCAGGGTGTTTCCTTTCGGGCAGCTCTGGAGTTGCTATCTCGGAGGGGATCGACCGTGCGGGGAATGTGAATCGTGTCAACGTCTCAGGCGAGCCATGGAAGAAAGGAAATAGGAGTGAGTTCATCGTTGCAGGTACTGTTTTCTAAAGTGGAACGCCCCTATACAGGGGTGGAACTCCGGCCGCATTTTCTTCTGACCGAACTCGGACTTCGGGGCTCCTCTTTAGGGGCTTTTATCGGGGCGTGCCATGTCGCGACCGAACATCTCGTTGATTGGGAGGACCGCCTGGCCCAGGATCGGATTGAGGCACGCTGGATGGTCCACTTTATTGGAGAGTTTTTCGGGATGTCCCTTCGCGAGGGCGTGCTCGTTCAGAGGCTCTTGATGGCGACCATGGGGGAAATGATCCCCGGAGCGCAGCGGAGGGGAGATGATCTCTTTGTGCAGGAACGAAAACTTTCAGTCTCCATCGTAACGGCTTCTCCGGTTTCTCTGCTTCTGCACGCCGGGATTAATATTGATCCGGCTGGAGCGCCCGTTCCCGCAATCGGCTTGCGGGAGCTCGGAATCGCGCCGGAGGACTGGGTTCCCGCAGTTTTGGAAAGGTTTTCATGCGAGTGGAGCAGCATGGACTGGGCTTGCGCCAAAGTTCGTCCCGTGATGTAGTTCGCCCATGGCGCGCGAGAGCGGAAACAGCATGGTTATTCCCAAACAGGGGCATGTGATCGCGATTGATGGTCCCGCCGGGACCGGGAAAAGTTCCGCTACCAGGCGGCTTGCCGAGGCGCTTGGATTTGTGCACGTCGATACCGGCGCTCTTTACCGCGCGATTGGTTTGTTGGCTTTCGAAAGCAGGGCGGAAGGCGATCAGGTCAGCGAAATCGCCCGTTCGGCTCACCTTGAGTTCAGACGAATCGAGGCTAAGAACCCGGCCAATCGGATTTTTGTGAACGGCCGGGATGTGACGGATCAGATTCGTACGCCCGAAATCAGCATGGCTGCCTCGAAGGTATCGGCTATACCGGCCGTCCGTTTGGCCCTGCTTTCTCTTCAGCGCAGGCTCGGTTGCGCCGGCAACTCGATTCTTGAAGGACGGGATATCGGGACGGTGATTTTTCCGGACGCGGACGTGAAGTTCTTTTTGACGGCGAGCATTGACGTGCGCGTGAAACGCCGCCTGTTGGAATTGCAGGGGACGGGCGGGGTTATCCCTTCGTTCGATGAACTCAAGTCTCAAATGATCGAGCGTGATCGCGGAGATTCGAGTCGCGCGGTTGCGCCCCTCCGTAAAGCGGAGGACGCCGTCGAGATCGATACAGGTCCTCTCACCTTGGATCAAGTGGTTCAGCGGATGCTCGAGGTTGTTCGCGGGTGTCTGGATGGCCTGCCACAGTCTGGCGTGGCCGCCTTGGAGAAGTGATGCGATAATGGGCCATAAATGACGAGCATCGAACCTGCCAGCCTGAACGTTTCCGCGAGCGATTCCCGTCTCTCGATTCTGATTGTGCGACCGGACCGGCTTGGTGATGTTATCGTTTCCACTCCCGTTTTTGAGGTGATCAAAAGGCATTATCCGAGATCCCGGCTTATGGTCATGGTCAGGGAAGCCGTGGCGCCCGTGATTCGTGGGATTCCTTTTATCGACGACGTTCTCATCTATGATCTTGAGGGCAAAGAAGCCCGTCATTCAGGATTAAAGGGGTTCTTCAGGCTTGTTTCCGATATTCGTCGTGGCGGGTTCCGAATCGCTGTCACCCTGCAAAGCGAACGCAGGATCGCGTTGGCGCTCTACCTCGCCAGGATCCGTTATCGGATCGGTCCGTTCAGCAAGATTCATTCTTTTATTTTCTATAATCGGGGAGTGAGGCAGCACAGATCCCTCGTTGAAATGCATGAGGCTGATTATAACCTGCAGCTTCTGAGGAGAATCGGCATTCGGGTTGGAGCACGAAACATCCAGACCCGGGTTCATATTCCAAGTCAAGTTCGCGAGGACGCCCGGGTCTGGTTGCAGCAGCAGGGGTGGAACGGGGGACCCATCATTGTGGTTCATCCGGGAATGGGAGGTTCCGCCCTGAATTGGCCCGAAACGCATTATATCGAGTTGATCCGCGCGGTTTTGAAAGAAGGGACGACCGTTCTGATTACCGGCGGGCTCGCTGAAGCGGGGCTTTTGGAACGAATTCGGGATGCCCTCGGAACGCTGAACGAAAAAGCGATCTTCTACCGCGGGGCGCGGCCGATTGATTTCCTTGGGGGGCTATTCAGCTGGTGTTCGCTGGTGGTCGCGCCAAGCACTGGACCGCTTCATCTCGCCGTGGCTCTGGGAAAACGGGTTGTCACATTTTTTCCGCCAATCCGGGTGCAAAGCGCGATTCGCTGGGGACCCTATTTGTCGGATGAATCAAGAGCGACTATTTTCGTTCCCGAGGCTTATTGCGGCGAGGATTTCGAATGTCGTAAACAGCTCTGCAACTATTTTCCGTGCATGAAGAGTCTTACGGTCCCGCAAGCCCTCGAGCAGGTGAGGCGGCAGTTGCAAGCTGCGACAAACGAGGAGACGAACAGTACAATTCATGCGAGCAGCGCCGTGCCGGCGAGTTTATCGAGGATTTCTTCTCCTGAAAAGCAGCCTTTTGAGAAGCAGGAATCGAAACCGGAGCTGAATTGATAATAACCCTTTTTGCGAGATGCCTATGTCTGAAACAAGACCGAAGCCACCAGTGATGCCGCAGCCAACGTGGAATAAGAACCGGATGCGTGAAATCTTGCATGCTTGTGCGGGAAAAACGATTCTCGTGGTGGGCGACGTCGGAGTTGATCGTTACACGCTCGGTACGGTCGAACGCATATCGCCCGAAGCTCCGGTTCCGGTGGTTTCGGTTGAGCATGAACAGCTCAAGCTGGGACTCGCGGCGAATGTTGCTGATAATATTCGTGCGTTAGGAGGCCGTCCTTGTCTCGTCGGGGTTGTTGGACGCGACCGGAGCGCTCAGGATTTCCGGGCACTCCTTAAAAGCCAGAAGATCGCGGGCTCTTATCTTATCACTGACCCGACGAGAAGAACCGTTGTGAAGGAGCGGATTGTCAGTGAGCGGCAGCAGCTTCTGCGTGTCGATTACGAAAGTGTTCATCCCGTTGCAAAGGAGATCGAGTCAGCGATTCTGAAAAAAGTTCGCGAGTCGATTTCGCAGGCGGACGTTCTGATTCTTCAGGATTACGCGAAAGGGATGTTGAGCGAAGGGCTGGCGAAAGCAATTTTCTCGATCGCGAAGACCGCCGGAAAGGTCGTGGCAGTTGACCCGAATGCAAAAACGCCTGTCCATTTTTACCGCGGAGCGTACGTCCTGACGCCGAATACCCGGGAGGCCGAATGGCTGGCCGGTATCCCGATCGTCGACGAAGCGTCGCTGACGCGCGCGGGACGCGAAATTCTCAAGAAAACGGCTGCTCGTCACGTTGTCATAACCCGAGGCAAGGAAGGGATGGCGATTTTCTCGTCCGGAACGACTTCGGCGAGGCTGATTCCCACTTACGTCCGGGAAGTTTACGACGTCTCGGGCGCCGGCGACACCGTCATCTCTGTTCTCGCGCTGGCGCAAGCAGCGGGCGCGACGATCGAGGAAGCCTCGATCCTCGGAAATCTAGCCGCGGGAGTTGAAGTCGGAAAACGCGGAACAGCGACCGTGACTCCGGACGAGGTGCTCGTGGCACTCGAGTTTTTCGGGGCGATCCCGGTTTGACCGCCGCTTACGCTTCTCCGTGACTGAGCAGGTCGCAATCCTCGATCGTGACTCTCGCGAAGGCCGTCTGATCGATCGTATCGCAGATCTTTTGCATCAGGCTCCGGGCGCTCTGGGTTTTCCAGTTCTCGGGGATTACGGCCGAGAAGCCGATGACACAACGTTCAGGGTCGTCAAAATCAGCGACTTCCAGAACTGAAACGTTGTACCTCCGCCGCAGATCCTCGCAGAGCGATTCGAGCTGTCGTCGTTTGAGCGGGACGCTGTCGTTATTGTAAAAATCCAGGACGATCCGTCCTACGGCAACCAGCATCAGACGATCGGCGTCAGCCAGTTCCTTCCGTATTCGGGGAGTTCACCGCGGACGATAGCTGCGTAATCCTTCTGAACCCTGGCCGTAATCGGGCCCGGTTTGCCGGCTGTCGGCCCACTTCCGATCAGGCGGTTGTCGATTTCGCGAACCGGGGTGACTTCGGCCGCCGTTCCGGTCAAAAACACTTCGTCAGCGCACCAGAGTTCATCCCGCGTGAAGCGCGCTTCGGTGATCGTGTAGCCTTTGTTCTTCAGGTATTCCATCACGGTCTGGCGCGTAATCCCGTTCAAAATGGAGGTCAGCGGGGTCGTCTTGATGACGCCGTCCTTCACCATAAAAAGATTTTCGCCGGTGCCTTCGGTCAAAAAGCCTTCGGTGTCGAGCATCAAGGCTTCGTCGTAACCGGCCGCGACGGCTTCACGCTTGGCCATCACACCGTTGACGTATTGGCCGGTGATCTTTCCCTTGGTCATGGAAGAAGCGACATGAGGACGAATGAAGCTCGAGACCTTAAGGCGAGCGCCTTCGTTTATTCCTTTGTCGCCGAGGTAGCTGCCCCATTCCCAATTGAGAATAGCGACGTCCAAAGCCGGATTAGCTCCGGGATGAACGCCGAGCGGGCCATCGGCCGTATACGCGATTGGACGGATGTAGCACTCCTCAAATCCGTTTGCCTTACATGTCGCGACTGTCGCCTTAATCAGCTCGTCCATCGTATACGGAATTTTCAAATCGAGAATCTTGCAGCTGTCATAGAGCCGTTGCAGGTGCTCGGCCAGGCGGAAGACTGCACCACCGCCCTTCTTCTGCTTATATGCGCGGATCCCTTCGAAAGCACCCAGCCCATAATGGAGTCCGTGGGTGAAGAGACTGATTTTCGCGTTTTCGACCGGAAGGATCTTACCGTTAAGCCAACATTGCGTGCCACGAGCCATGGATACCTCTTTTATCGTTTCTTCGATTTTAAACCGGGTTTCTTTTTTTTCCCGGATTTTGTTGTTTTAACCGGTGCCGAAGCGCCGTTTGTCGGAAGCATAATGGATTTCGGATCGTGCGAGCCACTTGGGACAAGCGCTGCGCCTTCGGGGGATTGTCCCGGCGCGAGTCGGCGTGATTCCATGAGTTTCATGATTTCGGCGGAAGTCTCTTCGAGCGCTTTTCCCGTGACATTGAAAACAGGCCAGCGGCGGTTTCGCGCGAAGATCTCGTTCGCGTATTCGATCTCCTGATTCACGTTTTCGGGATCCGCATAGTCGGCGCCCTGGTCGTGACCGAGACGTTCAAGGCGGGCGCGGCGAATGGTGGCCAGGTTTTCGGGGTCGATCGTCAGGCCGACGACCTTCCTTTGATCCGTCTCGAAAACTTCTTTCGGGACCTCATAGCCCTGGATCAACGGGATATTGGCGACCTTCCAGCCGTGATGTGAAAGGTACATGGAAAGGGGCGTCTTTGAAGTCCGCGAGATTCCCAAAATGATGAGGTCCGCCTTGTCGAGTCCGCTGAGATCGCGTCCGTCATCATGGGCAATCGTGTATTCCATCGCGTCGATTCGCTCAAAATATCTTTCGTTCACGTCGTGGAGAAGGCCCGCGACGGATTTTGGCTCGTATCCGAAGTAACCGGCCAAGCGCACGAGCAGGGGACCAAGGAGGTCAATGTTGGGGATCGCTTTTTCGCGAGCCAGATTGGCAAGGTAGGCCCTGAGTTCGGGAGAAACCAGCGTGTAGACCACGAGATCCCTGTGGATCGCGGCGTCCTCGCAAATCGCGTCGATCTGATCTGCAGTGCGGACATTCTTATAACGCGTGAAAAACACACGACGATCGCTGAACTGGACCATCGCGGCGCGAGTCATCTGAGCGGCGGTTTCGCCCGTGCCGTCTGAAACGAGGATGATCCGATGTTCGGAATGATGTGCCATGGATTGGATGTATTTACTGCGTTCCTGGGTCCTTTGCCACTCAAAATCCCAGTGTACCGAGGCTATTATATCGATTAGGTCGGATAAGATGGAGCAAGATAGACAGCTGCAAAGGCTTGTTTAAGTGCTTCCTGGTCTTGATCCAAAAGAAACCACCTTGCCTCGGGGCGACCCTTGAACCAGGTTCGCTGACGTTTCACGAGCTGGCGCGTGGCGAGTTCTATTTCGCTGATGACTCCGTCCAGTCCTGGAGGAATTTTTCTTCCCCTGGGGGGCGTCCCGGTGAGGTGATCTACGACTTGCGCATAGCCGACGGCTTTGAGCGCGCGGCTTTCGGGGAACTTGCGTTGAATCGATTCAACTTCGTCGACGAGTCCATGCGCCATCATTTCACGCGTCCGCAGGTGAATCCGCTTCATCAGCTCTTCCTGCGGACGATCGAGAACCCAAAGTTCGAAGCGCGGATCGGGAGCGGGGCTCGCTTGAGCCTGGAGCGCCTCGGGCGTCTTCCCGGTAAGTTCAAAAATCTCGATGGACCGGATCAGGCGGTAACGATCGTTTTTTCCAATGCGGCCGGCGGTAGCCGCCGAGATCGTCGAGAGCCGCTCAAAGAGCGCTTGATCGGTCAGGGACTCAAGACGGGCGCGAAGCGCGGAATCCCCGCGAGGAGCATCCCAGAGGCCATAAAGAAGCGCTTTCAGATAAAAGCCGGTGCCCCCGACCAGCAGGGGACGCTTTCCACGGGACTGGATATCGTCTATCGCCGCGTGGGCGGACCTGACAAAATCTCCCGCCGTGAACGGCTCGTCAGGGTTGCGGATATCGATCAAATGATGGGGAACCGCTTCGCGTTCCCGAACGGAAGGTTTGGCGGTCCCGATGTCCATTTCCCGATAGACCAGCATGCTATCGGCATTGATGATTTCGACCGGAGCGCTTCGGGCAAGCTCGAGCGCAAGGGATGTTTTCCCCGTAGCCGTTGGTCCGGTCAGGATGGCGATTTTGTCATTTGAGTTCATACGCGCCGCTGGAACCACTCCTCGATGCGGGAACGAGGGATTCGAACGACCGTGGGTCGGCCGTGCGGACAATTCCAGGGATGATCGCATCGAAAAAGCTGCCGGATAATCGATTGTGCTTCGACCGGCTCAACCCTGTCACCCGCGCGGACCGCGGAGTGACACGCTTCGCTCGCGAGGGTTTCGAACAGAGTTTCGTCCATCAGGACGTCGGGTGATTCACTCTCCGTTCGATCAGAATAGGAGAGTACCCGGTCCACCAGATTTTTCAGGCGTGGACGAAGCTCGTCGGATGTCCACTCAGGCGGAATAGCCCTGAATACCAACGTACTTTCCCCGAAGAGCTCCACTTCAAACCCGAGCATCTCAAGCCAACGAAGCCGCGTCTCCAGCTCAAGGCGGCGTTCGACGGGGAAATGGACGGCTTCCGGAATAAGCAGGGCCTGGCTGGCGGGGGGTTGCTTCGAATCCATTTCATTGTTTCGAAAAACCCGCTTGCGGAGCGCCTCGAATCTGATTCGCTCGTCGGCCGCGTGCTGGTCGACCAGAGCGAGTTCTTCACCGAGATCGTAAACAAGGTAGGTGTTGAAGAGAATTCCGGTAAACCGCCCTGGCGAAAGTGGGCCCATGTCGATCGGTTCGGATACACTCGGGCTCGCGAAGTTGAGAGATTCCTGTCTTGTGGGTTCGGAGGCCCGCCACGTCATGGCCGATTGGCTTTGCTCGAAATTAGTCCCGTGTTGGGGTTGAAACTCAGAGGAACCGGTTTCGAGTCGTCCCGCGAGCGCGGGAGCGCCGGAACGATGGATCATCATCCCGATCAAAGATTCCACGCAATGAAACACCTGACGCGAATTCAGGAACCGGATCTCGGTTTTTGTCGGATGGACGTTCACGTCCAGTTGACCGGGATCAATTTCGAGAAAGAGGGCGATTGCCGGGAATTGTCCGGGAAGGAGTGCCTGGCGGAACGCCGTCAGGATCGCTTGCTGGAGCAATCTGTCTCGAACGGCGCGCCCATTGACGACCTGAACGATTCGGCGGGTCTGCTGGGAGCTGAGTCCCTGGATCCAATGCGCCCGTGCGCGAAGGCCGGGAAGCTCTGAATCGGCGCTGACGACGGGAAACGATTCATCATCCGCAAGAATACTTCGAATACGGGCTGGTTCCTCGGCCGGGCGGAGATTCAGGATGGTCCTGCCGTCGCTCGTGAGGCGGAAACCGGATCGAGGATGCGCGATTGCCAGGCGCTCGATCCATTCGCGAACTTGTGAAACTTCGGAAGCCTGCGATTTCAGGAATTTCAATCTCGCGGGAACCTGCGAGAACAGGCTTTGGGCGCGAATCCGGGTTCCGTGAGGTGAGTTCAAGAAATGACCGAAGGTAACGGGTTTTAACGAGTGCTGCGTTTCGCCTATGGGCCGTGGAAGCAATTCATAAGCTGTCCCCGAGTCCGGCTCGCCGGAGCTCCGGGAAAGAATACTCAGATCAGATACGGCGGCAATACTCGGGAGTGCCTCGCCTCTGAAGCCGAGGGTCGTCAGATTTTCAAGATCGGCCAAAGAACTCAGTTTGCTCGTGGCGTGTCTTTCGATGCAGAGCGACAGGTCCTCACGGGTCATCCCATGGCCATTGTCCAGAACTTCGATCAAGGCTTTTCCGCCGTCTTCAAGGAAGACCGCGATTTCGCTGGCGCCCGCGTCCAAAGAATTCTCAATCAATTCTTTCACCACGCTTGCCGGACGCTCGATGACTTCTCCCGCAGCAATGCGTTCCGCGACCGCGGCATTGAGGATTCTAATTCGGGGGAAGGTGTTCATTTCAACTTCCATCACATGGATATCGCGTCAACGCAAGAGTCAACGGAAGGCTTAAGACGGGCTTATGGCCGGTTGTTTGTGATTTTATTGATGTCTTCGGCCAGGTCCTTGAGGAAGTCCTGCTGCCGGAATTTCAAGGGGGGCGGATTCTCATGGTTCAGGTGGGCTTTCAAATGCATACGAATGCGGTGAATCGGCCCCGCGATACGGTGTGAGACAAGGATTCCGCCGACCAGGAAATAGAGGAGAATTCCGATCGTGAACACGACGAGATTGAAAATCATGTCCTGATTGAGCCGTGTCAGGGTTGTTTGCAGAAAATTCCTTGAAGACTCGTCCAGAAGGTTGATGTTTTCAGCGAGACTCCTGAAAAGCACGTAGTAAGCGAGGCAGAAGATCCCGATGGTAACTACCGCCAGACTGATAAAAAAACCGACGATCCCGAATTGCAGAGGCTGGTCGAGAATGTATTGGCGTTTGAAAAAAAGAGGTCGCGAGTTTTCAGATGACTTCACTGTTCTGATAGTACGGCCTGCCCTCGTGATCGACAAGGATGAAAAAGACAAAAAATAATGAACGGCGACCGGCCATTGTCAGCTCTTTTTATTGGTCACCCTGTTGATGTCCTCGGCCAGATCTTTGAGATAATCGTGGCGGCGAAATTTCAGAGCGGGAGGGCTTTTCTGGTCGATAACGGCTTTTAAATGGGTCCGGATGCGGTGCACGGGGCCGGCAATCCGGTGCGAAAGCAGGATCCCTCCCACGACGAAATAGGCGAGGATCGAAAGGCTGAACCCGACCAGGTGAAGGACGACTCTGTCGCTGAGGTTGGCCATTCCGAGTTCGAGAAAGTGCCTGGCGGTCTCGTCGACGATTCCGATATTCTGGCGAAGGTCGCTGAGAATGATGAAGTAGGCGAGACAGAAAACACCGATCGTGATCACAGCGAGTGAAAAGAAGAAGCCGACGATTCCGAATTGCAGGTTACGATCCACGACGTATTTGCGCTGGTAGAACCGCGGTCTTTGTGTTTTTCCATTTCTGGCTGATAACTCGGTCATGAGTCCCACTCCTATTCAGTTGAAGAAAACCTGGGCGCTGACGATGAATTCCTTGCGTTTCAAGCCATAGTCACTCAAGTGGGCAACTCCCGTGATGTTCGAGACGATGCCGAGAAATATTTTGAACCCGTTTGCTGGCCCCAGACAGGGACCGGGCGCGCCAGACACTGCGGGGCTGGCCAGGGTCCCGTCGCATAAAGGCGTGAATTGTGTGTATGCGCGCAAGGGGCAGAGATTGTTTTCGTTCGTCAAATTCGCGGCACATCGCCCGCCTGAAGAAGTGTAGAAGACGTAAACAGGGGTAAGTCCCGTCGAATCCGCCTCTTTGGCGCCGGTCAGGAGCGGGAGCGAGGCGGGGGCCGTCGGCCAGGAACCATCGAAAGCCATGATCGGAGTCGGCGCAAACGTCACCAAATTGTAGATCTGCGTTTCATCGCAGCCGTAGGTCCGGTCCGCGGGGGCTTTCAAACAATCGGACAGGATCGCATTGATTGCGAAACGCGAGTTTTTCAACGCGAAGTCGTTTGAAACCAGATCGTAAAGCTGCTCGAGAAGGTATGCTTTGCCTTCCTGGATATTCGAGGTGACCTGGGCTCTTCTGCCGATCATATCCATTCCCATGAGGTACTGGAGCGAGAGGAGCGCGATCAGGCTGAACACGCAGACGAACGAAAGAACGATCGAGCCTTCTTCGGAATGACGATACTCAGAGTTCATTGGGGGAATTTTCCTTTCCCATCGTATTCCAGTGACCGTAGGTGCAGAAAAACGCATAGCCGACTTGCGTGAAGCCCGGGGTATTCCATTCGTTTCTAACCCCATTCACTCCGACCATCGATGCCGTACCGGAAGTCGGAGCTTGAAACTTCAACCGGTAGAGGCGAGTCTCGGGCAAAGCCGGGCAGTAGCGGGGGGTGATGTCTTCGTAATAGATCGGCTCGGTTTGAACAAACCCTGCCGTAGCGCTCCAGAAAGTAAAGCGCCCGGCGACATTAGTGCTTGCCCGCGCGATCACGAAAAGACTGGGAACATTCTTGGCTGTAAAGTCAGCGGTGCCCGGCGCCGTTCGCCAAGCAAGAAAGGAGGAGAAATCGACGTAAAGCTTTCGGTAAACCGGAGCGGTCGGATACTGTTCATTGTGAATATCGACGGAATAGTAGTTGTCCTGCCAATTGGAATAATTGGGTGTCGGGCCATAATTCTCTGGAAGTCCCCAGCATCCTTCACAGCCGTGATAAGGGGTTCTGTCGTAACAGCGGAGTTTCTTCGTTCGTCCCGCAATCCAATTACCCTCGTCATCCTTATCGCCGAGCGTGGTGCTGCCCCAAGGACTCAGGGTCATGGCTTTGGTTTCGGGGATGGTGTGAATTGCCGGGTACTCCGGATCGGCCGTCAGAGCCGTCGAACAGGTAGAATGGATCGTACTCTCCGCGATCGCGGCACGATGAGACGCCGTGATCAGACTAGGTGCGCTTGCGACGTTCGCGCTGACCGGTTTGATGACAAGATCCCCCGTCAGCGCGCCACCGAGATTGCAAGGTTTGTCGACCGGGGTGGAGCCGGTTCCCGCTTCAAAGGTGACCTCGCAAAGGGCTGTTTCAGTTCCAACCTGGGTGACCTTCACTCGGACCTCTTCCTGGGGAGAAAAGTCGATCCTGAGTCGAATCGTGCGGGTAAAGCTTTGCGGCATATTCGAAAATTGTTCCGCGCTCGGTAAATCCATCCAGAGGGAGTCGCGGGTAAAGAACGCGATCTTCGGAAGGGCTGTCACTTCGATGCTCTTATTTGTTCTGTTATCCGGAAAAGAGCAGGCGGCATCTGTTGGGAACTGCGCTTCAGCGATGATGTCGTTTGCTTGATTGAGCGGTCCGATGTTGATGCCCTGCACGTTCACGGTCGCGGTGCAGCGTTTTTGGTTGCCCGAGGTGGAACAGTTGAACCCGGTCGTTGAAGGCCCGCTCAAAGCGGGCTTTGCAACCGTACTGTCACGAACCGGAACCTCGGGATAAAACCAGTTCACGGTGGCACCCGGATTGGCTGTACAGCAGCTTCCTGCCGTGTAGGTCGCGGTCACCGTATCCGTGTTCATGTAGCGGATCTTTGCCGGGACGGATTCGACATTCCAGGTCCGGACGACCTCTTGAAGCGCGAACGTCTGATCTTTGATCACCTCCCGATCGGGAGACGCTTTTGCTATAATGCGAAGTTGATACGCATCGTGCGCCGGATAACCAAGGCCGACCGTGACCGAACGCGGAGTGGTCGCGTCAGGATAAATCGTCGGGTGCGTACTGCTCTGATCGTCGACCTGCTCGGGGGGGGGCGTCGGCGTGACACCGGCTGGCGCACCGAGCAGCGAGGTCCGGATCTCGAGAAGGCCTTCATCGTCGACGGCAAAAAATTTGGAAGAGGCAGTTGCAACTGCTCCCTCCCTGCAATCGCGGTCGTAGCTGGTTCCAAGCGGTGGATCCACAATCAGAATCTGAGGTGTTTGGAGAATCCGGATAGTTGCAAAATTCGTGGACGGGAGGTCGCCTCCGCCAGGAGCGGCCGCGAGCACGCGAAACTGATAGTAGCCGGACTTGAAAGTCGGAGCAGCCGGGACGCCACCCGAAATCGTCCACGGACCCAAAACCGACCAAGACTGGTTTGTGCCATTGTAGGAACCGAACACGATGCTCTGGTTCTGCTGGGTGCTGCCCAGTGCTGGAATGGTATTGAACGCCGAAACGTCGTTCCAGGTCTTGGCGTTCAGGGCGGTCAGGGCGGTCGCATCGGTTTTACCGAAAGCCTCCGTACCGGAAACCGATCTTACCTGTACCCGGTAATTCGAAAGCCCCGTGGGATTGCTCACGAGCGCTTCGATTCTGATGCCTTTTACCGTCGCTGTTGCGGAAAGCGCTTTGGGGATTCGATACATCCCGTTCGAGCTGGTGAGTTCAGAACCATTCTGGTCGAGAAGGCGGGAGATCTGTATTCCTTTTTGAAGGGAAATATAGAGTTCTCCTTCGACCGGCGGAATCACATTGGTCCGGGTGTAACCGTCCCGGATGCCGACCGAATAACGAACCATCAGATACGCGGCTTTGCTGCAATTCGTGCTCGAATCCTTGCAAAAAGGTTCGAACCAGACCTTCGCGAAAATCGGGCAGACGTTCGCGTTCGCGGAATCACTGACGCCGCAGCGTGCGCCTGAGGCATTGTAATAAATGTGTTCACCGGCCAAGGCATTTGCCGCGGCAGCACTTGTCGCTTGAGGAGTCGTCAAATAGAAAAAGTTCCCGCGAGTCGTATCCATCGCGCTCTTGTCGCAACCGCTCTGGGTACTGTCCTCCGGGATGCAGAGGGAGAGCGTGTTGAAACGAGGGTAGTTTGTCGCGGCCCCCGATGGATCAGGAAAGCCACCCGTGCCTTTAAAGGAGGTCAGTGCCGCGGAATTACTGATTCCCGGCTGGGTAAGGGCGCTCATTCGTATCAAAGACACAATGTTATTGCGGGAAAAGCCGAGCTGACGCGTAGTCTGTGTCAGGTTCACGTTATTGAGCATCATTAGCGACGTGTAGAGCACGATGCTCATCATTCCCATCGCGAGGACGGTTTCAAGGAGCGTCATTCCGCTATCGCTATGGATCGCGTGTGGCTCATTCATTGGGGGAACTCGCCTTTCCGTATGGATTCCAATGTCCGTAGGTGCACATGAAAATATATCCGAGTTGAGAGGCTCGCATCTGGAATTGGTTTACTTCAAAAAATGAGCTGACCGGGTCGTCGCTTCCTTTGAGTCGCTTCGAATACAGTCTTGTCGTGAGCGAGTTCGGGCAGAAGGTGCTTGTAATGTCGTCCAAGGGCGCGTCGTTCGTCTGCATGATGTTAGTAGTTTCGAGGGTGAAATGTCCTTCGGCGGGGCCGCGCGCGACAATGAAGAGTGTCGGGATGTTGGCTTCACTCCAGTTCGCCGTGCCCGCTTCGGAAAAGAATCTGAAGAGAGCATGGAATCCCTTTCTTTCAAAGTAGACCGGGGCCGCGGGGTGGGCCGCGTTGTGGAGATCGACTGAGTTGAAGTTATCTTGCTGATTCGAATAATTCGGCGCAGGCCCCTCGTTATCCGGGAGATTTGACCCGGTCCAATGATCGTAGCACCGATATTTTTTCAGATCACCCGTGTTCCAGTGGCCTTCATCATCATTCGGTCCGGCCACGAGACTACCCCAGGGGCTCAAAGTCATGGCGCGTGGGCCGGGGACCGTGTAAGTCGCCGAATAGTTTGCGGAGGAGGTGAGGTTGGCCCAGCATGCATAATGATTGGTGCCGGTGCCCAAAGCGGCCCGATGAGTCGCCGTCACGTTCGAGATCGTGAGAGCGACATTCGCGCTGACGGCTTTAAGGGTCAGCGCCCCGTGTGTGCCGGACGGGATGGTACAGGGTTCATAAACAGGATCATTGCCGACTCCCGCCGCAAAGGTGACCGTACAGAGCGCGGTTTCGCTTCCCTCGCGCGTGACTTTGACTGATACCGGTTCAAGCGGGGGGAAGTCAGACTTGATCAGCAATGTTTCGCTGAAGGCTTTTGGATTTCCGCTTAATTGTTCCGCGGCCGGGAGCGACATCCAGATGGAATCCGGCGTGCGGAAGGTGATCGTCGGCACACCGAGCACTTTGATATTTCGGGTAGCGCTCACTGCGGACAAGGCGCAAGCATCCACTTGGGCGGAAATCTCCGCTGTAATATTCGGAGCCATGTTGGCGTTTGTTTTTGTGGCTTCCACGCTCAGGTTGCTGGGGCATCGCTTCTGATTGCCGGTTCGAGTGCACGTGCCGAACGTGCTCGAGGTATCTCCGGTAAACGTCGGAGCCGGGGTCGCGCTTTCCACAATCGGAACGGCCGGGAAAGACCAGGTGACTCCCCCTGTTGGTGTACAGCAAGTTCCTGCCGTGAAAACAGCCCGTACTGTATCGGAGCTGTTGATGCGAATGGTGGCCGGGTCTTCCTCGATCACGAAGCTGCGCGGGACGTCGTGGAGGGCAAAACTTCGTGCGACCGTCGTTACGGTGGTTTGGGCGTTTTTAGCGGTGATTGAGACGGAATAGTCAGTCGAGGCAGGCCAGTCGAGATCGATGTTGATGTTTCCCGCGGAGGTTGGGTCGGGATAGATGGTTCGATGGTCCGCAAGATCGTGAGTGTTTAGCTTGGGAAGAGTTGAAGCTGGACCGGTCACCGCGGTTTTCACTTGGGTTAAACCTTCATCATCCACGGCGAAGTATTTATGATGGAATTTGGCTGATCCATGACAGTCCCGCTCATTCACGGCGGGAATCTCTTGAACGAGGAGCACTTCGGGAACCGGAAGGATTCGAACAGTCAGAAAGTTGGTTGAGGCGAAGGTACCGCCGCTTTGATCGGTCGCGACGACTCTGAACTGGTAAAAACCGGATTTAAAACTGGGAGCGACAGGAACACCGCCCGCTATAGTCCACTTTCCGGTGATCGGCCACATAGCGTTTGTTCCGCCGTAGGTTCCAAAGACGATGTTCTGATTTTGCAGGGCACCTAACGAAGTAATCGCCGGAAATGCTGCAACGGCGCTCCACGATGCCGCCGCAAGTGCCGTACGAGCCTGCTGGTCTTGAAGGTTGTAAGCCGCCGTTCCGGTGACTGAGCGTACCTGGACCGTGAAGTTAGTGAGGTTGAGGGGATTCGTGACGAGACTCTCTATTCGAATCCCCAGCACCGCGCTTGTTCCATCAACATCTTTAGCGAGCCGATACATTCCGTTCGAGAATGGGAGTTCGGTTCCGGTTTGGTCGAGAAGACGAGTGACTTGAATTCCCTTTTGAAGGGGAACATAAATCTCGCCTTCGAAGGTCGAGACGCTGGGTCCTCGCGTGTAACCCTGGCGGGTTCCCACCGCATAGCGCACGGTCATTGAAAGCGCTTTGTTGCAGGTGTTTGTGATCGTCGTTCCATCCTGCAGGCAAAACGGCTCGAACCAGGTTCGTGCGAACAGCGGGCATTTGTTCGGGTCGAGAGCGTCAGTCTGGCTGCAGAGCTGCCCAAGGCCAGTGTAATAGATGTTTTCTCCCGCGATGATCGGTGCGGTTGCGGGATTCGCGCCTTGTGCCGTCGTGAGATAAAAATAATTGCCATGTGGGGAAACATCGAGCGTGCTCCGGTCGCAGCCGCTCTGGGTCGTATCATCGGGATGACAAAGCGAGAGTGTTTGGTAATGCGGGAAAAGCACCGTGCCACCCGAAAGGGGCACTCCCGTATTTCCCAAGCTCGCCGTCAGTGCCGCTGAGTTCTTGAGAGCGGGGACAGTCAAAACCGTCGATCGGATCCTCCCGATGATCTGATCGCGGGAGTAGCTGATCTGCTGCTTGGTCCTGCTGGAGTTGATCGTGGTGATCATGGAGCTTGAAGTCAGCAGAACGATTGAGAGCATTCCACTTGCGACGACGGTTTCGAGCAGACTCATTCCAGAAGAGTCCGCAAGAGACTTGCGTAAAAGAAGTGTAAAAATACGCATGCAACGTTCCTTATATGTAGGTCGCTCTGCCGTCGAAGTTTGAGGTTCAATAATAATGTTAATCTCTCTTCCTTCGTGAGGCAATGTGCCTCGGATGACATGGCTGAAATGTCGATGCTATTTGGAGCTTCGCATATGAAGTCGGAATGGGGCTATCAATTGAAATAGTAGATACTCAGATTGAGTCTCTGTTTATTTTTTTCCTGTGAGATCTATTGATCGCGTTTTGTAACCAAATAAGTCTTACCTCCAATAGGCCGGACGCCGATCAGTTCCCGGTACAGGTTTTAATCGTTACCCATTTCATATTAACGAATTTTCTAACCGACAGTTACTGCTCGGGAGGGGTATGCATCATTCGAGAAAGTCAAAAATCAAAGTTCAGTCTGTTTATAGGCGTTTTGCGGCTGCGCGCTGATCATGGATTGCGGCACTTCAAGCGCATGGGCGACGTATAGTTTGCCCGCCTCGCGGAGTATTCAGTGGCAGGGAAATGCCGGTGTTTTAAATGATATTCCTGCACGCACCACGATTTGTTCGACGCTGAGCCCATCCGGAGGCGATGACACGTCAGCCATCACCAACGCCATCACGAATTGCGCAAGTGGCGGAGTCGTCAAACTCAACGAGGGAACATTCAACCTAACCCCTCCGATCGATCTTTCGAAATCCAATGTCACGCTTCGCGGAGCTGGAATGGGACGTGAATCCCTCGACGGTCTTCGGAATTGTCGCCGGAGGTTCCGCCTTTACCGATTCATCCGGGTTGGCTTACCGGGCCGACGCGCATTTCGGCGGGTCGGGAGCTACGGCGAGCACGACTGCCACGATCAGTGGAACAACAGATGATTACCTATACCAACACGAACGCTATGGATTTCACTTCAATTATAATTTCCCGGTCGCGAACGGGAACTATAACATTACGTTGAAATTCGCCGAGAACTACTGGATCGCGGCAGGCAGGCGCGTTTTCGACGTCGCGGTGAACGGGACGAATGTCATCAATAATCTCGACATTTATTCTAAGGTCGGAGCGAACGCGGCATACGACGTCGTTGTGCCCGTTACCGTGACTGGCGGAGCGATTCAGATCGACTTCGATTACGTGACAGACAAGGCCAAAGTGAGCGCGATTCGTATTGATCCGGCTCCGATAGGGATTGTCGCGAACGGATCGGCCTATACCGATTCATTCGGGGTAGCTTACGTGGCGGACTCTTACTTCACGGGCGGTAATACCGCGACCGACGCCTCAGCGATCAGCGGCGCGCTCGATGATTATCTTTATCAGCATGAACGTTACGGTAACTTTTATTATGATGTTCCCGTAGCGAACGGTACCTACAATTTGACACTGAAGTTCGCCGAAACTTATTGGACCTCTTCAGGCCAACGGGTCTTCGATATCGCGGTGAATGGGACTACGGTGGTGAATAATTTGGACATTTTCGCCAAGGTAGGTGCGGATACGGCTTATGACCTCGTTCTTCCGGTTACGGTGACGAACGGTGCGATTAAAGTCGAATTCGACACCGACGTGGATAATGCGAAGGTGGGTGCCCTTTTAATCGAGCCGGTCTCGGCGGGGAGTCTGCCGGCAGTGACAAGCCCGGTTTATTTCGTCGATCCGGCCGGGAGTAACACGACGGGTACAGGTGCCGCGGGTTACCCCTGGGCGACACTGTCGTACGCCTGTAGTCAGGTTTCGACGGCGGGTGCAACGATCGTGGTCAGGGCGGGAAATTACACCGACAACAGTCAGTGTGTGCTCGCGTCGGGTGTGAATATTCATGGTGACGGGAAATCCGTTGTCACGATCACAAGCAACTATGCGGGATGGTACATCTACGCCGTTTCTGCTGACGGTACCGATGCCAACCAATATATCGGTGGCTTTACTCTGAACGGAAATGCCCGAGCCCTCGATCACGGCGTCTATGTGAGAGGAAGAAGTCATTTCTCGATCATCGACGCGGATTTCATTTCGATCGCGGACAAGGCGATTCAGCTCGAAGGCGCCGCCGAGTGGACCGGGTACGACACCGACACCGCGCCTCCGTCGTACGGCGTCGGGAACGTCATCCGGAATGTGACCATTCAGGGTTGCTCGGCAGCCCACGACGGGGGGATCTTGAATGCCGCACTCTGGGCGACGGCGCAGCAGGATCTCATGATCGATCGAGTGGTCGTTGATGAGGGGCCCGGGACCGGCGGTCAAGGCAACGCTTTCAGGGCTCATCCTGGCTGGCTCAAGGGGATGATCGTGAAGAATTCGAAGTTCAAGGTGAACTCGAATGCAGAGCCGAATCCGATTAAGTTGAGAAATATCGAGAAGGATACTGAAATCTACAACAGCGAGTTCTGGGGTGGATTCGTATCCTTTGTTTCAGGACGTCAGAACGGCGGTACCTGGGCGTTGAAGTTCCACGACAACACCGTTGATTTTTCGAGTGGCGGCAGTTTGGGCGATGGGCATGAACTCTCGATGGACTATCTCGACTTCTATAACAATCACGTGACCGGTTATCCGCTCACCGTTTGGAATAGAATTCAATATGACGGCTATGGAATTAACAACGTCAGAATTCATCACAATGTCATCGAAAATGCGGCACGACGCGGAATCATGATCCAGCCCGGCTACCCAGTGACCCTGGGGCAGGACACCGTGCAGATCTGGAACAACGTCATCAGCAACATTACCTCAGCGACAGCCGGTGTTTATGTGAATGGCGGCGCGGCGAATCTGACGAATCTGAAGATCCAGAACAACATCATCCAGAATACGAACGGAGCTCCTTCCGTCCGGCTTGTGGGTGGGACGACGATCGTGAGTCCATATGTCACCTATAACGATTTCTACAACACGGCAGCCGTGAGTAGCGACGTGACAGGAGCGACGATCAGTAATAATTCGACCGCGAATCCGACCTTCCAGGGCACCGGGTACTGGAAGAACTGGTTCAAACTCCAGAGTTCGAGTTCGTTGATCGACGCTGGAATCAACGTCGGCTTTACAGTTCCTGATGGCGCTCCTGATATGGGGGCCTTCGAGTACTGATTCGAGCTGAGTAGCTGAAGGGCTGCAAGCGAGTGCGGGTATCAGGCGATTAGGACGCCGCGACTACTCTATTGCGCCCCGACGTTTTTGCGGCATAGAGCGCTTTGTCCGCGGCTTTGAGCAAAGTCTGAGGCGATTCAATCCCGGTCCTCAGCTCGGCGACCCCGATACTCGTTGTGACGTTCAGCCGTTTTCCCTCGTAGATGAAGGCATGTGCTTCGACTGCCGACCGGATCGCTTCGGCCAATTCTCCCGCGGCCTGCGCGTTCGTCCGGGCCAGAAGAATGACAAATTCTTCACCGCCATAGCGCGAAAAAATGTCTTTAGGACGGAGATAGCCCGTTCTTATGAGATTCGTGATCTCGATCAGGACGTAATCTCCCGCTTCATGTCCGTAGGTATCGTTGACCTTCTTGAAATGATCGAGGTCGAAGAACAAAACTGAAAAATCCGTATGCAAAGCTTTCGCGCGTTTGAACTCGGCGTCCAAAGCCTCGAGCAGATAGCCTTTATTGTAAATCTTGGTGAGCGGATCCTGATGCGCGGCAGAACCGAGATTGCCGTAAAAAAGGATTTCGAGTTCTCCTGCAGGGAGAAATTTTAGGATCGAGCTTCCGATCCTGATCATATCTTCTTTTTCCAGAATCACTGAATCGCCGGGATTCACCTTTTTGTCATTGACGTGAGTGCCGTTGGAGGAGCCGAGATCGGTCAGGCGAACTTGCGATCCCTCTTTTGTCAGCTTTGCGTGTGTTCGGGAAATGCTTTGATCCGCGACCGTGATATCGGCTGCCGGGTCCCGGCCGATCGTCATCTCGTTCTGGGTCAGGAAAAACCGGTGGCCTTGCGGCGTGCCTCGAATGATGATGAGACACGATTCCTGCTCTTTCGCTTTTTGCAGCTCTTTTTTGAGCGTTTCCTGATCGCCCTGGAGTACCGCGGTTTTTTCGCCCCGATCATCGCTTGGGTTGTTTTTCTTCGTTGGAATTGGAGGGCAAACCATAGATTTCAGAGTAGTCGGGCGGGTTTTGCGCGTCAAACAGTTAATCTTTGTTTTTGTCTTTGAACCTTTTTAGTCGGAAAACCCGCGTGCCATTATTCCCGTGATCCGGAACTCAAGGCTTCCCGGGTGTATATTTTCCCTTCTTCAACTCCCGGCTGATCGAACGGATTGATGCGCATCAACGTCCCCGTAAAGGCGGTCAATACCGAAAATGCAAAATAGAGAGCCCCCATTGCCCGTTCATCAAGCCGATCCAATCGCATGGTCACGTTCGGTCTGCCCTGCTTAGTGAGGACCTGGGAAGTGGCTCGATATTCCGTTTGAAGAAGTTCATGAAGCGTGTGTCCTTCAAGAAGCTTGAAAGAAGCATAACTGGGATGGCCCGGGCCGAAGTTGATCCGCGGTATTTTCACCTCGTCTTCCACCTGGTCAACGACCATGAAAAGGGTCACCTTATCGTCCGGACCGTCTCGCAGAAGCTGGAGAATACTATGCTGGTCGGTTGCTCCGACGGCGGCGACGGGGGTAAAGCCTTTTCCGTCTTTTCCGAGGCTTTCGCCCCAGAGCTGAACAAACCAATCACCGATCAGCCGCAGCCTGGTCGAATAAGGCATGCAGACGTGAACGGTACGACGTGAGCCCTGTTGAATCAGTTCATCGCCGAGGATGAAAAGAGGGTTCTTCTCGATCGGCGTTTTTTCCACGAAGTCACGGACTTGTTTCGCTCCCGCCAGGAAGTCGGAAACCGAGAGTCCTGCAAACGCAGCGGGGAAGAGGCCCACTGGCGAAAAAATGCTGAACCGTCCGCCTATCGACGGCGCGATATGAAGGGTTGGAATTCCCTCTTTCGTCGCGAAAGCTTTCAAGTCGCCGCGGGCAGGATCCGTGATGGCGAGGAAGTGGGATTGGTAACGTGATTTACCCAGCCATTCCAGAGCGGCAAGCATTTGGGCGACCGTCTCGAAAGTGGTGCCGGATTTTGTGACAGCGCAAACGAGCGTGCGGTCCGGGCTGAGCCGGCTGATGGTCGCGCGCCATTCCACGGGATCGGGATTTTCAGTGAAGTGGAATCGAATTTTCGGGCCACATTTCTCCTGGAGCGATGAAAGGAGGCTGATTGGACCGAGAGCGCTGCCGCCGATTCCGAGAAACAGGCAATCCGTGAACTGATTGCGCTTGAGCAGCTCCTGGACCATCGCTTCGGTTTCGCGGACTTGGGAGAGTTCTGGTGCGATAGGGGCGTTGTAAAAACCGATTTCGTTCGTTTCAAAACGGGCCTTGAGCTTGCCCCAGGCGTCCGCCCATTCTTTCGAATTGGTCGCCAATTCAGTCTTAAAGCCGGTTCCAGTGGATACACGGACCAGATTGGACCAGTCCAACATGATGGGCGAACTTCCAAGACGCGATGCGGTGACTGTCATAGTTAACCTCTCAGAACATGCGATTCTAATGCTTGATTTTCGGTTTTGTCATGCGAATTCGACGCGATGACTCCATGCGGCATGATCGTACGGCTCGGATAACGCCATTCTGTGTGACATTGTTGAGTTCACTGGGCGGATTTTAGAACGACGTTCGGCAAGAACGGGTTTTCGGATGGGCTGGTAAACCGCAATTCTTGTTCAGAAAAATATTACATTGGGGTGACTCCTGAAATCTGCCGTGTCATACTCCATCACATGTCAGGGGGGGGAAATCCATTTCCGGTTCAGCTGCTGGTCAACTATTGGGAACTCTGCCCAACGGTCGGAGGTTCGGCTGGACTGTCCCGTAAGAATTCAGCGCTGACGGAGCGTTTGGATCAGCTCGTTCGAAGCGGTGTGCGGAACATCGCGAGCTTCGTTCCCTGGCAGGCGATCGAATCGGATATTTCTCACATGTTGACGCGCTTTCTGCAGGCTACCGCCGAGCGCGATATTTCTGTTTCCCTGATCATCACTCCCGAAGTGGGCATTCATTTCTTGAATTCAGGAATTCCGAAGGACGTGATGCTCCGAAACGACGATATGGCGCAGCCTTTTCCCGGGAAGATGCTGGAATCCTCCCGCAAGCATGATGGCAACAGCGCGGGTACACCCGCGAGAATTTCCGTCAATCTGCCGCCTAACGCTTTCAGTCTTCCATCCTTGTTCGCGCCCGAATTCAACAAACGCTATTACAGTTTTCTTTCCCGAATGGACGCGCTCCTGGCGGACCTTGGAAGAAATCAGCCCAACACCGTCGCGCGTCTCACTGTTTCGCTCTCGGGGAGTTTCTGGAAGTACTACCGTTCACAACAGCTCTCTTCGCGTAATGCTTTCGGCGGAATTGCGGGCGACTATTGCGGAAGCGCCGCGATCGCCTTCAGGCAACGTCTTGAGCAGTTTTACAGCCAGCGCGAGTTCCTGGATCCAAATCCGCTGGCCGCGAATCGCTGGAAATCACGGCATCTCGATGAGGTGAACCGGCGCTGGTTTTATCAGCATTCCGAAGATGTATTCCGGAATCGCACTTTCCAGCTCGTGCGTAAAAAGGCTAATTTTCTCAAAACTCGCGAGATCGAGTTGTATACGCCTGAAGCTGATCCGGGATTTTGCTATTCCCATTTCCTGCACACGCTTTCGGGGGGCAACGCGGATATCTCCAGGCTGTCAGCGATTATCGACCAGGCGGCTTCCCGCGCGACGTACGGTGCAACGAGTGTTGCCGCTCCTTTCATGCACTGGAGTTCGCTCGGCGGCTTCAGAAACCTCTCCGATCCCGAGAAGCAGTTCCTGATCCTGAAGTCGCTGCTCCTCATTGGTGGTCAGGGCGGCGGGATTATTTTGGATGAGAGCGATTGGTTTTCGCTTTCTCACGCGTTCAGGAGCCGAACTGATGCAATCGGGAAGCTGATCGCCGCCGGGCAGCTCAAACTGCGAACGAAGGCGATTTATCTGACTCCCCATGTCTGGTCGAGCGGTGGCGCGATCTGGGAAGAAGTTTTCAAGCACGCCGGATCAAGCGCGCGGATTTCAGCTTCCGTGGAACTCGCGATTCGCGACGGCGGCGCGGGCCTGGTTATTGTCGATCCCGCGACGATTCTCACGCGCGAACTCGTGTTTAAATTGACCGCGCTCGCTCGTGCCGGACGTATCGTGGCGCTGCCCCGGACGACACTTTATACCGAAGCCGCCCGACGCGAACTCGAGGCCGTGATCGGCTCGACGAAGCGAATCGATGTTGACCTCGGGATCCCGTATCATCTTCACCCGTTCGGGGAAGGGAAGCTGGTGCTGTTCGAGGTGCCTGATAAGACGTCCGCTCCCTGGGGTGCCTTCGTCGGTTCCATGCTCGCGCTGGCCGAGGTCGAAGGGCACTGCCGGATGAGCGATAGCCGCCTCAACGTGATTCCGCTGGAAAAGCCGGATGCCCAACTCGGTGTTTTTATTCTGAACGAAACGCGCCGTCATGTTGCCGCCGATATTATTTTCCCGAATGCCGTCGCTGTCTCGGATTTCGCGGGTTGGTTTTCGGCGGATGCGGCGGTCGGCGCGGCCGAAACGGACCCTGTCGTGGCGAATCGGTTTTCGTTGGAAGCGGCTCCGTGTGGCGTGCTGTCGCTTGCGGTGAATACCGAGCGGACAGAAAACAATAGGCGCGTTCAGCCTGAGGCGGACATCGCGCGGGGTGCTCCCAAACACGAGCAACCGGCGGTAACCCATGGGGAGGCTCATGGAACTGACCTATGACTGGCGCAGTTTCCAGTCGATGTTTTATCCAAAGCGCCGCTCGCTGGTCAGGCAAAGCGCTGAGCCGGCAGGCCCCGTCCTGGTGATCCGGGAAGACGACCTGATCATTTCCGCTTTCGCCGAATCGGAAGACCTTTCGGATTGGATCGGTGCCCGGTTTGAAGAGATGGCCGCCGAACTTTCACATCGGGAGCTCGTTTCTTTCGCGCGCGCGGACGTCGATCAGTGGATGTTGGATATGCTGGCGCTTCCGCATTTTCAGGATCAGATGGAGTTTCTGCGGTCCAAAGCGGAACAGGCGCTCGCCTCAAAATCCAGCCCGGATGCTCTCGCTGGCACAGTGGCCCGGATGAATGACCATGCCGTGAAGAACGGCCGTGATCCGCTCTATCGTCCGCATTTTCTACTTTCGGCGATCCAGGGGTGGTGGAAAAAGGTTCTCCCTTCCGCTTACGGGATTTTTATCCGGTTGGAAGGACAGCCCGCGGAAGATCTGTTTATTCTCGTACGGAGAGGCCGGCTTGAGCTTTTCCATAAATCCGATCTCTCCTCGATGGGTGCCGAGCGTTGTCGGCAGCCTGAAGACGTCGTGAAATATCTTTCTGAAAAGCACATGGTTCCTGTTCAGGGCGTGTTCGTCGCGGCCCGGGATTGGCTCGACTGGTCTGATTCGCCCAATCCGTGGGGCAAAATCGCCTCGGGTCTGCAGACCGATCGAGTGAAGCTGGTTCCGCTCCGCTGGGACTTTCTCGGCCTGATGACGTTACGCGGAGTTTTCGGGCTCTGAACGCTGATATTCCGGCTTGTTGCGGAACTTTCCTTGAATTCGGGCCGTGAAACCGCTAAAAACCGAGCGCAATGATCTTTTTTCAATCTTTGACCCAATCTGAACTCGCGGATCTGCTCAGACCCATCGGGCGCGCCAAAATCGAGCGGCACGCGGCTTCTCCGGAAGACGCCGAGAAAAAGATCGCACAACGTGCGCGTTATCGCGCAAAGCAGATTTTTCACTGGGTTTACCAGCGATTTACCTTTGACTGGGATCAGATGACTGATCTTTCAAAAGAACTTCGAGAGTGGCTCAAGGAGAATATCGAAGTGTATCGCCCTCCGGCCCTCGAACGCCGTCAAGCCGCCGATGGGACAGTGAAGTTCCTTTGGGAGCTGACCGACCGGAAAACGGTGGAGAGCGTCGTCATCCCCGTTGCCGCCCGCGAACTCGAACTGGACTCCGAAACCCCGCCGGAAACTCAGTCGGAACTCCCTGACAACGCGGAATGGAGCCGGCTCACAGCGTGTATTTCGAGCCAAGTCGGTTGCGCGATGGGCTGCAAATTCTGTCTCACGGGCATCCAGGGACTCGACCGCAATCTTGAGGTTCACGAAATTGTCGCGCAGGTCCTCGAAATGCGCGTCCTCGCGCCCCTCACGAATATCGTTTTCATGGGAATGGGAGAGCCCCTTCATAATCTTGCAAACGTGATCAAAGCCTCCCAGATACTCCTGGACCAGGATGGCCTGAATTTCTCGAAACGCAAGGTGACCGTGAGCACAAGCGGGCTGGTGCCCGCAATCGAGGAACTGGGTCGAAGCATCGACGTTTCGCTCGCGATCTCGTTGAATGCGACAACCGATGAGCAGAGGACGGAGATCATGCCCGTCAATAAGAAGTGGAATCTTGCGTCGCTCATGGCGGCTTGCAGAAAATTTCCGTTGGGGAGCCATCGGCGGATTACGTTTGAATACGTACTTCTTGGCGGCTTCAACGATTCACTCGAGGATGCCGCCCGTCTTAGGGATCTGGTCCGCGGCATTCCCTGCAAGATCAACCTCATTCCGTTCAACGAGCATGAGGGTTCGCTGTATCGGCAACCGTCAGAACAGCGGGTTACTGCGTTTCAAAAGTACCTGGTCGATCATGGTTTGACTGCACTGATCCGGGTTTCCCGGGGCGCTGAGATTCTGGCGGCATGCGGTCAGTTGCGCAGTCTTTTAGCGCCCTGTCGGCATGATCTGGCCGCGAGGATTTCCCGCAACCGGTTATGAGGTGTCCACCTCATTCTGCTCCAGTCTGGCGCGAGGCACTCTTCGGCATGAGTGGCGGTCGCGCAGAGCCGTTCAATGTAAATTTCCGGCGAGAGCGTTTCAATGAATTCAATGACCGCGTCCGCATAGCGTTCGATCGAGAGGGTCGGGAACGGCTTTTCACGCCAGCGGCGGGCAAGTTCAGTTCCCTCGAGGACCATGAGCTGGTGGAGCTTGGCGCCGCGGGCACCGGAACTATTGATCAGGCGCGCGGCATTTACCGTGGCATCCGGCGGATCAGTCGGGGCCCCGAGTATCAGGTGAACGCAGATATGAACGTGCGGGGCGCGAAGTCGCAGGCGCTCCAAGGCTTTCCTGGCGCATTCACCGTCGTGTCCGCGTCCGAGCCATTTCAGTGTTTCGTCTTCGAAGGACTGGACCCCGAGTTCCAGTGAAAGGTAAGTGTCCGTCGCGAGTTCCTCGAGCAGGTCCAGAACCGGGTCCGGCAGGCAGTCAGGACGGGTTGCAATACAAAGTCCTTCAATGCCAGGTTGATTCAGGGCTGCCTGGTATAATTCGCGCAGAAACGCGGCGTCAGCATACGTGTTCGTGTAGCTTTGAAAATAGGCGAGGAACTTCCTGGCCCCGAAGCGTTCACGCATCGCCGGCATGCCCGATTTGATCTGCTCTTCGATAGTGCGCGCCGGGTTCTTTTGCCCGAAGCCAGAGCCGAAAAATGAACTCGAAGCGCGAACGTCACAAAACGCGCAACCGCCGCTCGCGATCGAACCGTCGCGCGTTGGGCAGGAGAGTCCGCTCGTAACGACGATCTTGTAGGTCTTTTCGTTGAAGATCCCCTTGAGATAGCGGCTGTAAGGAAGGTAGTGTTCCATTCGAAACGATTCTATCAGTTCGTCACTGTTCCTGGAACCAGATCGAATGCGGCGAGAGATAGCTGTCGAGCCCGGCGTTCGTATTCTGCGTAATGGCCGTCTGTGCGGTGCCATCGGAGTTCATGACCCACAGATTCGTCGAACTGGCGGGTGCGCCGAGAACGTTCATTTTCGAAATAAAGGCGATTCTGGCATCGTCAGGGGAGAAGTTCGGCGAATCGCTATCGAGCGCGGCGGCGTTGTTGGTGGTCAGGGCGACCTGACTGGCGCCCGTCGAGGCCATTTTCCAGATATTGAACGAATTGGCCACCGCGGCATTCACGTTCATCTTCGAGGCGAAGACGATTTCCGTGCCGTCGCTGGAATAATGCGGGTTCTTGCTGTCCAGCGCCGCGTTGGTGTTAATCGTGAGCGCCGTTCGTCCCGTACCATCAACGTTCATTTTCCAGATATTCGCGGAACTCGCCGGCGTCATTCCGATGTCGGATTTCGACACGTAAACCAGTGTCAGTCCATCGGGTGAGATGGACGGTTCCGTGCAGTCTTTTGCCGCCGCAGTTTCGTTGGTGAGCTTGGTTTTGCCGGTTCCGTCGCGATTGATTTTCCAGATGTTAAATGAGTTCGCGGCTGCTCCGTTATTCGAGCCATCCAATGCCGTCTTCGAATGGAAGTAGATTGTCATCCCGTCGGGCGAGAAAACCGGTGCCCGGCTGTCGAGACCGGCGTTGCTGTTTCCGGTCAAGGCGGCTTTATTCGTTCCGTCCGCATCCATGATCCAGATGTTGTACGAGAGGCTTGCCGGGTTTCCGTCAGGAAGTCCGTTGAGGGATGTCTTGGAGGCGAATACGACTTTTGTTCCGTCCGGTGAAAAGACCGGCGGGTCATCGCTGTCACGATTATTATTCGTATTCGCGGTAATCCCGGTCGGGCTGGCTCCGGTCGAAGTCGCCGTCCAGATGTCGTACGACCCGTTGGCCGGGCTGCCTACCGTGCCGTCGAGGGCGCGTTTCGAACAGTAAAGAATCTTGGAGCCGGAGGCGGAGAAGGACGGGTAGATGGAATCGCGGCTGAGGTTGGGCATCGAGGTCAGAGATGAACGGGTTTGGCCATCGGCGGTTGCTTTCCAGATATTCGCCGAGAGCGGCGCGACCCCGTTAAAGCCTCCGCCCAAGGCTGTCTTGCCGTAAAAAAGAATCAGCGGCTGGTCTTTCACCCGGATCGTTACGGTAGCCGTCGAGGTTCCACCTGTATTTTGCGCGGTGATCGTGTAGTTTGAGGCGCCGCTGGTCACGCTTGGGGTGCCCGCGATCACGCAAGTCGCTGAGAGGCTCAGCCCGGCCGGAAGCGCCGGAGCGGGGCTGCAGGAAGTGATCGTCCCACCGGTATTCGTGGGGTTCACGGCCGGGATCGCTTCACGGAGCACGAACGCATGGGTATCGGGCGTGTAGCTGATATTGGGAGCGAGTTCGAGGACCCTGATATTGATCGTGGCGTTGCTGGACCCTCCCGAATTCGTCCCGGTGATGACATAGTCCGCGGCGCCCGCCAAAACGGTGGGCGTGCCGCTCAGAACGCAGGTCGCGGAAAGGCTCAGCCCGGCCGGAAGCGCCGGAGCCGCGTTGCAGGAGACGATCGTCCCGCCGCTGTTCGAGGGTGTTAACGCGCTGATCGCCGCGTTTCTCGTGTAAGTGAACGGGCTGCCCGCGTAGCTGAGGTTTGAGGCCAAATCGTTCACTTTGATATTGATCGTCGCGCTGCTTGAACCGCCGCTATTGGTGGCGGTGATCGTGTAATCCGCGGCGGCGGCTACCGTAACCGGCGTTCCCGTCAGGACGCAGGTTGATGAGAGATTCAAGCCGGCCGGGAGCGCGGGGTTTGATGCACAGGATACGATCGCTCCGCCTGTGTTGGTCGGGTTCAGCACCGCAATCGCCGAATTCTTGACGTGAACAAAAGGACTCCCGGCATAGCTGATGGCGGGGGCCGTGGCATTGACCGTAATCCGGATAGTGGCCGAGGAGTTCCCGCCCGAATTCGTGGCGGTGATCGTGTAATCCGCCTGGCCACTGAGCGCGGTTGGCGTGCCGGTGATCACGCAGGTCGCGGAAAGGTTCAAGCCGGCCGGCAATGCCGGGATCGACGCGCAGGAGAGAATGGCGCCGCCAGTATTGGTCGGAGTTACGGTCGCGATCGCCGCATTTAGCGTGTAAACAAAAGGGCTGCCCGGGTAAGCGATTACAGGGGCCGTATCGTTCACCGTTATCGTGAGCACGGACGACGATGACCCTCCGCTGTTCGTCGCTTGAATCGTATAATCCTGCGCCGCTCGGATCGCCGAAGGCGTTCCCGACAGGGTACAGGTCGAGGAGAGGCTCAGCCCAGCGGGCAAGGCGGGACTCGCGGAACACGAGGTGATCGGGCCACCGCTGTTATTCGGCGTGAGCGCGTCGATTGCCGTGCCTTTTGTATAAGTGAAATTGTATGACGTCGGGAGATAATCGATCACGGGAGCGTCATCGACAACGGCAATGCTGATACCAACCGATGAAGAGCCGCCGGTATTCGAAGCGGTAACCGTATAAGTCTGGGCCGGAGTCAAGGCCGTCGGTGTTCCTGTAATCGCGCAAGTCGCGGAAATCGCCAGACCTGCCGGGAGCGCCGGGACTGAAGCGCAGCTTGTGATCGTTCCGCCGGAGTTCGCGACGTTCAGGGCCGCGATAGCGTCATTGATGATATAGGCGAATGGACTTCCCGAGTACGAAATAATCGGCTTCGCGTCGTTCACGGCGATGTTGATCGTGGCAGCGCTCGTTCCGCCCGTGTTGGTGGCGGTGACCACGTAATCGGCGGCTCCGGTAATGGCAGTCGGAGTGCCGCTCAGGACGCATCCGGCCGAGAGACTCAACCCGGCCGGCAATGCCGGCACGGAATTGCAGGAGACGATTGCTCCACCGGAGTTTACGGGGGTGAGAGACGCGATCGCAACGTCTTTGGTGTGCGTGAACGGACTTCCCGCGTAAGAAATGTTCGGGGCGACATCTTTGACCGTGATGTTGACGGTTGCCGAATTCGAACCGCCGCTATTTGTGGCAGTGATCGTGTAGTCCGCCGCTGCGGCAATGCTGGACGGAGTCCCATTCAGAACGCATCCCGAGGAGAGGCTCAAGCCCGCGGGCAATGCCGGACTCGAAGCGCAGGAGACGATCGCGCCGCCACCGGTCGTCGGCGTCAGCGTCGGAATCGCCGATCCTTTCGTATACGTAAACGGACTTCCGACATAACTGATCGTGGGCGCGATGTCCTTGACCGTGATGTTGATCGATTTGGAATCAGATCCCGCCGAATTCGTGGCGATGATCGTGTAATCGGCAGCTGTTGCGAGTACCGTGGGCGTTCCCGTGACAACGCACGTATTCGACAAAGTCAGTCCGGCCGGAAGTGTCGGGTTTGATTCGCACGAAACAACGGTGCCGCCGGTATTCGTTGGCGTTAAGGCCGCTATGGCGGCATTCAACGTGTACTCGAAGGGGCTCCCCGCGAAGCTGATGTTCGGCAGAAGGTCATTGACGGTGATGTTCAGAATGCTGGATACCGACCCGCCCGAATTCGTCGCCGTAATTGTGTAACTCGCGGCGGCCGAAACGGCGTTTGCCGTCCCGCTGACATCGCAAGTCGTGTTCGAAAGGACGAAGCCTGCGGGCAACCCGGGACTCGAGCTGCACGAGGTGATCGTTCCGCCTCCGGTTGTCGCGGTGATCGAGACGGCACCTCCTTTGGTAAGGGTGTAACTGGCAGGGCTGTAACTCAGGGTCGGCGTGACATCCTTGACTTCGAAAACCAGAACGGTGCCTGAGGATCCGCCGGTGTTGGTCGCGGTTACGGTGTAGCTCGTACTCGCGGTCACGGAGGTCGGTGTGCCGGTCAGGGCACAATCAGTGGCCGAGAACGTGAGACCTGCGGGAACCGCAGGGTTGATCGCGCAGGAAACAATCGCGCCACCCGTGTTCGCGGGCGAGAGAGCTGTTATCGCGCTGTTCTTGAAAAAATTGTACGGGTTTCCGGCATAAGAAATTTCGGGAGCGGAATCCTTGACGGTGATGTTGATGGTGGCCGTTGAGGATCCGCCGGTATTCGATGCCGTGACGATGTAATCGGCGGCCGTGCTGAGTGCCGTGGGCGTTCCGGAAATCGAGCAGTCGGTATTGGAAATCGTGAGCCCCGCGGGAAGCGCGGGCGCGATCGAGCACGAGGTGGGGGCTCCGCCCGTATTGGTCGCGCTCAACGTGGTGATCGGGGAATTTAACGTGAAAATGAAAGGGCTGCCCGTATAGCTGATATTCGGGGGCGTGTCGTTGACGGTAATGGAAATGTTCGGTGCCGAGCTTCCGACCGAGTTGGTGCCGGTAATCGCGTAGGCAGTGACCGCGCTCGTCACGGAGGGGGTTCCTGAGATGATACAGGTCGACGAAAGCACGAGGCCCGCCGGTAATGGTGGTGCTGAAGAACACGCGGTGACTGTACCTCCGGAGTTGGCGGGGGTTTTGGCGGTGATCGGGACATTCTTATTGAATGTGAAAGGGCTGCCCGCGAATGACAGAACCGGCGGGATCTCTTGCACGGTAATGCTGATGGTTGTGGTTCCGGAACCTCCGCTGTTTGTTCCCGTGATCAAATGGGTTGTCGCCGGTGCGCTTTGAGTCGGGGTGCCTGAAAGGGTGCAGTCGTTTGAGAGACTGAGTCCCGCTGGCAGGGCCGGGGTGGCGGAACACCCTGTTATCGCACCGCCGGTTGAAGTCACTGGCTTCGGTGTGATCGCCGACTTATTCAAGAAAATGAAAGCGTTTGAAGCATATCTGAATTTGGGAGGGATATCGTTGACCTTGATGTTGATGGTCGCTGTTGAATTGCCTGCCCCGTTCGTGGCCTTGATCGCATGGTTTGTCGCGGCCGCGACGGCCGTCGGTGTTCCGGTGATCTGACAATTCGCGGAAAGCTCCAGTCCAGCCGGAAGCGCCGGGGTCGGAGTACAGCTGTTGATGATGCCTCCGGCGTTGGTCGGGGTCAGCGCGGCGATCGGCGTTCCTTTTGTGAATGTGAACGGCGTTCCCGAAAAGCTGATGTCCGGAACCAGATCCTGGATCGTTATGCTGATCCCGGCATTCGCGGATCCGCCGTTGTTTGTCGCGGTAATCGTGTGTGGAGTGGCGGCCAGGAGGTTATTTGGGGTGCCTGAGATGGAGCAATCGGCTCCGAGCGTCAGGCCCGTCGGCAAGCTGGGCGCTGCCGCGCAAGAGGTGATTTCCCCGCCCCCCGCCGTGGGGTTGACGGTTGTGAGTGCGATTCCGCGATAAAAGGTGAATGGCGATCCTGGATAACTGACGGTTGGCGGGTTATCGATGACCGTGATGTTGAAAAGAATCGAAGACGAACCCCCCGAGTTGACCGCAAAAACGAAATGATTGGCGGCCGTCTCGCTCTCAGTTGGAGTTCCCGAGATTTCGCAAGCCGGAGAGACGGTAAGACCTGCCGGGAGCGGTGGATACGCCAGGCAATCGGTCGCTGGTCCGCCGGTGAGAGTGGGGGTGATCGGCGCGATTGGAACGCCTATGTTGTAAACCACGGTAGTGTCTCCCGCGTAGCTCATGACGGGAGGGATATCGGTGATCGCGATCACGAGGCGGGTAAAATTCGAACCATAGCCGTTGTAAGCCGTGACGATGTATTCGGTTGCTGGGGTGATTTGTGTGGGAGTTCCCGAAATCGTTCCGGTGGCGCTGTCGAACGCGAGGCCGTCCGGAAGAGTTGCAGGGCGAATGGTGAGGCGATCAATCTGACCTTGGGCGCTGAGGGTGTTTGGAGTGATTTCGATCGTTTGGGGGTAGTTCGCCGGGCTCGTGGCATACTGAAGCTGCGTGGGTGGCCCCTTCGTGGCCACAAGGGACTGCGCTCCCGGCGGGCTGACCGGGTTGACGCACCCGGCCCCAAACGTCGCAGTCAAAACTAAGAACCCGATTGCGGGTCGAAAGTATCTGAGCATCAAACTCCGCCTCATATAACGTTCGGCAAAAATCGCTTAAGATATGATCCTCTTAGACTATTTTAGCACCGAGGCTGAGTTAAATAAAATTCAGAATATTAGAGTAACTATGTGTTTTGGGTGTAGAAAACGCCAAATGTTAAAATCTTGTAAGAATTCCAGTTCTCCGGGCGTGGGACTTATCGTCTCCGTTTGGTCGGGGTGGATCGTGTCCCTTTTGAACTCTGCAGTTGCCCGACCGTCGTATTGAGCTGTTCAATGCTGGTCTTTTGGGCCTGGATGGCTCCTGTGATCTGGGTGAGGAGTTGTTTGATCTGGGTCATTTCGTTCGTCGTGGTTCGCAGGGTGCCTTCGAGGGACTGAACTCGTTTTGACAAATCAGCATTGCTCGTCTGGAGCGTCTCAACCTGCTGCTGCATCGCCTGTTGTCCCGGGCAGCTGGGCATTCCGATTCCCATGCCTACGACAGCCGTGGCAAACGCAATCCATCTGATGCAAGACATGCTCGAAAAATGATTCATTTTCAGGGCCCCCTTTTGACGTTACCGGAATGGTAACACCTCGAGACGCCCGTTAGAACATGAATTTTTTGTTCGCGATGTTCGTAAGAATGGCGATTCCGAGAATGGAAGTCACCAGCGACGATCCTCCATAACTCAGAAACGGAAGCGGAACTCCGACGATCGGCAGCAGCCCCATGACCATCCCCATGTTCACAAAGATGTGCCAGAAAAAGACTGTCACTATTCCGAGCGCGAGCAGCAGGCCGAATTTGTCGTGTGATTGGTAGGCGACCGAAAGACCGTTCAGCAGAAGACCGAGATATAACGCCAACACGATCGCGCAGCCGACAAAACCATGTTCCTCGCTGAAAACCGAAAAAATAAAATCAGTGTGATGTTCCGGCAGGAACTTGAGCTGACTCTGGGTGCCTTTCCTGTATCCTTTTCCGAGCAACTGGCCGCTTCCGACCGCGATCATCGATTGAATGGAATTGTATCCGGAGCCCTTCGGGTCGGCCATCGGGTCAAGAAAGGAAATAATGCGCTGCCGCTGGTACGGCTTCAGCCCGAATTTGTAGATCGTGGGCAGGGCGACCGCGAAACAAATGCCGATAATCACGAGAGTGCGAGGCCGGACTCTCATGAAAAGCATCATCGTCACGAACGTGGCCAGGATGGTCAGCGCGGTCCCGAGGTCCGGTTGCATCATGATCAGGCCGGCGGGTATCATGACCAGGAGGCCAGGCAAGAGCAGGTCCTTGAAGCCGTAGCCTCCGACGGTCCGATCCGTTTCGAAATATTTTGCAAGGCAGATCACGAGCGAGAGTTTCATGAACTCAGAGGGTTGAATTCTGAACGCACCGATCCCGAGCCAGCGCTTCGCGCCGAGTGAGGACTTCCCGAGCACGAGAACACCAACAAGCAGCAGCAGATTGGCGAAGTAAATGACGTAAGCCAGTCGCGAAAAGATGGAATAATGCGGCAATAAGATCAACGCGGTCAGGGCCAAGCCAAGGCCGCACCAGAGGAGCTGGTTCTTGTAAAGCCCGAGTGACTTGTCCTGGACGCCGGTCGCGCTGATCAGGTTGAAAATCCCGATTCCGATGAGTGTGAGGGCGATAATCAAAAGGCTCCAGTTGAACTTCTTGAATTCTTCCTCATACAGACCGACCCGCATCGTGCTCGAAGGATCGGGACTTTCGGGGGTTTCCATCCAGGAGTGATTCATAATCCTCGACCTCTCAGGGGTTCGTCGTTAATCATCGTCGTTATCCGCGGCGGAATCCGGAAGCGCATCGCGCGATGTATCGCGGGTCGGTTTCGGGGGGCTCGGCGGTGGGACTGGCGGGACATGCGGGGCGCCGAGATCGGACGCGGGGACGTTATCGTCATTGATGACGACATCATCGTCCTCGGGATCGACTCGTTTGGGCGGTGGCGGGACGAAAGTGGCCTGCCCATGGGCTTTCAGGCGCGCGGCGACCGCTTTTTCGCTGTAGAGATCGGGATAGTATTTTTCAAGGTACGTTTTGACCACCGCCCGGGCAACCGGAGCCGCGCCTGTCGAGCCGTGGCAGACGTGCTCGCCGATGACGGCGACCGCGATTACCGGGTCTTTCAGCGGGGCGAAGCCGACGAATACGCCGTTGTGACGTTCCCTGAATTTCATGTTTTCGCATTTTTGATAAATCTTGTCCGCCGATAGGCGCATGATCTGGACGGTTCCGGTTTTTCCGGTGAAGTCCATGCCCGGCAGCCTTTGGTGATAGGCCGTCCCGTGGGGACTGTTGATAACGCCCCAGAGGCCTTGTTTTACAAGTTCGACCGTCTTTGGCAAAAGTTCATGCGTGCCCAGTATTTCAGGTTGGAACTCCTTGACCACCCGTCCGTCGTAGGACTCGATCGATTTCACGATATAAGGCCGGTAATGTGTTCCCCCGTTCCCGATGGCCGCATACGTGTTCGCGAGCTGGATCGCGGTCGTCAGAACGAAGCTCTGGCCGATCGCGACACTTACGGTTTCGCCCCCGTTCCAGGGTTGACCGAAGCGTTTCATCTTCCATTCTTCCGTCGGGATCAGGCCGGGGACTTCGCGCGCCAGGCTGATGCCAGTTTTACTGCCGATTCCGAGATGTCTCGCCCATTTTGCGAGGTCGTCAACGCTCTTTAATTTCTGGGCCACCCGGTAGAAGAATACGTCACAACTCTGCGTCAACGCCGTGACCACGTTGATTTCTCCGTGTCCTCTCTTCAGATGGCAGTGATAGACGCGGTTACCGACCCGAATCGAGCCGGTACAACGGAAGGTGGACTTTTCGTCAATCACGCCTTCCTGCAGGCCCGCGACCGCCGTAACCGTCTTGAACACCGAACCGGGCGAGTAGTGATCCTGAATTGTTTTATCGCGAAGCGGGTGATTTTCGTTCGTGAGAAGCTTGTTCCAGATCGCGGCGGGAATCCCGCGTGAAAATTCAGTCGGGTCGAAGGAGGGCCGCGACAGCATGGCGAGAACCTCGCCATTTCTCGGGTCGACGGCGACGAGCGCGCCGATCTTGTCGCCGAAGGCCTTGGCTGCCGCGAGCTGCAGGTCCTGATCGATCGTGAGAATCAGGTTTTTGCCGGGTCTGGCCGGTTTCCCCGCGTTGTTCTCCAGGACACGGCCTTTCCCTTTCGCGAGCTTGACGCGCCCGAGGGCGTCGACTTCCTTGATCTCCTCGCCATCGATTCCCCGAAGCGTGTCCTCCATCCTCTGTTCGAGGCCGAATTTCCCGATACTGTCGCCGAGCTTGTATTTCTGGGCGGTCTTGTTCAGAATCGGCAGTTCGGCCGAATTCACTTCGCCGATGTACCCCAAAAGATGGGCGGCAATATCCCCGTAGATATTCGTGCGCTTGATTTCTTCCTTCACTTCGACGCCGGGCATGGAGATTTTCCAGACTTCGATCGCGGCAACTTCGTCGCGGGACAGATCCGGTTTGATTTTGACCGGCATGAAGGAGGGTTGGCCGCGGGCCTTATCCAGAATGCCCTGGATCTCTTCCTTGGGCATTTTGATCAGCTTGGAAAGCATCCCGAGAACCTGGTCCGTCTGCCTCGATTCACGGAGATATTGAGGGATGATCTCAAGATCGAAGGCTGGACGGTTGTCGATCAGCAACGTTCTGTTGCGATCGAAAATCATCCCGCGAGGTGCCGCGATTTTGACCCGCTTGATCCGGTTTTCCTCGGAATACTGGCGCATTTTCTCGCCGTTCAGGATCTGGAGGTAGACGAGCCGCGAGAGGAGGAGGCCGATCACCAGAAACACGGCCGCGTAAAGATAGCGGAAACGATCCTGAAATTCCCTGATCTGTTCTTCCTGTCCGAGAAACGCCATCTAAAATCCTTCGTCTTGCAGCTGTAGCTCGTTTTCGAGCGACTCCTCCGTCCGCTTGTCCTTGAAAGTGAGTGCATCGAATTTCTCGAGCCATCGGTAAAGCCAGATCGCGGCGAAGCCTTCGACCGCGGCTCCCGGGAAAAGCAGGAAGAGCGTATTCCTCCACTGGCTGGTGTGGGGCGCGAGATAGTGAAGCACCGTCATATTCGAGAATTTCGAGAAGATCGAGCCGAAGAGAGTCACGATGATGAAGGACGCGAGATCGGGAATGACGAACAGCTTCGACGCGCCCCTGACGAGCAGATAGAGAAGCATGTAGGTGATGAGAAAAACCCCTCTCGGGGCGGCGCTGTGAATCTCAGCGATTTCGGCCGCGATCAGGACGAGGATGCCGCCTTCGGTGAAGTTCCTCCTGAGGGCGCACCAGATCACCGCGATCAGCACGATGTCGGGTTGAAAGTAGGAAAGCGGCCAGCACGAGAAAAGGGAAGTCTGGATTGCAACGCCGAACGTGACGAGGAGGATCAGTGCGGGGGCATTCAGGGCCCGGAGCAGAAGCCGGGTCATTGGCCGGTCGCTCCTTTCACGGGTTGGATGGTTGTTTCGGCGGGTTTTGCCGTCGTGAGCGGGGCGGTTGAGGCCGCGGAGGACCCGGGATTCGCCGCCGTGATAAACTCACTGCTGGCATTCGTCACGACAAGCACTTCTTCGAGTTTCGAAAAATCAACGCTGGGCCGGACTTCGACTTCTTGCGAGATTCCAAAGGGCTTTCGATTGACCTTGGACACGAGTCCGATCGGGACACCTTTCGGAAAAATTCCTCCAAGGGCGCCTGAAATCAGGACATCGCCGATCTGGATGTCATCGGTTCTGAGCACGTAGCGGAGCTGACAGGTTTCGTCCGTAAGACCTTCGACGACGCCGCGCGCGCGTGAGCGTTCATCGATCGCGTCAATCGCGGAGAGCAGGTCGAGAATCGTCACCACATCCGCGGTATTCGGTGTGGTTCTGAGCACGCGGCCGACGATGCCCTCGTTCGTCACGACCGCCATGTTTTTCTGAACCCCCGAACGTTCACCGCGGTTAATCCGGATCGCGCGGAATTCCGTCGAGACGTCCTTTGCGATCACGCGGGCGGGAATCGATTCAATATGGAATTTTTCTTCGAAATTAAGCAGCTTTCTAAGACGGAGGTTCTCCTGCTGGGTTTCGCGAAGGTTTGCGATGAGGTTCAGGAGTTTTCGATTTTCCTCGAGAAGAATCGCGTTATCCTTGCGCGTATTCCAGAGATAGATATAGTTTTGAAAACCCGATGTGATCTGGTCGATCAGCCAGCTGATGGAAGTCTGGATGGGCGCGGTGCCCGCGATAATGACCCGATCATAGAATCGGTAATCCCGGGGGGCGCGGGTCGAAGTATCGATGGCGATGATCGGGATTAGAATAAATAAAAAAAGAATGATATAAAATCGATATTCTTTCAGGTACTTAATCATGCGATATTACCATCGGAGTTATTGGTAACATCCTAGCGACCCCACGGCGCTAATGCAAGCTAATGCAAGCTAATGCAAGCTAATGCATAGTTGAAAACATGAGTGGGGTCGGTACCTTGTAGGGACATGAGAAGGGAAACAGCATGCTGACTTGGATTCGAGAGAAATTTGGGACATTTATCATCAGCACGATCATCGGGCTGATTGCTGTGGTTTTCATATTTTTCGGGGTTTTCAGCCCCAAATCGACGCGCGGCTTACATGACGGCGCCGTCGCGGGGAAAGTGAACGGCGATTCCATCTCCCTCAGTGAATTCAATCGCGCCTTTAACCAGCGGCTTGAAATGTTCAAGAGCATGGGCGGTGATCTCAAGTTCTCGGAAGAGCAGATCAAGGCTTTTCGGATTCGCGAAGGCGTTTTCCAGGGGCTCGTCCGCCGCAAGCTTCTCATCCAGGAAGCGCGCCGGCAGGGGCTTCTTCCGAGTGACGAGGAAGTCAGGGACCGTATTCGCGAGATTCCGGCCTTCCAGAAGGATGGCAAGTTCGATCTGGCGTCATACCAGCAGGCGCTCGAGGCGAATCAGTATACCCCGAGCGGCTTCGAGCGGCTCGTCCGTGATGACCTCGCTGTGCAGCGCTGGGAAGACTATTTTAAATCCCGAGTTCATGTCTCGGACGAGGAGATCCGACAGCAGTTCCTTATGAACGGGAACAAACGCAATATCAAATATGTCGTTCTCAGTGCCGAGGCCGGTCGGCGGGGAGTGGCCGTCAGCCCAAAGGAAATCGAGGATTACCTGAAAGACCCGGCCAAGCTGAATCTCGCGAAATCATACTTCGAGAGCCGCAAGGACACCGATTTCAAAGGTCGGTCGTTCGACGTCGCAAAAGACGAAGTCGTTCGGAATCTTTTGTCGAATTCGAAGCTCGATGAGGTCCGGGTCGAAAACGAGCGGATGGCTGATAAGCTCGTCGCGCTTCTCGGAGCCGGAAAAGCAAACGATGCCAAGATCAATGCCATGCTGAAACCGCTAAAAGTTGAAGTCAAAACTTCCGGGTGGGTTTCGGAATCGAATCCCTCCATTCCCGGCATGGGCGTGGGTGACAGCAAGGACATCCTCAGCGATGCTTTTCAGAAGAAATCGCCGTTGGATCCGTCCGAAGGCGGCAAGGCCAAGAAATATGTTTATGGACCTCGGGTCATCGTCGCTATCGTGATTGATTCGCAGAAACCAGATACGGGTAAACTCGAAGCCGAGCGCTCGACCGTCATACGGCAGGTCGCAAGCCGCAAGGAACGGGAATTCTTTGAGGGCTGGATGAAGCAGCTTTCCGACAAAGCCAAGATCGAGCCGAACGAGGCGGTTGTCGGAGGATAGTGCCTGAACGGGGCTGTCCAGGTTTATTGTGCCCTAGACATCCAGTTCTATCGTGAATTTCACCAGCTTTTCGGTGAACTCCTTCTTTTTCTCGAAGGGAAGCCCGTGCCCCGCGCCCGCGATTTCCTCGAACCTGAGGTTTGGCAGATCGGAGTAGCGCCTTCTTTCTTGTTCAAATTCCTGTCGAGACCAGACGGAGCTGTTGCCGCCACGAAGAAACAAAATGGGCATTCCGCGGGCGCCCAGATCCCTGATCCAGGCGTGCAGATCGGTACTTCGCGCGTCCTGCAGCGTTTGAATTAATGACGCGCGGTCAAACGGAAAACTTACGTCACCATGAGGGGAAGTGACCGAAACCGCCATCAAGTATTGGGCCATGGCGCGGTCCGGTGCGTGAGCTTCCATGAAAGCCCGGGCTTCAAGACGGGAGGAGAAGGTATCCGGAAGCTGGCCGAGAAATGTTGCCAGGCGATCATTGAGACCGCCTCCAGCGGGACCGGCGAGACCGAGGTCAACCAGGATCAGGCCCCGAACCCACTCGGGCCGGAGGTGCGCGGCCGCGCAGGCTGAGCGAACTCCCATCGAATGTCCAACGATCCAGCTTGGGAAAAATTTCAGAGTTTCGAGCGTTTCGATCACGTCTTTTCCGAAGTCGAGCGGGGTAAATCCTGAAAGATCATCTGCGGGAACGCGGCTCAGACCATGGCCGCGCTGATCTGGAGCCATGACCGAAAAATATTCCTGCAATGTTGTCGAGATCGGATGCCAAAGTGCACCGGTTCCGCCCAAACCGTGTAGCAGAACAATTTTCGCAGCTTGGGGATCTTTTGGGTCCCAGCATTTAAAATGAAGTTTCATGCTTGACTCTCCCATGTCCTGAGTTACAAACAATGCCCCTAAGATCCACATCAATACACGGGAAATGAAACAAAATCCAAAGGCCGAAAAAAAACCGAATTCATTGAATTCGAAAGCGCAGGATCAGAATCGGGAAGTTCTCGAGAACTGGCTACAGTTGGCTCAACTGCGCGCGGAGAAATGCGAGCTTCAGGAAGCCGAAACCGCCTACGGCATGGCACTGCAACATGCCAAAAATATGGGAGATCTCCGAGGGCAGATGGAGGCACTTGCGGGGCTCCTTCGCCTCGCGGGTCACGCGGTTGATGAGGCTGCGATCAGTCGCCTGGATGCTGAACTGGACTCCATGATTGCGGCCTATCCGGATGAAGTGCCGCCTCTGGTCTGGCATTGCAAGGGGACCGTGGCCTGGTTCAAACAGGACGTGAAAGTCGCCCAGCGTTGCTGGCATCGCTATCTTCGTGCACTTCGGGCCGATACGAAATTATCTTCAAAAGAGGAACTGCTCGCCAAAGCTTACGCGTCTCTCGCGCTCTTCTGGAGAGAGACAAAGCCAAAGCGTGCGAGGCAACTCTCCATGGCTGTCCTGAACCGTGAGTCTTCCAAGGACTTGAAGGGCACCGTCGGGATTCTTTACCTTGTTTTGGGACATATCGCTGAGCAGGAACTCGATACTGAAACCGCTTTGGAATGGTACAAAAAAGCGCACGCCCGGTTCCTGGCTGAACATAACTGGTACTACCATCTGTACGTTCTCTATGGTTATGCCCGGATCGCGCGTCGCCAGCAGAATTACGCGCAGGCGTATTGGTATCTCGACATGCTCGAGAAGGCTGCTTGGGGGCAGCACTTCAACCAGTTCAGGCGCGAGATCGCGATTGAACGATCGCGCCTCGAGCAGGATGCCGTGGATCTGCTCATCGATAGTCGCAAGGGCGTCGTTAAAATTCGGGACTCCGGGACCGTTTCGCTTCGCAAGCAATACATATTGCTGCATATCCTCGAAGCCCTGTCGAACGCGCACAGCCGGCCGGGAGATGATATGGAGCGAGGCTTGTCGAAAGCCGAGATCATCGAGTGTGTCTGGAATGAGTCCTATCGGCCCGAAGCCCACGACAACAAGCTTTATTACAATATCAATCGTCTCAGAAAGCTGATCGAGCCAGACGTAAAAAAACCACAGTATCTCCTGAACTGGAAAGAGGGCTATCGCCTCGCGCCAGGGCTGCGAGTTCAATTTCTCGGGGGGCGTAGTTCGCTCGCAGCAGTTAACCAAGGGAATCAGAGGGGGGAATCTGAATGAATTGGAAAACGATGAGTTTGCTCGTGCTTGTGCTTGCTGCTGTCGGTGGCAGCGGCGGGAATCAAATCAGAGCTGAGGACTGTATCGGCGTTAACGGCATCGTATCTCAGCGAGTTGGTGGATGCTATGAGTGGCCGAAAGGCGGGGGGGGCGAAGTTCCTGTTCCGTTCGGGCTGAACGAAAGAGCTGAACTTGCGGACGGAGAATCCTACCTGCTCGTCGGAAAGGTCATTGTTTATTCGCGTAAAGCGGGACCGAATCAGGTCCGAGTCTACTTTGAGGTCGATCTCCGCCAGCATCCCTGGCTTGCCAATGCCAAGCGCCGCCTCAACCCGCTTTATCCGCTCGAAGGCAGCGCGAGCGACTGGAAAGATTACGACGGGCACACCGTGAAACTGGCGTGTCGCGCGCACAGCCGCATTTTCAGGGTGAACGATGAGCTACAGCATGTGATCACGCTGGAAGGGCGTCAACCGCTCTAAATCTCTGGGAGCCGATCCCGATAGCCCTGCTGATCCAGCATTCGTCCGGTGAGTGAACGTGTATCCTGGATCAGCTTCGCCGGTGGCCCGCTTGCGACGATTTCTCCCCCCGTGGCGCCCCCGCCCGGCCCGAGATCGATGACCCAGTCTGCTTGAGCGATCACGTCCAAGTGGTGTTCGATCATGATCACGCTGTTGCGGGCGTCGACCAGATCTTGAATCACGCCGAGAAGCTTCTTGATGTCATCCAGGTGTAAGCCTGTTGTCGGTTCGTCGAAAACATAAAGCAGGTTTTCGGAATTACGATCTTCAAGCGAGGAGGCGATTTTGAGGCGTTGCGATTCACCTCCGGAGAGCGTGGTAGCGGACTGTCCGAGATGCAGATACCCGAGACCCACGTCGCGGAGGACTCCCAATTTCCGCATGAGAATCGAATTGTCCCGGAAGAGTTCGTAAGCATCATCGATGGTTGTTTGAAGAAGCTGATAGATGTTTTTTCCGCGGTAACTCACATCGAGAACGGTTCGTTTGAACCTCTTCCCGTCGCATTCCTCGCACGGGAGTTTCACTTCGGCCATGAAATGCATATCGAGAGTGATTTCCCCCTCGCCTTTGCAAACAGGACACCTGCCGCCTTCCACGTTAAACGAAAAATGCTGGGGAGTGTAGCCGCGACGGAGCGAGATCACCTGATTTGCATAGATCCGGCGTACCTCATCCCAGGCTTTCAGATAGGTGGCCGGGTTGGATCGGGAACTCTTGCCGATCGGGCTCTGATCAAGGAGGACAACTCCGCCAAGCTGTTCCGCCCCGTACAGCCGATCGAAGCGTCCTGCGGGATCTTGCGTCCTGTTAAACAGTCGTGAAAGACCGTTATAGAGGGTCTTGTGAACGAGGGTGCTTTTGCCTGAGCCCGAAACTCCGGTGACGACGACAAAACGGTCGAGAGGGAATTCGGCGGTGATGTTCTTCAAATTGTGTTCGCGGCAGCCCACGATTCGAAGGCTCTTCCGGGCCGGCGCCCGCTGGGCGCGGGTGCGTTCCAGACGGAAGGCTCCCGAGAGATATTTTCCCGTTACCGATCCGGGCGTCGCGATCAGTTGTTCCGCGTTCCCCTGTGCTATGCGTTCGCCGCCGCGGCGTCCGGCTCCCGGGCCGAGTTCGATGAGCCAGTCGGCGGATTTCATGACTTCGAGATCGTGTTCCACGACGACAACGCTGTTGCCCTGGTCCCGAAGTCGTTTTAAAATCCGGATCAGGCGTTCAGTGTCGGACGCATGAAGTCCTATGGATGGTTCATCAAGAACGTAAAGAGTCCCGCAGAGGCCGTTGCCGAGCTGGGTGGCGAGGTTAATGCGTTGGAATTCGCCGCCCGAGAGTGTTTTGGTGAGCCGGGAAAG